>Ga0302140_10001255_pt1 | contig 33106 bp, 23 predicted proteins | sample I_Bog_E1_1_FD_202095 | JGI IMG/M metagenome (GOLD analysis project Ga0302140, IMG submission 202095) | Peat permafrost microbial communities from Stordalen Mire near Abisko, Sweden - I_Bog_E1_1 | ecosystem: Environmental > Terrestrial > Soil > Wetlands > Peat | place: Sweden: Abisko, Stordalen... | reverse complement strand
TGGGCGTGGCGATCGGTTTGGCGGCACAGAACATCGTCAAGGACATGTTGAATGGTTCGCTGATTTTGATCGAGGATCAATTCAATGTCGGCGACGTGATCACGGTGGCGGGATTAACGGGAACTGTGGAGGCGATGACACTGAGGAAGACCACGGTACGGGGCGGCGATGGGACACTTTTCGTGGTTCCGAATTCGCAGATTACGACGGTGGCGAACCAGAGCAGGGATTTCTCGGTAGCGACGATCAACGTGAGTGTGGATTTCTCCGCGGACCCGAATAGAGTGGTGGAGATTTTGACAACGATCGCGAGCGAAATCCGCAACAGCGACGATTTCAAGAGCTTGTTCCTGGCCGATCCGCAGATCCTGGGCGTGGATTCGATGAAAGGCTCGCAACTGATTTTTCCCGTGGTTTTCAAGACCAAAGCGACGCAGCAGTATGGGCCGATGCGTGAGTTTCAGCGGCGAGTACGAATTGCGCTCGAAGAAAATCATATGCTGCCGGGCGATCCGAATCGAGTGTTCAACTCGTTCGTAGCGGATGGACGAGAGAGTCAGGGCAGGGCGATTTCGACGGCGGAGCATGAGGCGTCGGCACCGCGCGATCCGACGACGATCAAGCCGCAGGAGAGCAATCCGTTTACAGGTGAGTGAGTAGAGGCGGTCGAGAAGGTCAGACCGGTTGAGACTCGGGGACGGTCGGACCAGCGATCGTATCAAGGGGAAGGAAGAGGCGAAAGATGGTGCCAGTTCCCTTCCGGCTACGCAGCGCAATTTTCGAGTGATGCTTGTCGAGAATGCCCTTTGAAACCCACAGGCCGAGGCCGGTCCCGGCTTCGCCTTTGGTGGTCATAAACGGATGGAAGACTCGATCGAGGGTGAAGCGATCCATGCCGGCGCCACTGTCGGCCACGATCACCGTGACGCCTTCGCGACCTTCGCGGTCATGGCTGGGGTGAACGCGCACGAAGAGGCGAGCGCGCTCGTTTACAGCGTCGAGGGCGTTCGAGATCAGGTTCGTAAAGACCTGCTGGATTTCGCCGGCCAGGCACAGAACTTGAGGGGATGACCGGTAACGGCGCTCCAAATGAATGTGACGGAGCTTGATGTCGGTCTCATGAAAAAACAACACTGAGTCGAGGAGTTCCTCAAGCGCGGTAAGGCTGGGGGCGGTACGCTGACGGTAGAACTTAAGGCTGCGCGCAGTGATATGCGAGAGGCGCTGCAGTTCCTTGTCGGCAATCTCGAGCAGGTCTTTTGTATTCGCGCTCACGGACTGGTCGAGTCTCGCGAGGAAGAGCAAATTGGTGACGGCTTCGAGGGGGTTGTTGATCTCATGAGCGATGCTTGAGGCGAGTCTGCCCGCGGCTGCGAGTTGTTCGGAACGCCGCAGCGCCTGCTCGGTACGGCGCGTTTCAGTGGTATTCCGCATGTAGACGATGACACCTTCGCCGGGCTGCGGATAGATCTGGAAATGGAACCACATCTCCCCCTCAGCATCGCGGAAGTAGTGCTCGAATTCGACGGGGATACGGTCGACCATCGCGCTCTGAAACTGCGCTTCAATGACTGTTCCTTTCAATTTCGGATAAACGTCCCACAGACACTCACCGAGCAGTTGTTTGCCCAGCTTGGACGTGACCTTTACGGCGGCAGGATTCAGATACGTGATTCTGAATTGGCGGTCGAGTATACCGAACGATTCCGGAATGTGTTCGAGAGCTTCCCACGCAAACTGGCGCGCTTGTTGAAGTTCGCGCGTGAGTGCGTCCTGGTGCTCTTGAGCCTCTTTGCGCAGGCGGGCCATCTTGAGTTGGGCTTCAACGCGAGCGAGCAGTTCTCTGGCGGTAAAGGGTTTAGTAAGGTAGTCGTCGGCTCCGGCGTCGATCCCACCGATGCGCGCTTCGTCTCCGGCACGCGCGGAGAGCATAACCACCGGAATCAGGCAGGTGGAGGGGTTTTCGCGCACGGCACGGAGCAAGCCAAAACCGTCGAGTTCGGGCATCATTACATCGGTGAGCACGAGATCGGGCTTGCGCCGTTCCATGGTTTTGAGGGCGAGTCGGCCGTTCTCCGCAGGAATGACGTCGAAGCGTCCACCCAGCAGACCTTGCACGTATTCGCGCATATCGGCGTTGTCATCGACGAGCAGGATTGTCGGCTTGGATTCGGAGGGAGCTGGAATCAGGTTTTCGGAGCGGTCATTGACGGCCACGGGAGCCGCCTCTGCACGAGGACGTTCCTGGCCGGGCAGCCAGCCGAGTGCTTCACGCACATAGGCAACGGCAGATCCGGGAAGCACGACCGGGCTCACGGCTTGAGAAACGATGCGGTCCTGGGACAGATGCCGTTTTCCTAAAGGCAGTGTGACGGTAAACGAGGTTCCCAGGTTCAAGGAGCTCTCGACGGCTATAGATCCGCCATGCATCTCGACGAGTTCCTTGACCAGCGCCAGACCAATGCCGCTACCCTCGTGGCTGCGGCGGCGGGCGCCTTCGATGCGCCGGAATCGTTCAAAAAGACGCGGCAACTCGCTTTCGGAGATTCCCGTGCCGGTGTCGGCAACGGTGAGATGCACGTCAGAGCCATGAGCGGCGAGCGAGACCTTGATTTCGCCTTCGAAGGTGGATTTGATGGCATTGGAGAGAAGGTTGAGCACCACCTTTTCCCACATGTCGCGGTCGACATAGACGGGTTCGGGAAGCGGCGGGCACTCGACCACGAGCCGCAGACCAGCGCGCTCGACGGCGGAGCGGAAGACGCTGGCGAGTTGCGCGGTGAGCACCGATAGGTCGGTCGGCTCGAAGGAGGCGCGCATGCGGCCCGCCTCAATGCGCGCGAAATCGAGCAGTCCATTGACGAGCTTGAGCAAGCGGAGCGCGTTGCGGTGGAGCATTTCGAGAGTGGACGGGGAGGGTGGAGTTGCGTTGGTGATGGCGTCTTCGATGGGGCCCAGGATCAACGTGAGGGGGGTACGCAACTCATGGCTGACGTTGCTGAAGAAGGCGGTCTTGGCGCGGTCGAGTTCGGTCAGCGCCTCAGCCCGCTTTTTCTCCTCCTCATAAGCCCTGGCGTTGGCGATGCTAGCCGCGATCTGACCAACGACGAGATCGAGATAGCCGGCATAACTCGCATCGAGCTGGCGATAGGGGTTAAGGGCGGCAATAAAGACGCCGGCGGGCGTGTCGAGACCTTTGCGGGCAATAGGAATGAGGCGGGCAATTGTAGGCGGCTTGTCCCAGCTTCCATAGGGGAGGGTTCCAAAGCGCATCGCGAGATCGTCGATTGTGACGGCGCGGCCCTCTCTGAGAACCTTGTCGATCGGCCACGGACAATCGCGTTGCGTGGTTTGAATCTGGCTGCAGGCGGCGGGATGGTCGGGGTCGATTCCGCTGCTGGCGAAAAGTCTCATGCCCTCTTCATCCTGAGCGAACAGGTAGGTCAGCGCGAAGGGGATGTCTTTCTGGTTGGCGAGCCCGGAACCGATGGCGCGGAAGACTTCTTCTTCGGTGTTGGCGTCGACGAGGGTTGCGGCGAGGGTGCCGAGTGATGCTAGTTGGCGTTCGCCCAGCACGCGCAGAGTATCTTCAATGACCACACAGAGCAATCCAGCATTGGTGCCATCGGGGCCGACCAGCGGGCTATAGGAAAAGGTGTGGTATGTCTCTTCGCGATAACCGCTGCGCTCCAGAATCAGGGGAAGGGTTTCGTCCCATGAAGCCTCGCCGGTCTCGAGAACGCGATGGATGCGCGGGCCGATTTCGTTCCAAATCTCGGACCAAACCTCGGTTACGGGTCGACCTAACGCCCATGGATGCTTTTTGCCGAGAGTGGTGCGGGCGTAACCATCGTTGTAGAGAACGGTGAGTTCGGGTCCCCAGGCCATCCACATGGGAAAGCCGGAGGTGAGCAGGATCTGCACCGCGGCTTTGAGGCTGTCGGGCCACGCGGCGGAGGCGCCAAGCGGCGTTTTGGTCCAGTCGAAGTCCCGGACCAGCTCGCTCATTTTGAGGGGCGGCGCGATTTCGAGAGTGGCTTGGCTGTCCGGTACAGCTAACTCATCCTGCATCAAAATTTGTCTCCGCGTTAGAGCTAAAAGGACCTTGCGCGGCCGACCGGAAGACCATCCGCCGTCCGATACCCTCGCATTTCAGGGGCGATGTCATGAGTAAGCGTCGTGGGCAAAGTCTACCAGAATCGCGCTATCGGGCGCGCGGACATTTTGGCTGGAGCGATGCGGGCGAGTCCCCTGCTGCCGCGAACGCGATGACCCTGGGAACTTATTTGTCTTCTTCATTTGTCAGCTTGACGACGCCCGTTTATCCTCAGGCCATGTCCGAGGAAGTTTACCCACCTGCGTTTGCTCCCAATCCGCTGTTTAACGCGGCTTCGTCTTACCTGCGTTCAGCCAGGCATCAGCCGGTGCAATGGTACCCGTGGGGTGAAGCGGCGTTTGCACTCGCGCGGGCCGAGGATAAGCCGATCCTGCTCGATGTGGGAGCAGTTTGGTGCCACTGGTGCCATGTGATGGACCGCGAATCGTACGAAGACCCTGAGATTGCGGCGGTAATCAACGAGCATTTTGTGGCCATCAAAGTTGATCGCGATGAGCGGCCCGACGTGGATGCGCGTTACCAGGCTGCGGTGTCGGCGATCAGCGGGCAGGGTGGTTGGCCTCTCACTGCTTTTCTGACGCCGGACGGGCGGCCGTATTTTGGAGGCACGTATTTCCCGCGACAGGATCGCTACGGGCGGGCTGGCTTTGGGCGCGTGCTGCTGACCATGGCCCAGGTGTGGCGGGAAAAACGCGAGGAGGCGCTCGAATCGGCGTCGAGCGTGATTGCGGCAATCGAACATAATGAAAGCTTTTCGGGGCGCGGGGGCGAGTTGTCGCTGGCTCTCACCGAGAAGATCGCCGCCTCGATCGTTTCTCAGTTCGATCCGCGCAACGGAGGATTTGGGTCGCAGCCGAAGTTTCCCCATCCGGCGGCGCTTGATCTGCTGCTGCAAATGGCGATGAGCCGAGAGGACGAGCAGGCACGGGCGGCGTTTGTGACGACGCTGGAGAAGATGGCGCGGGGTGGAATTTACGACCATCTGGCGGGCGGATTTCATCGCTACAGCGTGGATGAGCGGTGGGTGGTGCCGCACTTTGAAAAGATGCTGTACGACAATACCGAACTGCTACGAAACTATATTCACGGTTATCAGAGCTTTGTACGCGAAGATTTTGTTAAGACCGCCAGGCAGATTATCGGATGGCTCGACACGACGATGACCGATCGCGAGCGAGGCGGATTTTTTGCTTCGCAAGACGCAGACATCGATCTTGACGATGACGGCGATTACTTCACATGGACCGTGGAAGAGGCGCGGGCGGTTCTCAATCCGACGGAGTTTGACTTTGCTTGCAGGTATTACGACATCGGCGAACTGGGCGACATGCATCACAATCCGGCCAAAAACGTGTTGCATGTGAAGCAATCGATTGAAGAACTGAGCCAGGAGACGGGCCGAAGCGCGGACGAACTGCGCACCCTGATGGAGGCGTCGCGCAGCAAGCTGCTGGCGGCTCGCGAGCAGCGGACAATGCCGTTTATCGACCGCACGCTTTACACCGGTTGGAACGCGATGGCGGTGACAGCTTATCTGGAGGCGGCGCGAGTTTTGCGCCTGGAGTCGCAGCGCGAATTTGCCCTGCTGACGCTGCGACGTCTGCTCGATGAGGCCTGGGATGGGAAGCAAAATCTTTACCATGTAATCGCGTATCCGCGGCTCAAAAATGCTGCCAGCGTGCCTGCGGAGGAGCGGGTTGCGGGAACGCTGGACGATTATGCGTTCACGATTCACGCTTGCGTCGATGCATGGTTCGCCAGCGGGCAGATGGTGTTCTATTACAACGCCGTGACGCTGGCGGATGCGATGATTGCACGGTTTTACGATCGGACGGCCGGCGCGTTTTATGATGCGGCTTTGCCGGAGGGAGGTGCGGCCCCGCTGGGTGCGCTTTCGGCGCGGCGGAAACCGTTGCAGGACAGTCCGACGCCGGCGGGTAACCCCACGGCGGCTTCGGCGTTGCTGCGATTGGAGTTGCTGACGGGGCGGGAAGATTTTCGCCACGTAGCCGAAGACACTTTGGAGAGTTTTTCGGGAATTGTGGGCCACTTTGGCCTGTATGCGGGCAGTTATGGGCTGGCGCTGGAGCGATTGCTGCAGGACCCGATGCAGGTAGTCGTGGTGGGATCGGGGCCGCAAGCCGGGCGGCTGGAGGCGATCGCGGTGGCCCGCTACGCGGTCAACAAGACGGTGACACGGATTGCGCCGTTCCGGCTAATTTCGGGAGGCGTGCCGGAGACGTTGGGGGAGATTTTGCTGCAGGTACCTCCCCCGTCTGGCGCCGATGTGTGGGCCATCATTTGCCGTGGGCGGACGTGCTTGCCGCCGGTCACAAATGACGAAGATCTGCTGGCGGCGCTACAGCCCGATTCGGCGGTGTAAGGACTAGGCCGACGCCAATTCGGACTCGATGGCCTCGACCAACTCGGGGTTTGAGGGTTCGGTGTCGGGCGAGTAGCGCTGGACGATCTGGCCGGAACGGCTGACGAGGAACTTTTCGAAGTTCCATAGGATTTCGGGCTCGGGATTGGGATCGATGCCGTATTTGCGGAGCTTGTCAGCGAATGGTGCACTGCCGGTGCTGACGGCTTTGGGCTGGGCGGCGACGAGCGCCGCATAAAGCGGGTGCTTGCTTTCGCCGACGACCGGAATCTTGTCAAACAAGGGAAACTGAACGCCGAAGGTGCCGGTGCAGAAGGCTTGAATCTCGTCGTTGGTGCCTGGCTCCTGACCGGCGAAGTCGTTCGACGGAAAGCCTGCTATGACCAACCCCTTGTCGCGGTATTGCTCGTAGAGTTTTTCCAGGCCGTCGTACTGGGCGGTGAGACCGCACTTCGAAGCAACGTTGACGATCAGAAGGGTTTTGCCCTTGAACTGGGCCAAAGAAGTTTCGTCGCCGGTGATGCTGCGGACGGGAATGTCGTAGATGGATGCGGTCATGGAGGTTTCCTCTGGAGGAGATGATAACGGGTTCGAACTGGCCGGTGCGAGTCAAAGTAGGCGCTTACTTCAAGAGTTGTTTGGCGACTTTGATGTAGAGCTCGACGGCTTCGAGCAGCTCCTTCTTGGCGAGCTTTTCAAAGGGTGTGTGGGCGACGTGGATGGAGCCTGGGCCGAGCAGCAGCGGCTCACCCCAATTGGTGAGTTGGGGAATGTCGGTGGTGAACTTGGCGATCATGGTGGGCAGACCGGGGACGGCGCGGAGACGGACGAAGGGAATTTCAAGGGCAAAATCTACGTTGGCAAGGTCGCCCACGGCTTCAAGAACGGCGGCGCGGACGGGAACCGAAACACCCACCAGGCGGATGAGTATGTGCGCCTCAGCCTTGTCAGCGATGACATTGGGGGCGTGGCCGCCGTGAATCTGTCCGATGTTGAGGGTGGTGGGACCGATGTCTTCGGTGATGGGCAGGTCGAGGGCGAGCAGTTTGGCCAGCGCCTGAACGAGCTTGTGGACGGCGCTTTCGCCCAGCTCGGGATAGGCCGAGTGGGCCATTTTGCCGGCAGCGCGGAGAATGACGCGAAGGGCGCCTTTTGAAGCCAATGCCAGGCGATTGTCGGTCGGCTCGCCATTGATAAGAAAGCGGCTCGGCTTGGGATTGTCGTTGGCGACCTTGGCGCCGGCGGAGTCGCGCTCTTCGCCGGCGACAAACAGCAGCCCGACCTTAAATCCTTCGGCACGAAGGGCTTCCGCAGCGGCGACTTGGGCGGCGACGATGCCTTTGGCGTCGGAAACGCCTCTGCCGTACATGAAATCCGCATCTTCGCTGAAGGGAATGTAGGGTGGAACGGTGTCGATGTGGGTGGAAAAGACCAGATCAGGGTTTTCGGCCGACTTTCCCGCGTAGATGTTCCAGCGGGGACCGGCGGTGGGGCTCTCGTCAGGTTGCGGAACGGGCGTCTTTTCAATCTGCCAGCCGCGTTTGGCGAGGAAATCGGCCAGGAAGTCGCCGACCGCGCCTTCGTGATAGGTGGTGGATTCGATTTCAACCAGATCACGGGTAAACCGTATGGGATCAAGCGCGGGAAGACTGGACATGATGCCTCAAGGATAAATCACCAGGTGGTTTGTGAGGCGACCACCCGTTTGGCTGATTTTGAACATCCAATTCATAACGATGACCGATCGGTGGCAAGACGCGCATTCCCGGAACGCCCCGCCTGTGGGGGCAATTTTGGCAATGGGCGTAGAATGGTGGGTGGAATGAACACCGCCTCCGCACTCTGTTCACCGGGCCATGTTGCCGCGACCAAAACGCTGCGCAGCGTGGATTTGAGGGGACCGGCAGGACGGCTTGAAGCCGTTTTGAATGAAGGGTCCGCGGACGCGCCTTTTGCTGCGCTGGTCTGTCATCCGCACCCGTTGGGCGGGGGAAGTCTGCACAACAAAGTTGTTTATCACGCGATGAAAGTCCTGAATGCTTCGGATTGGGGCCTTTGCTGGCCGGTTCTGCGGTTTAATTTTCGCGGGGTCGGATTGAGCGAGGGCGAGCATGACGGCGGTGCGGAAACGGACGATGTGCGGGCGGCAGTCGATTGGCTTGAAAACGCATACAAACGGCCGCTGGTGGTGGCTGGGTTCAGTTTTGGCGCAGCGATGGCGCTGGCGGCCTGCTGTGGGGATTCGGACGTGAAAGCACTCGTGGCGCTGGGGCTGCCAACGCACGCCGAGGGTCGAGATTATCGCTACCCGTTTCTGGGGGAGTGCGGCATTCCCAAGCTCTTTTTGAGCGGCGACTGCGACCAGTATGCCCCTGCCACGGAATTGCTCAAGATAACCGACGCTGCCGCGGATCCCAAGAAAGTGATACAGATTCCGGGCGGCGATCACTTTTTTTCAGGTCAACTAAGACCGATGCAGACCGCATTGGCGGGCTGGCTGAAGGAGCAAGTGCAATGATACCGGTCAGCGATTTGACGCTTGAATCCCTACATGCAACGGCCACCGGAATTTTTACTGGCGCGTTAGCCGGATGCAATATCGAGTCGGCTTTTGACCGGCGAATCCGCATTGAAGGCAACATGCTGCACCGGCTTTTGCCCGATGGCAGCGGTCCAGACACCATCGATTTGTCGAACTTCAAACGCATCTTTGTGATTGCGCTGGGCAAGGCAGCAGGGCCGATGCTCGATGTGCTGATGGAGCGGATGAAGCGGCGCAAGGGACTGCGGGGTATTTGCTGCACCAACCAGCAGCCCAAAGATCGCAATTGGCGCTTCCGTTATTTTGAAGGTGGGCATCCCCTGCCCAACGAGGAGTCTTTTGCTGCGGCGCGGGCGACTCTGGCGATGCTGAAGAAGGCGCGGAAGGATACGCTTGTGATCTTCCTCATCTCAGGGGGTGGTTCGGCGATGTTCGATCTGCCGCTGGCGGCGGAGATCGGGCTGCACGACACGATCGCATTTCACGAGACGTTGCTGGCTTCGGGCGCTCCTATTGGGGAGATCAACACACTGCGCAAGCATTTCTCGGCCGTAAAGGGCGGGCGGCTGGCGATGGCGGCGCCGGATGCGACCAAGGTCTCGCTGCTGCTGCCGGATGTGCCTCTGCGGTCGCTGGATGCGCTGTCGTCGGGGCCGACCTCGCCTGACCACTCGACAGTGGACGATGTCCGCGCGATCCTGGCGAAATATGACATGGCGCCCAAGCTGCCGGCCAGTGTGCGAGCGTTTTTTGAGCGAGAGGATCTGCCCGAATCGCCGGGAAACAAGAGTTGGAAGCCACCATTTTTGCCCCGCATTGCGTGGACGGTAGGGAGACGGGTAACGGCGGCAGCGACCATGAACAACGAGGACGGCGCATTTCGCGATTCGGTGTTCGAGATCCTGCTGTCGGGTCACGATTTGGTCGAGAACGCACGTGCGCTGGCGCAGAAGGCGGGTTATTACGTGGCCGTCGACAATAGCTGCGACGACTGGGATTATGCCGACGCAGCGCGTTACTTGTTGGAGTTGTTTCACTCTTTGCGCGCGGCGCATCCGAAGTTATGCCTGATTTCAGGAGGCGAGGTCACGGTGACTTTGAGCCGGAGCCCTGGGGCTGGCGGACGGAACCAGCATTTTGCACTGGCTTGTGCGATAGATCTGGCCAAGTATGCCGGCGAACCGCTGACCGTGCTGAGCGCGGGAACCGATGGAATCGACGGCAATACACGATCGGCAGGGGCGATTGCGGATCCCACGACGGTGGCGCGCGCACAGGCGTTTGGGTTTGACCCGGCGCAGTCGCTCGCCGCGTTTAATGCCTGTCCTCTCTTCACCTCGCTGGGAGATGCAATCGTGACGGGACCAACAGGGCACAACTTGCGGGACTTGCGATTACTAATCTCAGACGGGCCTGAGAACCCATAGCGCGAGAATGCTGAAAAAGCACCGCGATTCGCTGCTGCTTGAGGACTATCGTCTTAAGTTCTTTTCACTCGGCTGCGTTATCTGCTTTAGGATGAGTGTGTGGCCCGCAGAGGAACTCGCAGGACCGTCGCCAAAGTGGCGGACATTCGCACAGTCGCGGCGTTGGCGAAGGTTTCAATCGCCACGGTATCGCGCACCATCAACGGCTCGCCTGCCGTAAGCGAGCGTTTGAGCAAGCGCGTCTGGCAGGCAATTGAGCAACTCAACTACTTTCCTAATACACACGCGCGCAGCCTTGTCTCGGGGCGCAGCCGCATTCTCGGCATCATTGTAGAAAACATAACCAACCCGTTTTTCCCGGAGCTGATCCAGAGCTTCGAAGAGATCGCGGTGGCGAACGGATACGAGATCCTGGTCAGTTCATCGAACAGCGACCCCGTGGTGCTGACGATGTGTGTGCGCCGGATGCTGGAGCGGAAGGTCGAGGGCGTGGCGGTTTTGACGTTTGGCGAGGAAGAGCCGGTGCTGGACCAATTGGCACATCATGACATCCCGATGGCGCTGGCGGAGTTCAGACTCGACGACCCGAAGACGAGCACGATCCTGCTGGACTACACGACAGGCATGCGAGCGGCGGTCAATCATCTGGCGGAGTTGGGGCACCGCAAGATCGGGTTCCTGGCGGGACCGCACAAACTGCACTCGGCCATCACGCGCGAGAACGATTTTCGTACAGCGATGAGTGACGCGGGGCTGCCGGTAGAGAAGGCGTGGGTGATCGAGTGCGATCACACGCTGCGCGGCGGCGCGGCCGGATTTGGACGGCTGCAGTTGCTGGGGAAACAGCCCACGGCGGTGCTGTGTTCGAACGACATGACGGCGATCGGCGTGTTGCGGGCAGCCTATATTGGCGGTTTGCGGGTGCCGCAGGATTTGTCGGTCATCGGGTTGGATGACATCGATTTTGCTGAGTTCACGCTGCCGCCGCTGACGACGATCAGGCTGTCGCGCGTGGAACTGGCGCGGGCGGCATTCGATGCGCTTCGGATTCAAGCCGAGACCCTGGATGGTGTGGAGAAACAGCGGGAGTTCCTGGTGTCGACGAGCCTGGTGGTTCGCGGTTCGACAGCGGCACCACCTGCAGGGGCTTAGGCCGACACGATTGCGGTCCTGGAGTTATACCTCCTGCAAAGTGATTTGGTTTTCGGGAATCTGTTGCGCGGCACGCATGGCCACCACTTCATCATGAGTGGCGAAGGCGGCGGTGCGGCGATCGGGATAGATATGCGGCTCTCCGAAGGTGACCTCCGCAGAGAAGCCTGCGGCTCCGAGAGCCTTCCAGAGATGAGTGAGGAAAAGCTGGTCGTCGAACCAGCATAAGTCGCGTTCCGGCCTGCCATCTTCAAAAACATAGCGAACGGCAGCGGCGGTAACAGGCACTGCTGCGATGGCCGCAGGCTCAAATAGCGACGGGTGAAAGCGCAGGACATGCGCGCCGTCGGAGCTGGTGCCTTCTGGAAAAAACAGCACCGGAACAGGGAGCGTGAGGCGGTCGGCGATTTGTTCGGCTACCTGGGCGGCGCTGGCACGGCTGGAACGATCGATGAAGATCGTGCCGCCGGTGCGGGCTGCCTTGCCAAAAAACGGCCATCGATCGATCTCGGTCTTGGCAACAAAAACACACGGCATGGCGGCACTGAAAATCACGATGTCGAGATAACTGAGATGATTGGCTGCGACGAGGCCGCGCGCCGGTGGACGGCCCTGGATACGGCAATGGATGCCGAGGGCGAAGAGGATTCCGTGCGCGGCGGATTGCATCCATAGAGCACGCTGCTCGAATGTGAGCGGTCCGCGGATTCGCATCAGCCAGTAGCGAAGAACACAAGTTGCGAGAGCCAGAGCGAGCGCCACAGCGCGCCCGACAGCGCGAAAATTCATTGTGTAAGCGGGGCGAGGAAGCGGTTGCGCGCGGACGACGAGAGCAACCGAAGATCGAGCAGAGTAAGGAAGTCGATGGTGCCGAACTCGCGATCCCAAGCCGGCGGCGCGGCGATGCGGGCACCGATGGCGAGATAGGTCTTGAGTAGCTTGGGCACCTTGACCGCGGGCGCGACGGGCTGCTGCGCATCGGGCAAATCGACTTGATCTTTGAGAATAGGCGACGGCTGTGACTGCGCGTCCTCATGCTCGATGGGGCAGGCATACGCAGCAGTCGGATTGGTCTCAAACTCCTGTGAAACCCGATAGTGCTCGAGCTGGCGATACATCTGCCAGCCTTCGGCGGGGTTCTTGGAATTCAATGACGAACAACCGATGAGGTAGCGCAGTCCCATGTCAGTAGCATACTGCGCGATGCCGCGCCACAGCAGAGTAAGTACTTCGGGAGTGCGATGCTCGCGGTCGATCGAAGCGCGGCCGAGCTCGAGGATTCCGGCGCGAAGGGGCTCGTATGGCGCGAAGTTGAATTCCTGCTCGGAGTAATAACCTAAGTTGCGGGCCGCGGTTTCTCCCGACTGCATGCGGTAAGTGCCGACGATGCGTCGAGCGGGATTGTCTTCCTGCTTATCTTCGACGAGAAGATGTTCGCAGAACAGATCGAACTGGTCGGTGTCGAGGCCGGTCAGATAGGAACTCTCCAGGCCCTCGCCCAACTCGATATTGAATACTTTGAAGCGAAGGCGGCAGGCGGCATCGCGATCTTCAACTGACTCTGCGAGGCGGAGGCGATAGCGGCCAACTTCGGCGTGCACGCGCGGGCGCGTCGATGGCACAGGAGACGCGGGTGCAAGAGCGGAAAAGGGCGGATTGCCCAGTGCATTTGAGCCTACCGCTAACTCGACGGGTGCCTTGGCAGAGATATGTGGGATCACGCGAGTAGTATCCCGCGAGCATTGTAAGAGGACGGTGAACAAGCTGCAAATACGGTGCAAAAACTTTGTTCGATCTTTTACCCTCAAGTAACATGGGCGACGTTGGGCGGATATCATCCCAAGTTACTTGAGGTTATTCATCTAACTGTAACTTCTAAGGAATGCATTAGTCATTTGACATAGCGGCGGTCAAGCGCGGGCGAGAGGGATAGCTTCTTCCCAGCGGCCTTGTGCCTTGAGAATCAACTCAACGACTTCGCGGGCGGTTCCGCGGCCACCTGTGGTCTCTGTCACATAATGACAAATCGCTTTCAGCTCCGGAACCGCGTTGGCGACGGCGATGGCTAGACCTGCACGACTGGCGACAGACATGTCGGGCAGATCGTCGCCCATGTAGGCAACTTCATCAGCGGTGACGTCGGCGAGGGCGAGGATTTCCTCAAAAGCCGCAACCTTGGTGGCTTGGCCGAGATAGACGAATTCAACCTTGTTTTCGTGAGCGCGCTGCAAGACCGCCGGAGATTTGCGCCCGGTGATGAAGCCGGTGCGGATGCCCATGTCTGCGGCAAGCTTGATGCCGACGCCGTCGAGGGAGTTGAACACCTTCAACTCCGCGATGCCGCCATCGTTGGGCAGGGCAAGCAGGCAGACGCCGCCGTCGGTGATGGTGCCGTCAACGTCCATGAGGAAGACTTTGATTTTCTTGGCGCGCTCTAAAACATCTGGAGAGATCGTTGCGATATCGAACATGTTTCGATTTTAATGGTTGGCCTTCAGAGTCGAAGTAAACGAAAAGGCCCACGCCCGAAAGCGATGGGCCCATTCGTGCACCTCTGGGGGAGGAACTTAGCGGCAACCGCCGGCGATGGAGGGAATGACGAGCACTTCGTCGCCATCCTGGAAGCTGTATTTGTCGTTGCCGAGAAAGCGGATGTCCTCTTCATTGACATAGAAGTTGATGAAGCGGCGCACCTGTCCGTCTTCAGCGCGAAGGTGGGGGCGGAGGGCCGGGAAGCGACCCTCTATCTCGATCACAAGCTCGGGTAAGTTGGCGGCGGCGCTATCGATTTCGCGCACGTTGTTGGTGTGCTTCTGAAAGGCATTGGGCAATAGGACTCTAACGGACATAGCTTTCTCCTGCGAGGCTGAACCCCTGGCTGGCTGCGGCACGTTCTGCAACGAAGTTTTCAAAGTCGGCGAGACGCGGACGAATTGCATGGCTTTGGTCATAGGCGCCATTGAGCACATCGGTGGTTTTGAGGCCGTTGCCGGTGATGCAGGTAACGGTGAGTTCGTCGGGCTTGATGCGGCCATGCGCATAGAGGCGTGCCGTGACTGCGGTGGTGACACCGCCCGCGGTTTCAGTGAAGATGCCTTCGGTCTCCGCGAGCTCTTGAATGGCGGAGACGATCTCGACATCGGATACGTCCTCAGCCCATCCGCCAGTGTCGCGAATGGCGCGCACGGCGTAGAGGCCGTCGGCGGGATTGCCGATGGCGAGCGAACGCGCGATGGTGTGCGGGCGTTGCGGCTCGATGATGTCGGAATTGTTCTTGACTGCCTTGGCGATGGGCGAGCAGCCGGTGGCCTGCGCTCCGAAGAAACGAACCGGCTTGTCATCGACAAGACCGAGAGCGATCAGTTCGTTAAATGCCTTGCGGATTTTTGTAATGAGCGAACCGCCGGCCATGGGAACGACGATGTTGTCGGGCAGCTTCCAACCAAGTTGCTCGGCGATTTCGTAGCCTACGGTCTTCGATCCTTCAGCATAGTAGGGACGCAGATTGACGTTGACGAAACCCCAGTTGTATCGATCGGCGATCTGCGAACTAAGCCGGTTAACGTGGTCGTAATTGCCTTCGACGCGAACTAAAGTGGCGCCATAGACCTGGGTGTTGAGGATCTTGGCAGGCTCGAGATCAGAAGGTACGAGGATGAATGTCTTGAGACCGAGGCGGGCGGCTTGCGCAGCAACGGCGTTGGCCAGGTTTCCCGTTGACGAACAGCCAACCGTGTCGAATCCGAAGGCTTGCGCATTGGCCAGGGCCACAGCCACCACGCGGTCTTTGAAGCTGAGCGTGGGCATGCAGACGGCATCGTTTTTGATGTAGATATTGCGCGCACCGATGTGCGAAGCCAGACGTGGGGCGGCAACGAGCGGCGTGAATCCAGCCGGTGTCTGCGGGACATAAGTGTCGGCCACAGGAAGCAGCGCACGATAGCGCCACATATTCATTGGGCCTTGAGAGATCGTGTCGCGGGTAAAGCGGGTGCGGGCGTACTCAAGGTCGTAGGCCACCTCGAGCGGGGAAAAACACTCATCACAGATGGAAAGCGGTTCCAGACCATAGGTCTTGCCGCATTCCCGACATCGTAGTTCGTAAGCAGTCGTCACCGTTCCCTCGCAGTTCGCGAGTGGATGCGGATACGCGGGCGCGTGACCGGCTCAGTAAACTGAGCGAACGTGATATGACTCGAAAAAACTGTGTGAGCCGCCGCAGAAAAGAGTACTGAAGCGACCCCCGAATCTCATGTTCCTCGCATTGAAGCGAGCGAGAGTTGACACCATACTCCTGGTTTGCCCAGGCAGGTTGTCGTGGCGTCACAGGGCCCGTCCCTCAGCCACTCTGCATGAAATTCAGGCTTGCCCTTTGGGGGCAAACTTGAATGTTTATCTTTTACCATAGGGGCTGATGGGGCGCAAGCGAGGTTGCAGCGAATGGGGCTCTAAGGAGGCCGAGTTGTTACGTAGGAAGGTTCAGCCGCAACGAGAGACGATGCTCAATTTGCGTAGATGCGCACGTAGTCGACGAGCATTTCTGAGGGGAATGGCGTGGTCGAGTCGGGTGCGTGAGGCCAGTCTCCGCCAATAGCGAGATTGAGCAGAATGAAGTTGCTTTGGCCTGCATCGAAGGGCCACACAGCACCCTTCAAAGCTGACATATTCTGGGACGTGTACGTGATGAAGGGATGACTTGGCTCATCGACGTAATAGGCGACACTTCCCTGCTTCCAGATCATGCCGTAAGTATGCCAGTCTGCCGCATTCTGCGTCGCGGGGAAGTTAAAGATAGTGCCAAGACCGACATCTCCGGTAAAGCCAACTCCGTGAATTGAGCCTTCATTCCAGTCGGGATTTTTTGCCGCATTGACGCGCTCGAGAACATCTTGTTCGCCGCATGCGGGCCAGTCGACCGTTGCAATGTTATTGCCGAGGAGCCATGCGGCGGGCCAAAAGCCCTGCGCTTCGGGAACTTTGGCACGCACCTCGAAGCGACCATATTGAAAGCTGAACAAACCCTCAGTTTTGAGACGAGCCGAAGTGAAGACGCCGGCCGACAGTTGCCGGGCTTGGATGTGAAGGTAGCCGTCTTTGCCGACGAAGGCGCTGGGGTTAGTGGGAGTACAGGGCCCGGCGGTCGATCCCCAGGCGCAGTAGGTTTCGAGTTCGTGATTGCCAAAGCCATTGTTGCCTGTGTCGTAGGTCCACACGTGAGGATCAGGCTGAGCAGGGCCGCTGGTGGCGTTGTTGAATTCATCGCTCCAGACTAAAGAGCCCGAGGCGATGTTCGCCGTAAAGGTTTTGCTCACAACCCCGCTGGGAGTCGCATGGTTGGCTGATGAAATCGCTTTTACTGTCAGGTTCGACGCAACGAGGAATGGGGCTTGATAAATCTGGGAAGCAATCGTGGGTGCGGTGCCATCGACGGTGTAGTGGATGGTTTGGCCCGCTGTCGCGGGGACGAGACTTACGATGACCGCGCCATTTTGGGCCGCAACGGTAGAGATGGTCGGCGGGGCAGAGTTTTGCATTGCCTGGGATTGAGATTGATTGGGAAAGAACAGAAGGATTGACAGAGTAAACAAAGGAAGAAGTGAAGAAGTAAAATCGCGAACGGCGCGCATGAGTTTGACCTTTGAGGCGATAAGCAAGCGTTACCTTTCGCCGGTCCCACTTTAAACATGTGGGGGGCGGAGGGTCAAAATCGACCGATTCAGTAAGGAAAAAAGACGAACGGCCGGGAGAGCAGATCCGACAAGAAGTCTGCACCCCGGCCGTTCGAGGAGGTCCAATGTGTTTTCTATTGCCCTGGGTCTACTGTTGCACGAATGGAAATAATTCTCTGCAAGAACAGGGGAATTATTCGAGCGAAAGGGGCGGGGGAAGGTGTTCCTGCAAAGCCTTGAGAAGACGGGGGCTACCGGTGGCTTCGACGGCTTGCTCGATGCGCGCGTAGAGTTCGGCGTTGGGTGCGAGGCGGGCAAGAGCTTCGATGGCGGCGAGGGCTTCGCGATCTTCTCGCTCGATCATGGCGATGAGGAAATCTGCGGCTTGGGGAAGACGAGTGAGGGCGATGGCGCTCAGCAAGACGCCGGCGAACCACGGTTCCGAGGCGCGCTTGTGGCGGTCGAGCAGGCAGGTAAGTGCTTGAGGGCTGCGGGTTTGGGCCAAGGCAAAGGCGGCTTCGGCGGAGGAGGATTCGGCGCCCTCGAGGAACTCGGCGACGAAGGGGATGGCGGCGTCGCGCTCGATGTCGAGGAGGGCGTTGAAGCAGGCGGCGAGCATTTCTTCGGGTTCTTCGCCGGGAAGGCGGGCGCGGAGGCGGAGGAGGGGCGAGGCGACTTCGCCGAGTTGGGCGAGGGCGCGGACGGCTTCGACGCGAACGGTTTTGTCTTTGTCAACGAGAGGATCTATAAGCAGGATAAGGAGTTGCTGGTTGTCGAGGCCATCGCAGGAAATGAGAGCGTGGGCGCAATTGGCGCGGAGAGTGCCGGCGGTGTCGGATTTTCCGCCCCAAACGGGCTCCATTTGATGGTGGCGAAGGCCGCGAATGAAAGCTTTTTTGTCGCGACATTCGAGTTTAGGGAGGGCGCGGCTGAGAGCGTTCTTGGCCCAGCACTGGGGGTCGGATTTTTCGGGGTTGATGAAGAAACGATCGAAGGCGGCGAGGAGGTCGGGGAGCAAATCTACGAGGTTTTTGTCTTCGGCGAGGCGCGCAGCTTTGGCGACGATGAAGTTGTTGCGGTTGGCAAGGGATTTCTTGATCAGGGAGAGAGCGTCGGCGTCGAGAGTTCGGTCCTTGAGGCCGTCGAGCGCTTCCAATTGTTCGTCAAATCCGCGCTGCGCCATGGATTGTCTCTGATTGAATTTTGGTTCGAGACAAGTTTAGCGGAGTTGGCGGCCGATCAGAGTGTCGACCGCCAACTTGCTGAAACTAGCGGCGATAGCCTCCGCCCCCGTAGGACATGCCGGCACGAGCGGTAACGGCTGGGCGACCGCCGCCGTAATAGCCTTGCGGTCCGCGACCGGGCGCTGCGGCGTATCCTCGCGAAGCATAGCCATATCCTCGTGGCGCATAGCCGCCGTAGCCATAGGGGCGAGCTGCATAAGCTCGGGGAGCATAGCCGTATCCGTAGGCGCCGCGGAGGCCTATCACCATGGGGCTGTAGGGGTTATAGGCAATGATTGGGGGTGGGGCGACCATCATGGGTGCATAGGCCATGACGGGCGGCGGAGGGGGCGCGTAGGCGTACTCGGGTTGAGGTTGCGGCTCTGGTTGAAATTGCGGCTCGGGCTGGGGTGCGTAGGCGTTTTCGGGGGCGGGCTCCTGATCGGGCATGGGTCCGGAAGGCGGCTCATTTTCCGCGGTTGGACGGTGGGTGAGGCCGTACGGATCCTGTGTCGGAGGCTGGTTGATCGGCACCGCTAGATCGTCCATCACCTTTAGAGTCAAGCGCGTTTCCTCTTTCAGGGTGGGGCGCGGACCGCGCATGGGGAGCATGAGCAGGTCGACGGGCCATAGGATCGGAATCGACCAGAGCACGGCATCGCGTGTGGCATGTCCTTTGCCTAGAATGCGGCCCTGGTTGTCGACGCGGTAGCCGGGGACGTCGACGACGCGCGCGTCGATGGGAATGACGGTATCGGGCTCGACGACCATGCGGTCGAACTTCAATTGCATCCAGCCTTTGCCGACGAAGTGGCCGGGATCTTTGTAGTCTTCGAAACGCCCGACGAGGTAGCTGTTATAGGGCATCACGGATCGGCCATAGCGTTCAGAATGACCGACTTGGCAGAGGACCGGATCGCCGACGGCGGTGGTTCTGGAAGAGAGCTTGGGCTCGGAGATGGTGCAGCCGATGAGGGAGCCGGCGGGAATAAGTTTTTGGCCTGCGTCTGCGAAGAGCGGGGACGCACAGAGAGCGGAGAGGAGCACGAGCGAGGTGGGTTTCATGACACTGCCTCCAAAGAGAGTTGCCCATAAAAGCTGAAGAATCAGCGGTTTTTGAGATAGATAGTGCTTAGACGGCGAGCTTGTTAACGGCACTGACCCTGGGAGGGAGCGAAAGTTTCTGCGGAATAAAATTATTTTCTAGAAAGTGGTGACGAAAGAATGGTTTTTGCGTCTTGGGAAGAACAAGAATGCAGATTGAACAAAACCAAGAAAAATTGTGCGATCCCACCCATCGGACAAAAACAAAGACGTCCGATGGATGGGGCACCAGGCTCATGGTTTGGCGAGCGGAGGTCAAAAACACGCGAAAACGGAGCGCTTTTGAGCCGTTTTCGCGTGTTTTGAAAGCTTTTTTTTCGACAAAAAAGGAGGGGGAAACGCCCCTCGCGCCGATTACACGACGAAGTATTTGGCCTGGGGGTGGTGGACGACGACGGCGTTGGTGCTTTGTTCGGGTTCGAGGAGGTAGCCCTCGGTGAGGTGGACGCCGATGTTTTCTTCGGGCTTGAGGAGGCGGAAGATCTTGGTCTGATCTTCGAGGTTGGGGCAGGCGGGGTAGCCGAAGGAGTAGCGGGAGCCGCGATACTTCTGATGGAAGAGGTCGCCGATGCGGGTCGAGTCTTCGGCTGCGATGCCGAGTAGTTCACGGGCTTGCTTGTGGGCAAACTCGGCGAGGGCCTCGGCGGTTTCGACGGAGAGGCCGTGGAGGTAAAGATACTTGGTGAAGTCGCCGGATTCGAAGAGCTTTTGGGTTTGGACGCTGGCCTCGCTGCCGATGGTGACGATGGAGAATCCGACGACATCGCGATGGGGCGCGGTGACGGGTTCGAAGTAATCGGCGATGGAGAGGCGGCGGCCCTGGGGCTGGCGGGGGAAGGTGATGCGCTCAAGTTCGCGGGAGGGATCGTCAGGATCGAAGACGATGAGATCTTCGCCCTGGCTGGCGGCGGGATAGAAGCCGATGATGGTGCGCGGCTCAAACCAACCGGCGGCCTTGACTTCTTTTTGCAGGTCGAAAAGGATGGGGCGATATTTTTCTTCGACGAGGCGCAGGTAATCGGTTTGGGCGGCGGTTTTGAGTTGCCACTGATTTTTGAAGAGTGCGGTCTCGTTGATGTACTTGAAGACTTCATCGAGGTCGTAGTCGCGGGAGACGCGGGGACCAAAGAAGGGCGGCTTCGGAATGGTAGCAACGCGCGTGACGGAGGGAGAGCGGCCGTCGGCGGTCAACTCGACCGACGTAATGTCAGCAGTTGCGGATTTGCCGCGAGCGTAGGCTTTGACGATCTTGCCCTCGGTCTCGCGCTGTTCGCGGACTTCATCATCTTTAGAGGTGAGGTCAGCCATGACGTGGAGGCCGGCGAAGGCGTCTTCCGCATAGAAGACGGGGCCGGCGTACTCTTTGCGCAAGTCTTCTTCTACATATTTGCGAGTGAGGGCGGCTCCGCCACAGACGACGGGCAGGGTCATGCCAAGACGCTCTAGATCCTGGAGAACGTACTTCATTTCGAGGGTCGATTTGACGAGGAGACCGCTCAGGCCGATGGCATCGGCGCCGATGTCGCGAGCGGCATTGATGATGGCGTCAGAGGGCTGCTTGATGCCGAGGTTGATGACGCGATAGCCGTTGTTGGAGAGGATGATGTCGACAAGATTTTTGCCGATGTCGTGGACGTCTCCTTTGACGGTGGCGAGAACCATGGTGCCTTTGCCGCCGCCATCGGATTTTTCCATCTTGGGCTCGAGATAGGCAACGGCTGCCTTCATGACCGCGGCTGAGTCGAGGACCGAAGGAAGCTGCATTTTGCGCGCGCCGAAGAGATCGCCTACAGTCTTCATGCCGTCGAGCAGGACGGTGTTAATGAGGTCGAGAGGCGTGTACGTGGTGAGCGCGGATTCGAGGGCCTCTTCAAGGGTTTGCTTGGCATCGCCCTGACCGATGGTGCGTTCGCCGCGAATGATGAGTTGCTTGAGCTTTTCATCTTGAGAGAGATTTTCGAGAGCGATTTCATCTTCTTGCACGGAGCCTTTGGCAAGCCCGGTGAAGTGAGCCATGTAGTTTTGCAAGGGCTCGCTGCCGGTGCCGCCGGCATCCTGGAAGATGAGCTTGCGGGCGAGCTCGACCTCAACGTCGGGGATTTTGTAGAGCGGATAAATCTTGGAGTAGTTGACGATGGCGGAATCGAGCCCGCGATCGACAGCCTCTTTGAGAAAGACGCTGTTGAGGACACGGCGCGCGTAGGCATTGAGTCCGAAGGAAATGTTGGAAACGCCAAGCACGGTGCGGCAATGGGGCAACTCAAGCTTGATGCGGCGCACGGCTTCGAGGGTTTCCATGCCGGCGCTGCGGTAGTCTTCCTGACCGGTGGAGATGGGCAGGGTGAGGGCGTCGAAGATCAGATCTTCTGGGCGGAGGCCGTACTTGTTGACGGCGAGATCGTGAATGCGATGGGCAATGGCAACTTTGCGATCGGCGGTGAGGGCCATGCCCTGCTCATCAATGGTGAGGGCGATGACGGCGGCACCGTAACGGCGCGCCATGGGCAGGACGAGACTGGTGCGTTTTTCTCCATCTTCAAGATTGATGGAGTTGATGACGGGCTTGCCGGGGATGCGCTTGAGGGCTTCTTCGATGACGTTGGCTTCTGTCGAGTCAATGAGGATGGGCGCGGGGACACGAGTGGCGATCTTTTCGAGGATCGCATTCATGTAGGCCTGCTCATCTTCGCCAACGATGGCACAGCAGAGGTCAAGCATCTGCGAGCCCTCGGCAACGAGACGCTTGGCCATGGCGAGGATGCCATCGTAGTCACCGGCGCGGACCATGTTGCGGAAGTGCTCGAGGCGCGTGGTGGTGTTCATCTCTTCGGCGATGACGATGGGTTGGGCATCGGCTTCGAGAGGGAGAGACGAGAAGGCACTGGCCGCGACGGACTGCGGCTGAACGTTGCGGGGCGCGGGGGTGAGGTTGGAGACTGCCTCGCAGACGGCGCGCAGATGCTCGGGGGTGGTGCCGCAACAACCGCCGACGACCTGGACGCCGTATTCAGTGACGAAGCGGCGATGGAAGGTGGCGAGCTCGGATGGGGTGAGCTTGTAGACGGCGTGACCGCCTTCATTTTGAGGGAGGCCGGCGTTGGGCTGCACGCTGATGGGCAGGGTGGAGTTCTGGCAGAGGAAGCGGACGGCGTCGTTCATCTCGGCGGGGCCGGTGGCGCAGTTGATGCCGATGACGTCGGGCTGGAAGCTTTCGAGAACGGCGAGGGCGGCGCCGATTTCGGAGCCGAGAAGCATGGTGCCGGTGGCCTCAAGGGTGAATTGAACTTGAAGGGCAATGTTGCGGCCGGTGCCAGGAATCTTGCCGGCTTTAGCATCGCGAATGGCATCCTGACAGGCGGCCATGGCGATTTTGGCTTGTAAAAGATCTTGAGAGGTTTCGATGAGGAGGACGTCGACGCCGCCTTCGATGAGGGCTTCAGCTTGCTCGCGGAAGGAGGCGGCCATGGTGTCGTAGTCGATGTGGCCGAGCGAGGGGAGCTTGGTGGTGGGGCCGATGGAGCCGGCGACGAAGCGCGGTTTCTCAGGGGTCGAGTATTCATCGGCGACGGCGCGGGCAAGGCGGGCGGCGGCGAGGTTGAGTTCGCGGGTGCGGTCCTGGAGTTCGTATTCGGCGAGAACGATGCTGGTGGAACCGAAGCTATCGGTTTCAATGACGTCGCAGCCGGCGGCAAGAAACGCGGCGTGGACGGAGCGAATGACGTCGGGGCGCGAGAGGACGAGGAGTTCGTTGCAGCCTTCTTTACCCCAGAAATCTTCAGGGGTCAGGTCGTGCTTTTGTACGTTAGTGCCCATGGCGCCGTCGTAGACGAGTACGCGCTGCGAAAGTTCATTGAGGAAATCTGCCAAAACGCTCTCCACCTTGTGCGCCGAGTTATGTCTTCGACCGGTTGAATTCGTGCTTTCCCACCCTTGGCGCGATGAAGCTGCGTCAAGGATGGGGCACCCAGCGTTGGTGCTGGAACAAGCGCCGAAGACCTATGCAAGCCGAGTTAGGGAAACGGCTTCAACTAATGATACCGAAGGAGCGTGTGGGAGTCCGATTCCGGGCCTAAAGGCCATCGTGATTCGGCCATTTTTCAGGGGCCTGAAGGCGCCTCAGACTGCTGACCAAGCCTAAAAATCATCCCTCGGTGGCTAAAGCCTTCCTGATATTCAAGGACTTGCGGCACGGATAAATCCGTGCCCTTTCAAAGCTAAGGGTTTTTCCTCAGTCTGAGGGGCCTGAAGGCCCCTACTTCATCCGAAATTCATATGTGCAACTCGAGTGTCAGGCGGGAGTGGGGGTGGTGTCGGGCTCGAAGGTTGGGGTGTAACCGAGTTGCTGCCAGAAGTTGCGGACGAGAGCGATGGTGGCCGAAGTAGTTTCGGGAGTGGTGCGGAGAAGGATGGTGGAGGCGGGGTTTTCGGCGAGGCCGCGCGCCTCGGCGACGATGGCTACGCACTTGTCGGCGCGATAGGTGCAGGAGGCGAGATCGACGATGGAAAGGCGCGTGGTGGGCGTGGCGAGGACGGTGCGGGGCGGGGCCATGCGGTCGAGGAGGAAGAGGATTTCGAGCTTGGATTCGAGCTCGTCGGGGACGCAATCGATGACGAGATCGGCTTCGCGGACGGCGTCTTCGATGGTGGGGACGAAGTGAACGATGGGTAAAGGCGAGTCAGGCGGCAGGTCGCCGGTGGCGTTTGGAGATGGAGTGTGGGGGCCGGGGTCGGCGCCTTCGAGAAAGCCCGTATCCTCAGTGAAGACAGGGCGATCGCGGAGGTCGGCGGAGTCGGTGAGCTCGGTGATTTCGTGATGGGGAGCGATGGTTGGCGAAGGTATTGGCTCGGCGAGGCGCTGGGGGTTGAGCTGGTGGCGGATGTACTCCTGGGCGTGATGGAGATTGGTGGGCATCACGTCTTCAAGGAGGACGCGGAAACCGGCGCGGGCTGCGGCAAGCGCAAGCCAGCGGCCCAGCGGACCGGCTCCGATGATGGCAACGGTGATCAAGCGGGCCTTATTCGGCGGCCAGAGCTTTGGCTACGTCTTCGACGTTGGGGCTGGAATTGCGGAGGTGTTCGGCGATGCGGGCGCGCTCTTCAGGGGAGAGCGTGGGAACAAAGGCCAGGACCCGGCGCAGGGTTACGGCAACGTCATCGATGTAATTCATAAGGCGAATAGCTTCTCCGGAAAGCGGCATGGTGGGTCCCCTCAAAATAATGTCATCACCATTGTAGGCGGTTGGGTTGGGGAGGGGGAAGGGCGCGAGGGTTGGCGGTTGCGGGCGGGATTTTGGAGCGGCGCGGAGTGGGTGTGAGAGCGGCGATCACTCTTCGCGGAGGAGCATGAGGGGGTCGGCGTTGAGAGCGCGTTGAGCGGGGATCCACGCAGCGAGAATTCCGAGCAAGAGCATGGTGAAGATGACGCCGGCGAGGACGATGGGATCGCGGGGTGTGGCCTGATAGACGATGTAGGAGAGGAGTTTGGTGGCGGCGAAACCGAGGAGCAGGCCGGCGACGGAACCGATGGTGAGGAGGCGAAAGACGCGGCCGAGGGCGGTGGCGAGGACCGTTTTGCGCTGGGCGCCGAGGGCGATGCGGATGCCGAGTTCGCGGAGGCGTTTGCTGACGGAGTAAGAGGCCATGCCGAAGATGCCGGTGATGGCGAGCATGGCTCCGAGAGAGCCGAGGACGCCGAGTGCGATGGAGGCGGCGCGGGCGGCGAAGAGGGCGGTGCCGAGTTCTTTTTCCCAGGTGTTGATGGTGAGGGGAAGGCCGCCATCGAGGCTGTGCAGGGTGGTGGCGAGGATGGGCGAGAGGTCTTGAGGACTGCGGTTGGAGCGCACGATGAGAAAAGTCACGCTCGATGGCGATTGGAGGATGGAGAGGAACATGGCGGGACTTGGATCTTCGCTGAGGGTGACGTACTTTCCTGTTTCGACGATTCCGACGATCTGAACGCGGGTGCCACCCCAGATTTTGAAGAAACTGCCGATGGCTTTGGATTCAGAGCCGAAGATTTTGCGAGCAAAAGCCTGGTTGATGACGGCCACGCGGGGCGCGTCTTTTTTGTCGATCCAGGTTAGTTCCCTTCCCTGAAGGAGGGACGTTTGCGCGGTTTTGAAGAAGCCGGGCGAGACGTAATATTCAAAGGCGCCGAAAGCGGAGTTTGACGGGCGAAAATCCGTCGTCGCATCGGGAAAGATGGTCGTGGTGCTCCAACCGAGATTGAGAGGAATGCGATTTGAATAGGCGGCCGAGGATACGCTGGGGATCGACTGGACGGCAGTGAGCATGCGGCGCTGCATTACTGGGACTTGGTCGCCGGTGTATCCAGACATGTTGAGATCGGTGTTGATCTGAAGAACATTTTGGGGCACAAAGCCGAAGTTGCTTTGGAGGGAACGTGTCATGCCTCGCACGGCAACGAGGGAGGACGTGACGAGTACGGCGCAGACCGCGATTTGTGCGGCGAGCAGAATGTCCCGCAGAGTGATGCGGCGCGATCCAACAGCGCCGTGGGCGGCTGTCTTGATGCCTTGGTAAGGATCGGAGTTAAGAACCTGGCGGACCGGGACCATACCAAAGAGCAAACCGCTGACGAGGGCGAGGATTAATGCGACGAAGTAGGTTCGTGCGTCGGGGTTTACGGCTATGTTGATGGGAAAATCGGGGATGGGTTGCCATGCACTCAGTATTCGCAGCAGGGCGGCGGCACAGGTCATTCCGAGGACTCCGCCGGCGACTGAGACTAACATGGCTTCGGTAAGCAGTTGGCGCAGAATTCGCGCACGGCTCGATCCGAGAGCGAGGCGCAGGGCGACTTCGCGGGCACGATCCGCGGCACGGGCAGAGAAGAGCGAGCCTAAGTTGGCGCAGGCAGCGAGCAGGATGAGCGCAGCTAAAAGCATGAGGCCGCCGACGAAGGCATGCACGGGTCCGCCGAGCATGTTCCCAAGCAGGCCTGGGCGAGTGAGCGAGAAGCTGATTGCCTCGTCCTCCTTGGGATAGGACTTCGCGAGCCATGTGGCGATAGAGTTGAGGTCGGCGGTAGCCTGAGCGGGAGTAACTCCCGACTTCAAACGACCGACGACCCACTTACCGCGGGCAGTACGCGCGTCAAGATCGGTCAGGCCCGTAATCTGTTTTTCATTGACGATGGGAGCCCAGAGGCTGGGAGCGAAGAATAGCTCTGTGCCGCGAAAGTCGCGAGGAGCAACACCGAGAATTGTGTAGGGAAGCTTATTGAGGCGAACCGTGCGGCCGACGACTCCTCGATCGCCCTGGAAATGACTTTGCCAGTATCCATAACTAAGGACTACGTACGGAGCGCTATCGGGTCCGTGTTCGTCGGAGGCGTGAAAGAAGCGGCCGAGAAATGGCTGGACGCCGAGGACGTCGAAGTAATTTCCGCTGGCAATATTGAGCCAGATCGGTGAAGGGACTCCATCTGAGTCCAGCCCCGCGGGTACGATATCAGCGGTGAGCATTCCGTCGAAGCTTCTGTTGCGATCACGGAGAGCGAGATAGTCGGGATAGGATTCTGTTGGGGAATGATCTTTGCCGCGCTCGATGGTATAGAGGTACTTTCCATTGGGCACATTGATTGGGCGCAGGACCAAAGAATCGAGGAGGCTGAAGACGACGGCATTGGCGCCGATGGCCAGGGCCAGCGTCAGGATGGCAACGAGGGTGAAGCCCGGAGATTTGCGCAACATGCGGAGACCGTAACGCAGATCGGCGAGGGAGGTCTCGATGGAGCTTGCGCCGGTGGCTTCGTGGCACTCGGCTTTATAGCGCGCATAGCCGCCAAACTCGATGCGGGCGCGGCGTTCGGCTTCGGAGCGGGCGAGGCCGCTGCGTTCGAGGTCGTCAGCGCGGTGTTCGATGTGGGTGCGAAGTTCTTCGTCCATTTCGCGATCGATTTGGGAGCGGCGAAAGAGGGTAGTGACGATGGAGTGAAGAGAGGCCAAGGGGTTCATATCTCCTCCGGTTGGACGGCGAGTGCGGACGCGATGGCGGCGGCAAGACGATTCCAACTTTCGGTTTCGTCGCGGAGACGCTCGCGGCCGGCGGTGGTCAACTCGTAAAACTTGGCGCGGCGATTGTTCTCGGATGTGCCCCAACTGGCTTTAAGCAAGCCCTGGCGGACGAGGCGAAACAGGCCGGGATAGAGGGCTCCCTGCTCGATCAATAGGGCGTTGCCGGAAATCTGGCCGATGCGCAAGAGAATGCCGTATCCGTGCAAGGGTCCGAGGGAAACTGCTCTGAGGATGAGTAGATCGAGAGTGCCGGGAAGAAGTTGTGCCTGGTCGGTCAAAGTGCGCCCCCTAATTTGGTTAGGAGTATAGGAAAAACTTCCCTAAGCTGTCAAGGAGAGGGCGTTCACAGTTTGAAGTGACGGTGGTGCGGCTTGACGCCGAGGGGCAGCCGCTTTTTGGAATTGAGAAGAAAGTATTCGTCGTGCGACCGGACGGATATATCGGGTTTCGCGGGCCTTTGGAACGGGTTACCGAATGGCGCGAGTATGCGCGAAAGTATGCGCTGGGATGAGAAACGAACGCGGGTAGACTGTCGGCATGAGTACGTTGGCAATGAACGTGGCGATGGCTTTTGTGCGGGCAATCAATCGACAAGATGTGGAAGCGCTGGTTGGATTGATGACGCCGGCGCATCGGTTTATTGATTCGCTGGGAAACGTGGTGACGGGGCGTGAAGCGATGCGGGCAGGATGGACTGCCTATTTCAAGATGGTTCCGGATTACTCGGTAGCGATCGAAGAGACGCTCACCGATGGATCGGTTGTCGTGATGCTGGGCGTGGCGCAAGGCACGTACACGATGGACGGCACGCTGCGAGAAGAAAATCGTTGGCAGACACCTGTAGCGGTCCGAGCGGCGACTGAGGATGGCCTGCTAGCTGAATGGCGCGTCTCTGCCGACAACGAACCGATGCGGCTTATTATGGCGCGGTGTTCATAGCTGTCTAAATCAGTCAGTATGAAGGACGGGACCATCGTCCAAAGTCATAAATCGCGCCCACGGTCACACCTTGGGGATGCAGGGTTGCAAAGAACAATCGGGCCCAGGTCTGGTACTCGTAATCGGCGCGTATCCAAACGTGGCGAACGGCGTGATAGTCGAGACCTCCGCCGATGCCCCATAGTGCCCGTGTGTCGTGAGTGTAATAGGGATTGCTCGATTGGAAGTCGACGCTACCGAGGCCGTAGGTTGCCTTGGCGTAGGGCCGGAGGGTGTGAAACTGACTCGATCGATAAATCAAGCCTCCGGCCGCGGTGTCTTCCCGGGTGAGGAATGAAGAAGAGGAATGGGACAAGCTGAGGTCTCGAGCCTCAACGGCCAAACCCAGTCCGTGTAATTTGGATGAGACTGTGAAGGGATACAACTCGGCCCAGAGTGTACCTCCAGACATGCGACCACTTCCGTAAGGGATGATGTATTTACTAGAGTTGTAACCGAGGTCGTAGTTAGAGAACGCGACTCCAAGGACATAGGGTGGGTAGTTTTCGCTCGCGGCTGGAATCGTTTGCGAGAGAGCCGAGTGGGAAGCAATAAGAAGTAATGTGGCTACTAAGGGCAATAGAAATAATTTGATTCGCATTCAGTATCTCCGTGAATCCACGCCTAAACTTGCGGGTAGATTTAAACATCACGAGATCTGGAAATAGGGCAAGTAATCTAGAACAACAGTCCATCTGCTTCGTTTTCAATAGCATTGATAATAGATTTTAGGGCTTCGATACGTGGGAGGGCGAAATCCCTCGAACACTTTAATTGTAACTCAAGTCGAAGATTGGCGACGGCTTTGCGGAGCACGGGCACAGGGCAATCGCATGAACGTAATCTTGACGACAAATTCGCCGTTTGCGCCGCCCCGACGGGGCTGACAGGCTATTGCCTGCCCATTTCCAAACGCTGAAGCGCGGGGCTAACCACCATTGCGCCTCCGGCGCGATTGAAATCGGAACCGGTCTGGCCAACAAAATGGATTCATGCGATTGCCCTGAGCACGGTCAGAACGTCGTGTGGGGTAGCGCGCGTGTCGACCGACCTAGGCAAGAAACAAGACTGGAAGAAGCAAAAGCCCGAAGGTCGACAACAATCGTTTGTGGTCTCCCACCCATCGAGCAAAAGACGCTCGATGGATGGGGCACCGAGAGTTACGCGGCGGCCACGGGCCAACGGGGCGAGATGCGGAGCATGTCAAGATCGCCGAGGTTTTCGACGATGAAATCGCCGGCGGTGGCCGGAATGGCAGCAATGCCGCGAGTCGGCAGTTCAAAAGCATCGAAGCCGGGACCGGAGATTTTTGCTGAACCATTGACGGCGAATAAATAGGAGAGCCCAGGGACAGGCTCGCCCTTGCCAGGCAGCGTCACGGCGGCGCGGTGGACAGCGATGGGAATGCGCTCTACACAAAAATATTCGACATCGAGGAGGACGGTGCGATCATCGAGCGGCTGCGGAGGAACCTTGCCGGCGCGCGTCTTGAGGCGTGTGGCCTCAAGAGATTTCTCGATGTGCAGAGGGCGAGCCCGACCGTAGTCGAACATCCGATAAGTGAGGTCGCAGTTCTGCTGGGTCTCGAGAAGAATGGATCCGGGCCAGATGGCGTGGACGGTTCCAGCATCGACAAAGACCATGTCGCCGGCATCAACGGATAGGACATTCAAGCTGTTTTCGAGGGAGCCGTCCTTCATGCCGGTGCGAACTTGATCGATGGTGACGCCGGGCTTGAGACCGAGGGCCAGTTTGGCGTCGGGCTGTGCAGAAAGAACGTACCAACACTCGGTTTTGCCGCGAGGGTCGCCGTATTTTTGTGCCATGCGATCATCGGGATGGACCTGAACGCTGAGCTTTTCACGAGCAAAGATAGTCTTGATCAGGAGAGGCGATTCGTTCGATGGGGAGTGGGAGCCGAGCAGGGCAACGGAAGCTTCACTGAAGAGCGCGCTGAGCTTTTTGCCAGCGTGAGGACCGTTGGCGACAAGGCAATCGTCACCGGTGAGCCAAACTTCACCGATTGGCTCAGAGCCCGCGATGTGGTCGTACCAGGGACGAAGATCGTCATATCCCCAAACTTTGCCGACGAAGCGCGGCTCGACCAGAAAGGGAGCCACTTTGGTTAAATCCATTGTTGTTCCTCTAACTTTCTTTTTACGAGAATTGGTGATGCGAGACCAATAGCGATCGAGGGCACATGGCGATATGTCGGCGAAAATCGCAAGGCTCGCCGCTCCCCTCAGCACGTCAACGCAGGAGCGCAAAGAAGGCTGATACCAGGCCAACAACACCCGTATTCGGTCCTTCCATAGACTACTATGATTGGACAGCAAGGGGCACGCGGCGGCGGGATCGGGCTAAGCCCGCTTCATGAGGATTAGAGCAGTCTCGGGATATAGGAAGGGATCAGAGTGCGGCGGCCGCGGCCTCTGCGACGGCATGATCTTGTTCGCCGGAACCGCCGCTGACGCCAACAGCGCCGACGACTTTGCCATCGCGCTTGAGCGGGATGTCGCCGGCACATATAAAACACGAGCGAGGGCAACGCTTGAGTGAGGAACGGCGGGGTATGAATCCCGCCGTTCGCAGGTTGATTTTTACGGATTGCTGGCGGTGTTGGGAGCACCAGAGGCAGCGATCTTCGGAAGCAGGAGAAAGTTCTTTACGTCGAGTGTGCCGTTTCCGAGTACTTCACTGTAGGACTGGCCTGGCGTAACGGTAAAGAGATTATTGTTTCCGCTAATGTTGCGGTGGAAGTATTGAAACGATGACGGTGCGTGCGAACCGCCGAGCAGTGTTTGCAATGCTCCCAGCGAGTAAATGAGGGGGTTGACGTTACCGAGCCGCCCGCCGTACTCTTCGACGGCAAGAGCCACGACGCCGGCAAATTGCGGAGAGGATGAACTGGTACCGATCAACAGACTGGGACCGCCGCCGATCCAGACGATGACTGCGCTACGCGGCAGGACTTCGCAATTCTGGGCATTGAGGTCGGCATCGCCGGGGCAGCCTCCCATCATCAGGGAAAGGTCGGGGACCGATCTGAATTTACTGCTACCCGTTTTGGCGAGCAATTGGTAGACAGGCTTGGAGAAGATGATGCTGAATCCGCCTCCTGATCCCCAGGTATTGTTTCCCACCGAAACGATGTCAGAAGGGCTGATTTCAAACTCAGCAGGGACACGGGGATCGTAGTTGGCGTTCTCACTCAAGTAGACGGCGTCGTCGGGAGTGGGCGTGGCTTTGGTTTGAAGATTGGTACCGCCAACCGAGGTCACGCTGGGGTCGGAGGCAGGATTTTCAACGCCTGCGACGAAGTTAGTTCCATTGGTTGGATTGTTGTCGAATGCCACCGAAGTGCACGGCACAGCGCCATTGTCACCCGAACTCGCGACGAAGGTTATGCCTTGAGCATTTCCCTGCTGAAAGAGCGAGTGGAAGGCGCGAAGGATGCCTGTGTAATCGACACCACCATTAGCTGCGGCGGTGAAGTCCAACTCGCATTCACCGAAGGAGGAACTTACAACATCGACGCGATTTTCTTCGTCGACTTGCGTATAGGCATCCATGATTGAGGCATCGGTGAGATCGGGCATGTCATAGAGGATCTCCTTGGCGCCGGGAGCAGTGCCGAGCGACATCTGGGTATCGAGAGAAGCTTCAGCGGCGTCGTCACTATTGCCGTTGAATGGGCCGCTTCCACCATCGACGGGATCGATCGTAACCGTGGGCACGGGGACGGAGGTGTGGGCAGAATAAGCCTGGACATCGACTGCGGTGCCACCGTGAATTGTGGAGTTGAACGAGGCGGCAAGATCGGCTGGGGAAATGACCGACGAGATGACAATGCCGATGGTCGAGCCTGCACCGGTGAGCGGCACGGCGAGATGGAGGAAGGGAGTTACCTCTGCTGTAAACGACGGCATCTCGTAAGCTTCTCTCATATCGTCGGCGTAATAGAAGGAATCGACGCTGCTCAAGCGCGTGGTCGATTTCGCATCTGAGATTTGTGGCCCTTTAGCTGAATGGACGTGGGCGGCGAGATGGGTGGTGAACTCGGGGACGACTGCACCCAGGGAGGCGAGGGTCTCAGGCATCGTCAGGTGACGCTCCGCAGCAGCGAGCTTGACCTGTCCCCTGGCAGTCCGAACTTCCTGGAGGTGCGCTTTGAAGGTGCTCTCGACAGCCCATACCGGTCCTTCGACCTTGAGACTGGAGGTCTTTTCTTCCACGATGGTGAAACCGGCGGATTTGAGTGCGGTCTTTGCTTTGGCCATATCGGCGGGGCTTGGTCCGAATTGCGCTTTGAATTGGGCGGGAGTCAGCCACTTGTGGTAACTGAGTGAAGTTGAATCGGTCTGGTCGCGCAGGAGTTTTTCCAGTACGTCGGAATTGGTCAAGGGCAAGTAAACGTTGAAATGGGCCGTGGTGTTTGCAGCCGCCGCCCCTAGAGGCTCTGCGAATTTGGC
>Ga0302140_10001251_pt1 | contig 33152 bp, 31 predicted proteins | sample I_Bog_E1_1_FD_202095 | JGI IMG/M metagenome (GOLD analysis project Ga0302140, IMG submission 202095) | Peat permafrost microbial communities from Stordalen Mire near Abisko, Sweden - I_Bog_E1_1 | ecosystem: Environmental > Terrestrial > Soil > Wetlands > Peat | place: Sweden: Abisko, Stordalen... | reverse complement strand
GTATCATATATTTGTATCCTTTATTATGATTTATAGTTTTTGTCGTTATTAACTATTAAAACATAATTTGAAGGATACTTTTATATTTTTACGAATTTGGACTTGTTATTTTTTTGTTAGTGCCTAAATAAATATAAGTCTATTAAATTTCTCTTAGAGAACTATGAAATAGAGCATACGTTATCCATAGATGATGCTATAGAAGATATGGCTATAATTGCAAGGAAAAATGGGGGGAACTTGATGTGATACTATACCATGGATAAAATATGATTATAAATGAGATCGATTTAAATAAGAACAATAATGTAAATAAACGTAAACATAGAGAATACTTAAAGTGTACATATCTATGTTTAGGTTTTATTATTATAAAATGTAATTATTGAGCGCCTCCTTCATTAATTATGTGCTCATAATAATGAGCTATAGCTAAATCAACTATGGTACTTACATAAGCATTTAAGTCAGGATGAATACTCTTAAGTTCATTGAGTTTTCTAACTGTAGAAGAACGGAGCATATAGGTTCTTTTAACTTCAAGATAACAATAGTAAGAACGCTTCTTTCACAATATTATAATAGATGGTATACTATAATACATATAAGACGATAATTTATTATATAAGATTTATTTATGGAGAATGAAAATAATGGGTAAAATATTTTATGATGATGGAAAAGAATTGTTAAGGATACTTGAAAATTTAGTTAATGGATTTGAGATAAATAGTGAATTTCCATCATTAAGAAGATATATAAAACAGTTTGATTTTGATGATGTGTATAAAATTATCATGAACATATAATTGATTGTAGAGAAGACTATGATAGTTATATCAACCAAAATGTTCTAAGTGGAAATGAGATAATAGATAGATACAAAGCTGAAGATTCTTTGAGATATAAATGGAAGAAAAATTTAGAAGCTGGAAGAACATTATTTGAGGTATGTAATGATCCTTGGGCAATAAGATTAATTACTAATATAACAGTAGATGAACTGAAAATTGAAATAGATAAGATAGTCTGCTTAGCAACGGAATTAGAATATAATATTTGTATAGTTAATTTTTATGATAATCCTAAATTAGATGGATATGGAGGTATACATTTATATTTTAAGAATAATAAAAAATGTTATCCTATTGAAATGCAGTTTTGGACTAGAAAAGATTGGTTTTTGCAGAGATATACACACGAGGTTATATATAAACAATCTTATGAAGAAAATGCTATAGATTATTCAAATAATTTACGTAATTGGGTTGATAATATTCCTTTATCCCCTAATGGATTAGATTCATTTATAGATTATTATTATGAAGTTATAAATAGTGTTAATTATGATTAAAGGTGGTGAGCAAATATGACAATGTTACTATATGCAAGAAAACGTGGGCGTGGAGAAACAAGAGTTATAGAATTAGAATCAAAAGAAGCTATTAAAATTATGAAACAAAATAGAAAATGTGACTTTCAATTAGGAATGATAGGAAGCACAAATCTTCAAAGTGTAGCAAGAGTCTATGGAGAATTTGCTCCTTTTAAAAAAGTTGCTTCGGTTGAAGAATTATTAAAACCATTTTAATATTGGAAATTTGATATATTGCAAAATGAATACTTCAAAGCTACAGAAACTGTCTCAGAATAGAATTTTAATTTCTATTTTGGACAGTTTGTTTTTATGGATATAAAATACATAAAGTTCAATTAAAAATATAATTCAACTTCTCCACAAAATTACTCTTCTCCATAGAAATAACAGATAATACTTATACCTCATATTCTGCTGAATTAAATTTAAAATAAAAGATTTATCAAAAAATAGTTAATTTACATTTATTCACAAGATGATTTTTGAAATTTATCACGAATATATCTATAAAATACTTTGTTGAGGTGGATTTATGGATATAAATAATGTTTCATTAAATGATATAGAAATGTACTTACATGGAAGAATGAATTTTATTGTAGGTCTTTGCGAAAAATTGAATTTACCAGAAGTTTTTAATAAAAATCTCGAAAAAACTTTAGGGAGAAAAACTGACATACCATATGGGATAATGGCTGAAATGATGTTAGTAAATATTTGTGATGCTCATCATCCATTATATAGGTTAAATGAATATTATGAGATGAAAGATCTTGAGGGAATATTTCACTGCCCAATTTCTTTAAGTCAAATCAATGATGATAGATTTGGTAAATTTCTTGATGCTTTCTACGAAGCGGGAGCTAGAAGAATTTTTGCTGAATTAAGCACTCAAGCTTTTGTCACATATGGAATAGAAGTTACTAACATAAATTATGATACAACTTCAAAAACAATGTGGGGAACATACGAAACAGAAGAAGGCAAAGAGGGAGTAATATCAATAGACTTTGGTCATAGTAAACAAAAAAGAGAAGATAAAAAACAAATTAAAATGGGAATAGGTGTAGCTAATGGAGTAATAGTTGATGCAAAGGTACTATCAGGTAATAAAGATGATAAAACTTTCAATGGTGAAATTCTTGAAGAAGTTGAAAATACTCTTAACCGTCTAAATGTATCAGTCGAAGATTTTCATTATATAGCCGATAGTGCATTATTTACATCGGAAAATTTAAAGAAAGCAAAAAATAGAAATCTCAAACTTATAACTCGAATGCCTGAAACAACATTATTAGCAAAGAAATGTATTCAAGATGCACTTGCAAATAAAGAAGAGATGAAACAGATAAATATCGTAAATAAACAAGGGAAAACAATTGAATATTTAGTGATGGAAACAGAGTGCAAGTACGAAGATACTGATTTAAAATGTGCTGTATGTTATTCCAAGAATCTTGAAGAAACTAAGAAAAAAACAATTGAAAGACAAGTGAAAAAAGAAAAAGAAACAATTGAAAAACTTTCAAAAGTATATATAAAGAGAGCTTTCGCTTGCGAAGAAGATGCAAATAAAGAAATCGCAAAATTAATTCAAAAAGATTTAAAGAAAGTAAAATATCATACTGTAAGTATAGGTATAAAAGTTGTAGAAAAAGGAAATAGAGGAAGAAAACCTAAAGATGTAAGTAAAATTCAAACTGTGCTTCAATATTATATACAATTAGAAATAAAATTGGATGAAGATAAAGTAAAAAAACAGTTTGAAGAAGCATGTACATTTGTACTCTGTAGTAATGACTTAGCCTTAAATGCAGAAGAAATTCTTAAAGAATATAAAACACAAAGTTCAGTGGAGAAAAAATTTCAACAAATAAAGTCACCTAATTTTGTTAATGCACTATATGTTGATACTCCAGAACGTATTGAGGCACTAACATACCTTATTTTAATATCAATGATGATTTTATCAGTTTCAGAATATGTTGTAAGAAGAGAATTAAAAGCAGAAGGAGAAAGAATAATAGGACCAGGCAAAGTAAAGATGACACAACCAACTCTAAGAGCTATTTTAGAAATTTTTAATGTAGGTATACCAGTTAAAGTTATCACTATGAATGGAAAAAAACAGCGTTTTATGGCAAGAACATTAAGTGATGCTCATAAGAAAGTATTAAGATATTTATCTATTTCCGAAGATGTATTTTATTGGAATAAATAAAAATTAATTAGGTATATTTGGGAAGGTATACCTCGTGTTTGCTATGCCTAAAATTTAAGAGAACAATAATTTACAACTAATATTTATCCAATATTAATTGTAAATTATGTAAAAAGAAAATCTCCAAAATAATTTCAGAGATTTTCTAATCCATTGTGCGGAATATGAGTTATACGCATGTTATTCCAAAACAAAAAACAACTGAAGTTGAAAAACTTAACTATATGTTTAATTTTTAAAAATGAAAATGGTATTTCAATGAGAACATTAATAAAAAACTTAATAGGGAAAAGCGGGGAATATTTATTTAGTATTATTATTTAAATAGAAGGTATATTTAGATATAATTAAAGTATAGAGAATGTGATGTTTGGAAATTACAAAGAAAGTACGATAAGCTTTGAATTAAGCATAAAAAGAGATGTTAAAAATAAGGAGTTGATTCAAATGAAATGGCAGGAAGTTAGAGAAATGTATCCAAATCAATTCATTAAATTTGAAATTGTAGAATCACATGAAGATGAAAAGATTAAATATGTTGATGAAGTTGCAGTAATAAAAGCAATAAAAGATGGAAGAGAAGCTATGAAGGAATTTACAAAATGCAAAAATGGGCAACTAGTATATAGTACGGAAAATGAAAACATCAAGATAGAAAAAATTAAACATATTGGAATTAGAAGGAGTATATAATGAAAAATAAAATACAATTAAAAAATGGATTATTATATACTTCTATAAAATTAATACATGAAGGAAAATGTGTGACTATAGATGATGTAATCATTGATACAGGAGCATTTCATACAATAATAACTACAGACTTTTTAGATGATATGGGAGCAGAATTTTCAACTAAAGATGAGCTTATAGAAGCTTCAGGCTATGGTGGAGCTTCTAGCTATGCAGTAAGGAAAAGAATTGATTCAATTGCCTATGAGACTATTACATTAAAAGATTTCAAGATAGACTTTGGAGAAATTGATCCCAATGAAAGAGTTAATGGATTATTAGGATTAGATTTTCTTATGGAAGCAAAAATTGTATTAGACTTAGCAGATTTGATTATGTATACAAAATAATTATATTGTTTAACTTAATAAATAATAAGAAAATACAATAAAAAACTTAGTCGGGAAAAAGTCGGGAAAACAATAAAAACACCAACCATTTAGATACCTAAATGCTGATGTTTTCTGTAATGGTGACCCCTAGGAGAATCGAACTCCTGATTTCACCGTGAGAGGGTGGCGTCTTAACCGCTTGACCAAGGGGCCGTGCAACAAATATGATTTTACTCTTATTTAACGATTATGTCAATAATTTTTTTTAATGTGTACAATAATAAGGAAGTGCTTACATCATTAGGAATGAATAATGTAAAAAATTTTTACTTATTTATTAAACAAATCATAATTTTCTAAATATTTAAAAAATATACTTGCTTTTCGATAAAAATCTGTTAAACTATAAGATAGTTAGTAATTTAAAAAAGAGGTGTATATTACTAGATATACTCATCGCTCCTCTTGTAGGACTAATAAGTCATACGAAATTACGACTCCTTTTTAATATTTTGTGGGATATCCATTAGAATTTAACTGTTAAATAGTTAAAATTTTAATGGATATTATTTTTATAGCAAATATAAAAATAATATTAATGATTTTAGAATGAACAAAATTGATGAACTGGTGACAAATTAGTTTTATAAATAGATAAATCTAAATAAAAAATAGAGCCGTGCCAATGTCGTAGGCACAGCTCTATTTTTATTGTATATTTCTATTCTGCGAGCCAATCTAAAACAGCTGGATTTGCACATGCTGAAGAGTTTGCATCCATTTTTGCTACAAATATAATATCTCCTTTATTAGCTACAGAACTAACTTCAGCAAATATTTCATCTGCAGATGAAGATGTTTTAACTAAAAATCCTTCAGGTAAAAATCGAGCCCAAGCACCTAAAGATTTAATTTTTCCAATTATATTAACATCTCCGTGTACAGGTTCATGAGAATGTGTGTGCTCTCCGTCACATCCACAATTTTCATCATGGTCGTGATCATGACCAGTAGTATCGCTTATAAAATATGTAATCATATATGCTGACATAATTGCACCGCCTTTAAAATTTGTAATATTAATATTTTTTATTTAGACATCTGAAATAATAAGTTGAAAATGTAACTAATATTTTAAGATGTCTTATATTTAAATTATACTAAAATAATATGAATTGTAAATTAAAATTTATTAAAACATACATTATTATAATATTAAAAATTTGTATAACATTTATAAGCAAAACATTAGCATAAAACATATAACATAATAAAGGGAATCACTTTAGGCACATGAAAGAAAATAACAAGTCCAAAATGCCATGGATATTTTTCATCAGGCAAGGAAGTAGATTGTACTCATAGTTGGCCTATTAGGGCAATCTGCTGACGCAGGATGATGGAAAATAGGCTGGCAGATGGACATGTTATTTTTTTGAATGTGCCTTATATAGAAGGAGGTGGCGAATGAATGGAATAGACATTAGTCATCATAATGGAAGTATAGATTTTAAGTCAGTAAAAAATGACGGAGTTGAATTGGTTTATATTAAAGCTACTGAAGGAACCACCTATAAGGATGTTAACTTGCTAACTAACTATAATGGTGCAATAAATGAAGGACTGAAAATTGGATTTTATCATTTTTTAGTTGGGACAAGTATTCCAGAAACTCAAGCAGAGAACTTTTATAATAATATAAAAGATAAACCAAATTATTTAAAACCTTGTTTAGATGTAGAAGTTAATAACTTTGACGTAATGGAATATACACTAAGATTTATTGGAAAATTTGAAGTATTGAGTAATTTACCATTATGCATTTATACAGGAGGTTATTTCGCAAATGACAATTTAGATAGTAGATTAGCTAAATATCCGCTATGGATAGCTCATTATGAAGTGGAAACTCCAATGCAAACTAATGTATGGGGAGAATCTTATGTTGGACATCAATATACAGAAAGTGGATGTGTGAATGGCATAAGTGGAAATGTAGATTTAAATAATTTTTTTGATGGGATTTTGATAAGTGAAACTAAAGGATATATAGTTACTAACTATTTGCCAAATGGATATAAAGGAAATAGAAGTTTTCAAGGGATAGATATAGAATATGTATTAAGTTATTTTGATGAAGTTAGATGCTATATCAGAGGAAATTCTAAAGGAGTTTGGATTGAAACTCAAATGCTTCCTATGAGTAAATGTTTAGAGCTTAAAAATAAATTAGGAAGTTGGTTTTACAGCATAGAAAGTTAAGAATTAAGGAGGGACGGTGCATGGAATTTGCACAATATATAACACAAAATGCTTTAATTTTAATTCCAGCATTATATGTATTGGGTATGATAATAAAAAATACAGAGAAAGTAAATGATAAGTATATTCCTATTATATTGTTAATAGCAGGGGTTATAGGAGCAGTTGGAATAATGGGTATTAGTGCAGGCTCAGTAATACAAGGTGTATTAGTAACAGGCGCCACAGTGTATACTAATCAATTAATAAAACAAAGCACTAAAAAGAAATAAAAAAGTTAAGTTACTCAAAATTCAAAGTATTATTTTAAATAATTTTTTAGTTAATATTAATGTCCACAATTTCGTGGTAGTACTAGAATAGAGTTATAAATTATTGAGGTTTATGGTTGATAAATAAATATTATCAGCAATAAACCTCTTTTTTGTTGAATAAAGTATTATAGTCCTTTATAATTTAGAGATAATAAGAAATGATTTTTAGGTTCTTATAAGGCATATGAAAGAAAATAATGAGTCGAAGATGCGATGTATATTTTGCGTTAGGCAAGGATATATGTTTGGCTCATAGTTTTCTATGCTTTTAAGATTAAAAGGGAAAGTAGTGAAAGTCTACTGCAGCCCCCGCTACTGTAATGGAAGACTAAGCTCTAAGACATATGAGAGAAAATAGACTAGCATACTGACTTGTTATTTCTTTGAATATGACTAGCATCCACTGAGAAATTATTCTTGGGAAGGAAGAGATTTAGGATGAGGCCAAAGTCAGGAGACCTACCTAGAAATTCTCTGAAAATGTTACCTTCGGAGGGGAGGATAATAGCAAATGGTAGACTGTAGTTCTAAGTAAAGTGAAACTTTTCAGGTGAAGTTTTATATTCTAGATAAATTTTACATTCTCAATTTGTTATATGTATCCTCTTTATCTAAAAATAGGTAATGGGGATTTTTTTATATATTCAAAATTATTGAATTAGTATAAGGAATCTAAAAATATGAAAAATTGCACTGGGATCCTTATTTAGGATCATTATTTAGGAGGAATTACATGAAAAAAGCTATTTTAGTAGTGAGTTTTGGAACTAGTCATTTAGAAGCACTTAAAAATTCAATTGAGAAAATTGAAGATAGAATTAAGGATGAGTTCAAGGATTATGAAGTGTTTAGAGCATTTACTGCTCATAGTATAATAAAAAAATTAAAGGAAAGAAATAATTTAGATATATTAACACCAGAAGAAGCTTTGGAAGATTTGAAATCTAAAGGATTTGAAGAAGTTATAGTTCAACCATTACATATAATTCCAGGAGAAGAATTTGATTATATAAAAGGCGTTGTAGAACATAAAAAAGATGATTTTCAAGATATAAAACTTGGAAGACCTATATTCTTTTATCAAGGAATGAATGGACTTCCAGAGGATTATTCTTTATTTATAGATAGTATTAAGCCAATATTAGCAGGAGAAGAAAGCGTAATATTATTTGGTCATGGTACAGAACATCCTTCAAATGCAGTTTATGGAATGCTTCAAACTGTTTTAATTGATGAAGATTATGAAAATGTGTTTGTGGCAACCGTAGAAGGATATCCAACAGTTAAAAATGTATTAAAGAAAATAAAAAATAGAGGAATAAAGAAGACAAAACTTGTCCCATTATTACTTGTTGCAGGAGATCATGTGAAAAATGATATGGCATCAGATGAAGAAGACTCTTTAAAGAGCATACTACAAAGAGAAGGAATTGAAGTTACTTTACATATGCATGGACTTGGTGAAATAGATAAATTTGATGGGCTTTATATAAATAGGATTTACGATTCAATTGAGGATAGATATTTAAATGCAGGAAGAACTAAGAAATTAAGATAATGAACAATTGTAAACTGTGAATTGTGAGTTGGAAAGAGGTGTTTTATGAAATCTATAATCATATCTTCAAATTGTAGTGGCGGTGGAAAAACTACTTTTACTCTTGGACTTATGAAGGCACTTAAAAATAGAAAATTAGATGTTCAAGGATATAAGGTTGGACCAGATTATATAGACCCCGCATTTCATAGAGAAGTAACAAAAAAAGCTTCAAGAAATCTTGATACATTTTTAATGGGTGAAGAGGGCGTTGTAAAAAGTTATCTTAAAGGTAGTGGAAATGTTGGGATAATTGAAGGGGTAATGGGATTATACGATGGAATTGGAGCATCTGAAAAAGCTTCAACATATGAAGTTTCAAAGCTTTTAGGAAATATGCCAATTATATTAATATTGTCTCCCCGTGGTCAAAGTGCAAGTTTATGTGCTGAAATTAATGGCTTTAAAAATTATAGGAATGCTAATATTGTAGGAGTTGTATTAAACTCTATTAGTGAAAAATATTATAATTTATTAAAGTATGCAATAGAAGAAAATTGTGAAACTAAAGTCTTTGGATACATTCCTAAAGAGCAAAAAATAAGTTTAAGCAGTAGACATTTAGGACTTGTACAAAGCATGGAAATACTTAATCTTGAAGAAAAATTAGATATATGTGGGAAGTTGATTGAAGAATATGTGAACTTAGATGGAATTATAAACGAAATGCAGGAATTTCAGATAAATAGTGAAATTAACAAGAGTAATCAATCAAAGATAAGTAACATATGTAAAGAAAGCAATCAGCCTAAAGCAAGTAATCCCATTAAAGTAGATAGGGAACTTGAATCAAAAGAAGAAATGGAAAATAAATTTCAAATAAAAAATCATGAATCAAAATTTGAAAATGAAAAAGATAAATTTGGTAATAAAAGTTTGAAAATTGGTGTTGCTTTAGATAAGGCATTTAGTTTTTATTATAAAGATAACGTAGAACTTTTAGAGGAACTTGGAGAAATTATTTATTTTAGCCCAATTAATGATAAAGCTTTACCAAAAAATCTAGATTTTTTATATATAGGCGGAGGCTATCCAGAGGTATTTAAGAATGAATTAGAAGATAATTATTCCATGAGAAATAGCATAAAGGAAGCCTTAGATGATGGACTGAGATGTTATGCAGAATGTGGTGGGCTCATGTATTTAACAAAGTCAATAGATGGAGCACAAATGGTTGGCTTTTTTGATGGAGAAAGTGTAATGACAAATAAACTTCAAAGATTTGGTTATTGCAAAGTAAAGATTGATAAAAAATGCTTTGATGAAAAACTTGAAATAGAAGAAGACTTTGAAATAAATGCTCATGAATTTCATAAGTCACAAGTAAATCTAAAAGAAGAGAAAGTATATAAAGTAGAAAAAACTCAATACAATGGAGAAATTATAAAGTGGGAGTGTGGATATTTTAAGAAAAATACATTGGCAGGATATGCTCATATTAATTTCCTGGGAAATATAGAGTTATTGAAAGCTTTAGTTGATTCAAAATATAAAGGAAAAGATGGTGATAATTAATGGATTATTTAAAAAATCCCATGGGAATTGAAGAAAGAAGTTTTGAAATTATTGGCGAGGAAATGGGATGTCATTCATTTACTGAAGAAGAATTACTTATAGTTAAGAGGACTATTCATACTACTGCTGATTTTGAATATAAAGATTTAGTGGAAATAAGCAAAAATGCAATTGAAACTGCAAAGAATATTTTGAGTATTGGTGCTAAGATCTATACAGATACTAATATGGCTTTAAATGGAATTAACAAAATAGCTTTAGCTAAAACTAATAGTAATGTCATTTGTTATGTTAATGAGGAAGTTGTACATAAAGAAGCTAAAGAAAAAAATATAACGAGAAGCATGGCAGCAGTTGAAAAAGCTTGCAATGATAATGTGGATATTTTTGTTTTTGGAAATGCACCAACTGCACTTTTCAGGCTCAAGGAATTAATAAAGGAAGGAAGAGCAAATCCAAAGCTAATAATAGCAGTGCCAGTAGGTTTTGTTGGCGCGGCAGAAAGTAAAGAAAATATGGAAGAATTAAATATTCCTTATATAAGAGTCAAGGGAAGAAAAGGTGGAAGCACTGTTGCAGCAGCAATGGTTAATGCCCTTATGTATATGGTAATGGAGAGATAATTCAAGGTAGCTAATGCTCAAACTGGAAATATTGTGTTATTGGGAATATATGCTTCAGAAGGAGATTGGAGACAGGCTTTGGTTCATGTTCCACATATATTATTTAGTATTCAAGAACGAAAAGATAAGGCATATGAATCAGTATAATATTTTAGGTGATATGGATTATATTCCAGTTTCATTCTTCTTATATTGTGTAAAAGTATCAGTAATTAAAATTAAGTATGAAAATACTAAGTGAATAAATTCGGAGGTGAGTTTTAGTTTTATGTTTGAAATGTATGTTGAAACTGGTGGAAAAAAATTAAGATGTGGATATACCACTGGATCATGTAGTGCAGGAGCTGCAAAGGTTGCTACTATGATTCTTTTTAATGAAGCAGAAACATTAAGTGAAATAGAAATAGCATCTCCAAAAGGTGTTAATATAACAATGTCTATAGAATCTATAGTGAAATTTGATGATTATGTTGAATGTACTATTCTAAAATATAGTGGTGATGATCCAGATAGTACAAGTGGAATTGAAATAAAGGCAAGAGTTAGAAGGCTTGCTGAACAATGGACATTTAACAGGCTTTCTGAAGATTTTAATGAACTTGAAGATGTGGATATGATTGTACTTAAAGGTGGCATTGGTGTTGGTACTGTTACTAAGGATGGACTTTTTGTACCTAAGGGTCAACCAGCTATTAACCCTGTTCCAAGAAAAATGATAATAGAAGAGGTAATGAAGGTTTTACCTAATGGAGAAAGGGTTGAAGTAACAATTTCAGTACCACAAGGAATAGAGATTGCTAAAAAAACTTTTAATCCTAGGCTTGGAATTGAAGGTGGAATTTCAATACTTGGAACAACAGGAATTGTTTATCCAATGTCAGAAGAATCACTTAAGGCATCTATAAAATTAGAAATTACTCAAAAAGCTTTAAATAACGAAAGATTGGTTTTAACTTTTGGAAGTTTAGGCGATAATTATTGTAAGGAGCTTGGATTTGAAGAAGATAAAATTGTTATATGTTCAAACTTTATAGGATTTGCACTAGAAACTTGTGTTTCATGTAAAGTTAAATCTATTGTGATAGTTGGACACATAGGTAAGATGAGTAAGATAGCTTATGGCTGTTTTAATACTCATAGTAGAGTAAATGGAGTAAGGCTTGAAGTTATTGGCTTAGAGCTTGCACTTCTTGGATATGATATTTCGCTTGTTGAAAAAGTTCTAAGGGAAAAGACTTGCGAAGGTGCAGTTAAGATGCTAGGAGACGGATATTCTAAGCTTTATGAAAACATTGGAAAGAAGATTGTTGCGAAAATTAGTGAATATGTTTATGGAGAATTAGAAGTTCAAGCAGTTATGTATTATGGAGCATCAAAACCTATTTTGCTATGGAAATCAGATGGAATTGATAATTTGAAATAATATTAGAATTTTAACGAACAATGAGTCAATGGTAAACATTCAAGAATATTGACACTTGTAATATTCACAGGAGGAGGCAAAATGATTTATATTGTGGGGCTTGGACCTGGACATAAAGATTATATTATGATTAAGGCTTTGGAAATTATGAAAAAATCTAATGTTATAATAGGATTTAAAAGAGCTATAGACTCATTAGATTTTATTGATAATAAGAAAATTTACATAAACAAGTTAAGTGATATTGATAAGTTTATATGCAGTAAAGAAAATAAAGATAATAATATTTCAATTGTTGCATCTGGAGATCCAACTTTTTATGGGATGACTAATTATATAAAAAGTAAAACAATTTTAGAAATTGAAGTAATACCAGGAATCAGCTCATTTCAATATTTAACTTGTAAGCTTAAGCTGCCATGGAATAATGCATATTTAGGTAGTCTTCATGGAAGATGTGAAGAATTTTTAGAGAAGATTAATGATAATGAATTAAGTATTTGGCTTACAGATAAAGAAAATAATCCAGCTGTGCTATGTAAAAATTTGCATGAAGCTGAAATTAATTGTAAAGTAATAATTGGAGAAAATTTATCTTATGAAGATGAAATTATAAGCCAAGGAAATCCTGAAGAATTTTTAAATGCAACTTATAGCCCATTAAGTATTTTTATAGTTGATAAAAACTAATTGATATTACCAACTATAAAATTATTTAGAATTTTAGAATTTGCTTGTAAAATGTAGGTTAAGGGATATTTTGAAGGAAACTTAGGGCTCAAATGCGTTGGATTTATATCTAAAACAGAGGAGGACGTTTTGTGGTTTTTATAAAGGACAAAGAATTTATTAGGGGAAAATGCCCCATGACAAAGGAAGATATAAGAACACTTTCAATTGTGAAGATGAATTTGAAAGATAATTCTTTAGTTTTAGATGTGGGAAGTGGAACAGGAAGCATTACAATTCAAGCAGCTAAGATTGCAAAAAGGGGAAAGGTATTAGCAATAGAAAAAGATGATGAGGCTTTTAAAATTATTGAAAGTAATGTTAAAAAATTTAAGTGTGGTAATGTGAAAGTTATCAAAAGAGAAGCAAGTGAGGTATTGAATATTTTGATTTCAGAAGGATTGAAATTTGATTCAATATTTATTGGTGGGAGTAGTGGTCATTTAGAGGAGATATTACTTAAAGTGAATGATATTTTAAATAAAAATGGGACAATGGTTATGAATTTTATTACTTTAGATAATGCCTATAAAGCAATTGAAGTTATTAAGAATTTAAATTATAAATTTGAAGTTTCACTAATTAATATAAGTAAAAATCGTGAAAATACGTTAATGATGATAGCGAATAATCCAATATATATAATTCAGTGTATTAGAGGTTAAAACACTAGATCACCGAGTGTAAATTTTCAATGCTCAATTATCAATTTTCAGTTTTAAGTGATTAATTATTAATTTTCAAGGATTGAGAGATTTGAATAGATTGTTGGCGGTGAGAATTTGAGTGGTAATTCAAAATAATATATGATAATATTGGAACTAAATTTAGGCATATTCAAAAAATAACAAGTCAGCATGCTAGTCTATTTCTCGCCATACTTCGTCAGCATGTTTACCTAATAGTCCCACTATGAGGCAAGCATGCTTCCTCGTCTGGCAATAAATATACATCGCATCATGGACTTATTATTTTCTTTCATATGCCTTAGAAGATGATTAAATATATATAGATTAGTTACATAGGAAGAGAGGAATTAAAAAAATGGCAACATTATACGGAATAGGGGTAGGACCTGGAGATAAGGAACTTTTAACAGTTAAGGCTGTAAGAATAATAGAAAAGTGCCAAGTTATAGTTGCACCTAGTGCTACTGAGGATGGAGAAAGTATTGCACTTGAAACTGCTAAAGAATATATAAAACCAGGAACAGAAGTAATTATAAAACATTTCCCAATGGGGAAAAAGGATAGAGTTATAAAAGCATTTGAAGCTTATGAATTTATAGAGGCAAGACTTAGAGAGGGAAAAGATGTTGCATTTTTAACAATTGGAGATCCTTATGTTTATAGTACGTATAGTCACATGTTAAAGCATGTTAGAGATTGTGGATTTGAAGTACAAACAATTCCAGGAATAACATCATTTTGTGCAGCTGCAAGTTTAGTTAATAGAACTTTAGTAGTTGGAGATGAAAGATTAGTAGTTATGCCAGCGACTAAAGTAAAAGAAATAACTGATGAAAAATTTGTTGTAATAATGAAAGTATATAAACGTGAAGAAGAGGTACTTGATATTTTAGAAGAAAAAGGTTTTGATTATGTTTATGCTAGCAGAGTTGGAAGAGAAGGCGAAACAGTTTTAAGTGAGAGAGAAGAAATATTGAAACTTAGAGACTATATGTCTTTAATTATAGCAAGCAGAGAATAAATACAATTCACAGTTGACAATTAACAATGCACAATTAACCAACAAATCTCTTCGAGATTTAAAAAATATAGTTTAGAAATTGCAGAGCAATTTCATCCATAATTGTACATTGTCAATTGTACATTGTTCATTGAAAAGAGGAGTGTTGAAAATATGATTTATTTTATAGGTGCAGGCCCTGGAGCTGTTGATTTAATAACAGTTAGGGGAAGAGATTTGTTAGAACGAGCAGATGTTGTAATATATGCTGGTTCTTTAGTGTCTAAGGAACATTTGGAGTATTGCAGAGGCGATGTTCAAGTTTATAATTCTGCCAATATGACATTAGAAGATGTAATGGAAATAATGACAATGGAAGAGCAAATGGGTAAATTAGTTGTAAGATTACATACAGGAGATCCATCAATTTATGGTGCTATAAGAGAACAAATGGTGGAGCTTGATAGAGTTAGTATACCTTATGAAGTTGTTCCAGGGGTTAGCTCATTTACAGGTGCAGCAGCAGCAATAAATAGAGAATTTACTTTGCCTGGAATATCTCAAACTGTCATTTTAACAAGAGTTGAAGGAAGAACTCCAGTTCCGGAAAATGAAGATCTTGAAGCTTTGGCATCCATTGGAGCATCAATGGCAATATTTTTATCCATTTCAATGATTGATAAGGTTGTTGAAAAATTAAGAAAAGGATATAAAAAAAATGTGCCTATAGCTGTAGTTGAAAGAGCAACATGGAATGATCAAAGAGTAATAATTGGCCGTTTAGATGATATAGCAGAAAAAGTTAAAGAAAACAATATTACTAAGTGCGCTCAAATATTAGTTGGAGATTTTATTGATAGTGATTTTGAAAAGAGTTTATTATATGATAAAAACTTTTCACATATGTTTAGGGATGCTGAGGATGCAAAATAATGAAAAAAACAATTCTTCATATGAAAGAATTAAAATTGAGGAAAATAACTCTATAGATTATAGATATTCTGAGAATAATATAAGTATAGTTTGTCCATCGCCTAAAGGAAAAGAGATAGCTTTAAAACTTCAAAAGCACTTAAATGTAGAACTTTATATTAAGGAAAGTTATAGAGATTTAAATGAAAGTAATAATAATATTGAAGTAGAAGTTGTGAGGGTATCATCATATGAAGAAAGCCCTAATAATAATTTAGAAATCAATATTCATAGATATGGAGAAAATTTTAAATTAAATGAAATCACAAAAGAAGTTATGAAAACTTCAAAAGGGGTTATATTTATATCTTCAACGGGAATTGCAGTAAGAGCAATTGCGCCATTTTTAGAAGGCAAAGATAAGGATCCAGGAGTTGTAGTAGTTGATTTATCATCTAAATATGCAATAAATATTTTAAGTGGACATCTAGGTGGGGGAAATAAACTTACTCTTAAGGTAGCACAAATTCTAAATGTTCAGCCCATTATAACTACTGCAACTGATAATTTAGGAATAATTGCACCTGATGTTCTTGCAAAAGATAATGATTTAATTATAGAAGATTTAAAAAAAGCAAAGTATATAGCTTCGCTTTTGGTAGAAGAAAAAATAGTTGGGATAAAAGATGATTATAATATGATTAAAATTGGCAAGGGATATAAAAAAATACAAGAGTTAAGAGAAACTTGCATTTGGATAACTCATAATTTAAAAGTTAATAATAATAATTATGACTTTAATGATATTAATAATTTTGACTCTAATAATAATATGCTCAATAATTTAAATGATGATTTAGAGAACAATATTACACATGCGGAGTTAGATTATTCTAAGATATTAAGACTTATAAAAAAAGATTTGGTTTTAGGAATAGGATGTAGAAGAGGTACGAACTATGAAAAACTATATGAGTTTATCAATAGTAGTTTAATAAAATATAATCTAGATATAAGAGCAGTAGCAGCTATAGTTTCTGTGGATGTGAAAAAAGATGAAGAAGGAATTATTAAATTGGCAGAAAAGATTAATTGTGCATTTAAAACCTTTGAAAGAGAAGAAATAAAAACTGTTCAAGATAAATATGAAAAAAGTGAATTTGTACTAAAAACTCTTGGAATAACTGGAGTTTGTGAACCATGCGTAGATCTTGCAGGAGCGGATGTTATTGTAAGTAAGGTAAAGTATGAAGGCATGACTTTAGCTATTGGAGTGTTGAAAAATACGTAGGATACTCATTTACATAATATGTCATAATAGTTGTGAATTATATAATTTAAATTACAAGAGTTAAAAATAAGTTTTAGATAAAAACTTATTATGGTAGAAGGGGGTAAATTATGACAATTTTAGATATGCTAACTAGTATGCATACAAACAATGGCTTCATAACAAAATCATTAGAGATTATTAAAGGTGATTTTACAAATTTGGTAAATGATAATTATGAATTAACCATTAACGAAAAGGGTGAATTAATGGTTAAAATTCCTAGTCTTGAAAAGAGAGATGAATTTGTATATAAAGACATAACTGAATATCAATACCCTTTAGTAATGTGTATGAGGATTTCAGAATCTAAGAATGTTGAGAGATATAATTTCATGCTAGGTAAGTTTATGGAATTATATAAAAATAAGTTAGAGTTGTTCTTTAAAGATGTAAATACAGTTGATATATTAATGGAAAAGATAAAAAAGACTAAGAATAATATAGATAATGTAACGTATACTTTAATAGTTGTAATGATTTTGGGTGGATTATCATTGTGTATATTCCCTAATATGTCTCAAACAGTAAGATTCGTATTTATATCAGCAACGGTACTATTTCCTATAGTATCCCTAACAATGCAATTTGCAAAAGAAGGACAAGTCAAGAACGTTATAGATGGTTATATTAGTGTAATAAAAACAGATTGGTATAGAAAAGAATTAAAAAAACAATATGTATTTCTTTGCAACTTCATGGAATAGTGTGTGGAAATTATTGAAAATATGTTATAATAGTAAATATAATTAAGAAAAGGAGGATAATTACTATGAAATTTTCAACTAAAAGTAAAGGCTTTGTAATTTTGTCTAGTAGTTCTGTGATAAAAACAGCAGTATTTTCACGAAATTGGATTACTATATCTTTTTTTAGTGGGAATTTGCAAGTGATTATTTAAAGCATATTCAAAAAAACAACAAAACAAAAATGATAGTTTATTTGGCATCCAAGCTAGTTAGTTGTTTTAATATGCTCAAAATTGTAAAATAGTAACTCCAATGGACCTATCTGTATTAATAGATGGTCCTTTTATTTTGTTCAATTATAATAGTTGGATTGATTAATTTAATTATTGCAATTGTATCTGGAATTAGCGTTAGGAAAACATATAAGGATAATTAATCTTAATTTTAGTAAAAAATTGACTTGATTTTACTTGTGATATACACTTGACATATAATAATTATTTTAGTAAAAGTATTTGAAATAGATAGTCAGCTATAATAACATGCGGACTATTTATTTTAAAAAAGCCTAAAGCTTATAAATAAGGAGGAATTTCAGTTGGCTACTATAAAAGAAATAGCATCTATTGCAGAAGTTTCTATATCAACAGTTTCTAGAGTTTTAAATTTTGATGAAACCTTAAATGTTAGTGCTGCAACAAGAGAAAAAATATTAAAAATTGCGGATGAACTAGAGTATATATCATTGAAAACTAAAAAAGTTAAAAATAAAAAATGCAAAGATATAGGGATTATCTATTGGTATAATTATGAGGAAGAGCTAGGAGATCCATATTATTTATCAATAAGATTAGCAGCTGAAAAAAAATGTAATGAAAATAACTTTAATTTAGTAAAATTAAGTGAAGATAGTGATATTAAGGATATTAAAAATGTTAATGGAATAATCGCAATAGGAAGATTTACTTCTAGCACTATAGAAAAATTAGCAAGTGCAAATGAAAATATAGTATTTGTAGATTTTTCACCTAATGAAAATAGATTTGATTCTGTAATTGCAGACATAGGAAAATCTACAATTAGAGTATTAAACTATTTATATGAACTTGGCCATAGAAAAATAGGTTTTATTGGAGGTAAGAAGTTAGAGGACTTATCTTATGAAAATATATATATTGATGAAAGAGATATTAAATATAAGGAGTTTATGGAGAGCAAAGGTGTATATAACCCCAATTACATATATCAAGGAGAAAGGTTTACATTCAAGGCTGGATATGACCTTACAACAGAAGTATTAAAATCTAAAAACAAGATAACAGCATTATTTGTTGGAAATGATACTATGGCAGTTGGAGCATATAAGGCAATATCAGAAGCGGGTTTAAAAGTACCAGATGATATAAGTATTGTTGGGTTTAACGATCAGCCAAGTGCAAAATATATGATTCCATCATTAACTACCATAAGGATACCAAGTGAATACTTAGGAAGTGCTGCTGCTGATTTATTATTTGAAAATATAAATGGAAATAGGGAATATAACAAAAAGGTAATAATATCAACTGAATTTAAAATAAGAGAAAGCTGTAGAAAAATATAGATACAATTTTCTTACAGATGAAGATTCAACGAATACGAATTTATCTGGTCTATGACGAGATTCAGTAGTAGTATTTTAAATAGAAATCTAATTCTAAAACCATATAAATCAATAGTATACTATATAGAAGATTAATATTTATAGCTTTTGGCAAATTAAATAGTAGCTGCTTAATTAAATTAAGTGGTTACTATTTTTTTATTTATTAGTATTATAACTCTATTGAGTATTACATTAGAAAAATATATGTGAAATTTTATTAACGAAATTAAAGGATTGTAAATAAACAACATAAAAAAATACTATAATCTTAAAAAATAACAAATTCGATTTTGGTAATTATAAAATTATTACTAATTATCACCAATATTATAATAACGGTTACTATACTGAAAATTCTACAATGTAAACATATATAGGAACTAAAAAGTTAGGAATTCATTACATTTAAAACATTAATTTTATTGAAACAATCATGTTTTAAGGTATTAAACATATTATTTGCATTGATAGCACCTTTAGAATGCAAAGTAAGGTTTTGTATTTTACTTGAAGCCTTTTTCAATGTTTTAATTAGTTCCGCTGGATTCAATGACGGTTTTAAAATGTAATCAACCGCACCATGTTGAAATGAAGATTTTACATATTCAATTAATGAATAGTTTTACTAAACTTTACTAAAATATATTGATTTTTTAGTAAAGTTTTAATACAATATAAGTATAAATTAGTTGGGATATAATAACTCAATTTGCAAGTGTAATAGATTACAATAAATATAAAATTTAATCAAAACGTTGATTTAAATATAAGAAAGTGAGGAAATAAAATGAAGAATATTAAACCAACATTAGATTGGCTAGAAGATTCAGAAATTTTTAGAGTAAACAGAATAGATGCACATTCAGATCATTGGTTTTATGAAGAAATGGGGGATATTAAATTAGAGGATGAAATGCCTCTTAAGCAAAATTTAAATGGCAGATGGAGATTTTCATATAGCGAAAATCCATATTTAAGGATTAAAGATTTTTATAAAGAAGATTTTGACGTAAGTGGCTTTAATTATATTGAAGTACCAGGCCATATTCAATTGCAAGGATATGATAAATGTCAATATATTAACACTATGTATCCTTGGGAAGGTCATGATGAACTACGACCACCTCATATTTCAAAAACTTATAATCCAGTGGGAAGCTATGTAACATTTTTTGATATAAAAGAAGAATTGAAAAATAAGCAAACATTTCTTTCGTTCCAAGGTGTTGAAACAGCATTTTATGTATGGGTTAATGGCGAATTTGTAGGCTATAGTGAAGATACCTTTACTCCATCAGAATTTGATATTACAAATTATTTAAAAGACGGTAAAAACAAACTTGCAGTAGAGGTGTATAAAAGGAGCAGTGCAAGCTGGATTGAGGATCAGGATTTTTGGAGATTTTCAGGGATTTTTAGAGATGTTTATTTATATGCAATTCCTGAAACTCATATAAATGATCTTTTCATAAAAACAGATTTATCAGACGATTTCACAAATGCAAAACTTCATATAGATCTTAAAATGACTGGAAATGTGGAGACTAAAATAGAAGCTTGTCTAGAAGATGCAGCAGGAAAGAAAGTTGGGGAAGCTTACTCAGAAGATGTAAGTGAAAGCAAAGTTGCGCAATTAGATTCAGAAAATATACATGAAAACAAAACTACTCAAACAGACAGAAATCCATTTACTAAAGTAATAATATCTCTTGATGTAAAGGATGTTAAATTATGGAGTGGTGAAGATCCAAATTTATATACGCTTTATGTTTTAGTCCGTAAGGAAGATAATACTTTAATTGAAGTAATTCCACAAAAAGTTGGTTTTAGACATTTTAAAATGAAAGATAAAATCATGTGTCTCAATGGAAAAAGAATAGTATTTAAAGGGGTTAATCGTCATGAGTTTAGTGCAAAACGTGGGCGTTCAATTACAAAAGAAGACATGCTTTGGGATATTAAGTTTTTAAAACAACATAATATTAATGCTGTAAGAACTTCACATTATCCAAACCAAAGCTTATGGTACAGACTTTGTGATGAGTATGGAATTTATTTAATAGATGAAACAAATTTAGAAAGTCATGGTTCTTGGCAAAAGATGGGACAATGTGAGCCATCTTGGAATGTGCCAGGAAATCTTCCGGAGTGGCAAGATGTAGTTTTAGATCGTGCAACATCGATGTTAGAACGTGATAAAAATCATTCATCGGTTCTTATTTGGTCATGTGGTAATGAATCTTATGTAGGGGAAGATATATTTCAAATGTCAGAATATTTTAGAAGGAAGGATTCTTCTCGTTTAGTTCATTATGAAGGTGTATTTTGGAATAGGGAATATGAGAAAACAAGTGATATGGAAAGTAGAATGTATGCTAAGGCAACTGAAATAGAGGAATATCTTAATAATGATCCTAAGAAACCATATATTAGCTGTGAATATATGCATTCTATGGGTAACTCTACTGGTGGAATGATGAAATATACAGAGCTTGAAGATAAATATTTAATGTACCAAGGTGGATTTATTTGGGATTATGGTGATCAAGCTCTTTATAGAAAAACACCAAATGGAAAAGAAGTTTTATCTTATGGAGGAGATTTTACTGATCGTCCATCTGATTATAATTTTTCAGGAAATGGTTTAGTTTATGCAAATCGTGTTCCTTCGCCTAAAGCTATGGAAGTGAAATATTTATATCAGAATATAAAATTAACTCCAGATAAAAATGGTGTTACTATTAAGAATAACAATCTTTTTGTAAATACTGATGTATATGACTTATATTACAAAGTTGAAAAAGAAGGAAAGCTACTTAAAGAAGGCAAGATAAAAGTATCAGTAAAGCCAGCAGAAGAAAAGTATGTAGAATTATCTTTTGCAGATCATAATTGCAGCGAAGAACTTGTCTATACTGTTTCATTAAGATTGTCAGAAGATACTGCTTGGGCAAATAGAGGTCATGAAGTAGCTTTTGGACAAAAAATTTTTGAAAGAAGAGAAGATATAGGCAGTGAGTGGAATACAAACAAAAATAATGATGAAAATACTTGTGATGGTGTGAGCAAAGAAAATATAAATAATACTTCTAAATCTAAGATAAAAGTTGTTCATGGGGATGTAAACATAGGTGTTCATGGAAAAGACTTTAAAGTGATATTTTCTAAGCAAGAAGGTGGAATTGTTTCTTTAAGATATAATGGAAAAGAATTTATTACAAGAACTCCAAAAACATTTTATTGGAGAGCAACTACTGATAATGATAGAGGAAATAAACATGAGTTCAGATGTGCTCAGTGGCTTAGTGCTACAGTGTGTCAAAAATATGTAGCTTTTTCAATGGATGAACATCAGGATAAAATTATATTATGTTACATTTATGAATTACCAACAAATCCATCTACTAATGTTAAAGTAACTTATGAAGTTACTGAAGATGGAGTAATTAAAGTTAATGTACACTATAAGGGAGTTGGAGGATTACCACAACTTCCAGTGCTCGGTATGAATTTTAGACTTCTAGCACAATTTAATTCATTTTCTTGGTATGGAATGGGACCAGATGAAAATTACGTCGATCGCTGTGACGGTGCGAGTCTAGGTATTTATAAAAGTACACCAATAGATAACTTATCTAAATATTTAGTCCCACAAGAATGTGGTAATAGAACTAGTACTAGATGGGTAATTGTTCAAAATGAAAAGGGAGACGGACTTAAGTTTGCTTATGAGAAATCACCATTTGAATTTAGTGTTTTACCATATAATAATATGGAATTAGAAAATGCACTTCATCAAGAAGATTTACCACCTATTAGCTTTACAAATGTTAATATTATAGGAAAACAAATGGGTGTTGGCGGAGATGATAGTTGGGGAGCTCCAGTATTACCTGAATTCTGTATAGATTCAAGTAACGATTTAGAATATAGTTTTATAATTTCTAAAATTATTTAATATGTATTTAAAATAGTTTTTAAGAAAAGCTCAATGCAAGGATTTTTAGTCCAAGCATTGGGATTTTTGTTTCAAACGGTGATATATAAAGAATGAAAAGAGGTGTTAAGGTTATTTTGTTGTTTCGATGTACTAACTCATTTTTGGGATAATGGGAGAATAAGCTAGAAAAATAGTGAAATACATATGATATAGAGATAGAAACAAGATAATATAACATTTCCACATATATGCTGATTGTTCGAAGTTACTAAAAGTGTTATAATTATGTAATAATAGAGGACATAAAGGGGGAAGGGGTTTCAAAAAACCGACAATACATGAAAAAGAAAGTTTTATCTACTATACTAGCAATTATAATAACTATAGGTAGTTCGATGCCAGTATTTGCAACACCTAGTAATCAACAGTTAAGTGATTCAAGACAGAAGTATGCAGAAATTGAAAATAAAATAAAAGATATTGAAAACAAGATTTATGATTTAAATACGCAAATAGAACCACTTCAATTAACTGTAGATAAAAATAAAAAAGAAATAGAAAATATTAATAAGGTTGTTGAAAATACTAAGAAAGACATTGAGCAATGTAAAAAAGAAATTAATGACTTAGATTTGGCTTTAGGACAAAGAGTTAAAGCAATGTATGCATCTGGAGATTTAGAATTCAATTATCTAAACTTTGTACTTGAAGCTGACTCAACAACGGAGCTTTTTTCTAGAGTACAAGCAGTAAGCAAAATTGTGGGAAAAGATAAATTATCCATAGAAAATATTGATAATAAGAAAGAAGAATTAAATAGTAAAATAAAGTCCTTACAAGATAAGAAGGATGAAATAGATAAACTAAATAACGAAGTAAGCGATGCTTTAACTGAATTAGATGGAAAGAAGAAAGATGAAGAAGTTTTAGCAAATGAGGCCAATACAGAAAGAAGTAAATTCGATTCAGAATATTTATCACAATTGGAAAGAGAAGCTGTAAAGACTCAATTTGATGTTATAGATAATTCAAACAGTTCATCTTCAGAAATTGAAGGAGCAATTAATCAATTAATAAGTATGAGAGATAATCAAATTAAGAGTCCAATTGTTACCACAGAAATTAATGAAAAAGTAGAAAAAGCAAAAGTATTAGCCACTCAAAAGAAAGCATCTGAAGAAAAAGCAGCTGCAGAAAGTAAAGAAGAAGCTGCGACAAGAGTAGTAGCATCAGATGTGAAATCAAGCAGTATAAAATCAAGTTCATCACCATCATCAGTATCTGCATCATCAGCAGGAAATGTTCAAGCTGTGCTAAATGAAGCATATGCGCAATTAGGAAAACCTTATGTGTGGGGTGCAACAGGTTCAGATACGTTTGATTGTTCAGGATTTACGCAATATGTGTATGAACATGCAACAGGAATAGATATATCAAGAACAACATATACACAGATTGATGTTGGACAACCAGTTAGCCAAGATGAGCTTCAACCAGGAGATTTAGTATTTCCTCATACAGGTCATGTTGGTATATATGTTGGAAACGGACAAATGATTCATGCACCACAAACAGGTGATGTAGTTAAAGTGGGACCAGTATATGATTTCTATGCAGCAAGAAGAATACTTTAATACTTAATTCAAAGGATTTTACAATAGGTATATTTAAAGGCTAGAAAGTAATTAAAACTTTCTAGCCTTATCTTTGTTAAAAGGGTACAATATATATTCTAAAGTTCTAAAAATTTTTAGAACTTTAGAATTTACTTGTAAAATACAGGTTAAGACATGATTGAAAGAAATTATTCTGAAATTCTTTTTAAAGTTGTACGATTATAGTTACCTAAAAATAGTGGAACTTTTTCAATGTCAACTTCACTAGTCTCAAGTCCAAACCATTTTGATGGAGAAACAGTAAATCTTTTTATAAATAACTTAGTTTTATATATAAATGCTTCCCAAAAATTCAGTTCTGTTTCATATGAAAGCTGTTCTACAATTAAAGTAAAACGAAAATCGCCAACTTTTCGATCAGGCATGATAGTGTAGTTCCTAGATTGAATGTTTATTTCTCCACTTTTAACTAACTCAGTTGAAATCTGACGTAAATAAACATTTAATCTTTGATCTACTCTGAAGCCAAGTCTTAATTGAACTTTTACAATATATGAGGTTCCAAAAGTTTCTATTTCATATTCTGCATCATAAGGATTATCAGTAACAACAATATTAACAAACCAATAAACATCTGCTTTTTTAGGTCTTTTATCTAATATAGAGTACATTATATTTCTTTCGATTTTCTTAGTATGTTCAGAATTGGTTAAATACACAAGATTTGTTGCATGTTTAGGACGGTCAATATCTTGGCGTAAGAGATTTAGTTGTTTTTTATAATCTTCAATTTGAACATATTGTAATAAGCGAATTTTAATATAGTGACCTTGAATCCAGATATACATAAGAGATAAAATTGCTAAAGCAATTAAAACTGCTACATATCCACCATGCATAAACTTAACAATATTTGCAATAAAGAAAGAAATTTCACATATACCAAAGAAAATAAGCATACTTATGGCGATAATAGGTGAAACCTTATGTTTTAATAAGTAGTTAAATAATAGAATAGTTGTCATTAACATAGTAACTGTAATTGCCAATCCATAGGCCGCTTCCATACTATCAGAACTTCTAAAGAAAAGAACAATTCCAATACAAACAATACATAAAACTTTATTTACTGATGGCATATATAGTTGTCCTTTAGAACTAGATGGATACTTAATATGTAGTCTAGGAAATAAATTTAATTTAATTGCTTCAGAAGCAAGTGTAAAAGATCCTGAAATTAACGCTTGAGAAGCAATAATTGCAGCAAAAGTTGAAATTACTACACTAAAAATTAAAAGCTTATCTGGAACCATTCTAAAAAAAGGATTTAAACCTTCTATGTTTAAAAGTGCAGGATTTTTTTTTGCTGACAATATCCAAGCACCTTGACCAAAGTAATTTAATATTAAACATATTTTAACAAAAGGCCAAGAACCATAAATATTCTTTTTGCCAACATGACCAAGGTCTGAGTAAAGAGCTTCAGCACCTGTTGATGATAAAAATACACCTCCAAGAATAAAGAATCCTAATTTATTTTCACTACTAAAAAGGGTATTAATTGCATAATACGGAGAAAGTGCACGAAGTAGTGTCCAATCATGAGAAAGATTAATAATTCCAAAGAATGCTAATGTACAAAACCAAATAAGCATAATTGGACCAAACATTTTTCCTATTATATCAGTTCCAAAATGTTGAATAAAAAAAAGAATAAATAATATTGCTATTACGATTGTAATAATAATATTTTGATTGCTTCCAAAAAGAGAATTAAATTTTGGAATTATCTCTAGTCCTTCAACTGCTGAAGTTACAGTTACAGCAGGTGTTAGCATTCCATCAGCGAGTAATGCAGATCCACCAATCATGGCTGGAATAATAAGCCATTTTGCACGACTACGGACTAAAGTATAAAGGGAAAAAATTCCGCCTTCACCTTTATTATCTGCATTTAAAGTGATAACAACATATTTTATTGTTGTTAAAATAGTAATTGTCCAAAAAATTAACGACAAAACTCCAAGAATAAAAGTTTCGGATATGTTTTCCAAACCACCATTACCTTCAATAATTGATTTCATTACATAAAGTGGTGAAGTTCCAATATCTCCATAAACTATTCCGAGTGTTACTAACATTCCACCTAAGGTCAGTTTAGTAGCATTATTATGTTTGCTGACATCATTATGTTTACTAACAGATTTCATATCTCATCTTCCTTTACATTAAATATACTTGTTAGAATATACAGTAGTATTTGTTTATTTTTAAAATAATATCTATATTAATACCATTTAAAAATAAATCAAATTATTTTTAAATGATAGAACAATTATATTACATAATAGTATCTTTGAGTTCCCTTCTGAGATATTATATATCAAAACTAATAAAATAGGGAGTTAAAATGGAGAAAAAGAGCGAAAAGTTATAGAAGTATTATTAATACTAATAAAATATCATTTAATTTGAGATACTAATATGGAGCATATTTTATTTTTTATTTTAGATGATTTAAGGCATATTCAAAAAATAACAAGTCAGTATGCCAGTCTAATTTGTGTCATACTTCGTCAACATATTCACCTAATAGCCCCACTATGAGGTAAATATACTTCCTTGTCTGACGCAAAATATACAATGCATCTTTGACTTATTATTTTCTTTCATATGCCTAAATATAATAATTCAAATAAGGAGGATTTTATTATGAATGAAAAAGGTGATGGACAAAAGTTTGTTAATATGAAAAGTGTAGGTAACTTTACTAAAAATGCTATAGAGAGCTTTGAGGAAAATATAGTGAATCAAAAAGATTATTTAGAAAAGGTTAAAGAGAATGAGGAATTTCAGATTTCTAATAAATTGGATTAAGAGGTGTAAGTCATGGAAAATATATTAGGATATTATTTAATGCCACATCCACCAATAATTATTCCAGACATAGGTAAAGGAGAAGATAAAAAGATAGAAGCCACAAGTTTAGCTTGTAATGAAATAGGAAGAGAAATAGCAGATATTAAGCCAGATACAATAATAATTATAACTCCTCATGCTACAATGTTTTCTGATGCTATAGCTATATCAGATGAAGAAATAATTTCTGGTGATTTAAGCCAATTTAGATGCGCTAATATAAAGATGAATATTCCTATAGATAAAGAATTTAATATTAAACTTGGTACAGTTTGTCATTTAGAAGGAATTCCCTCGGTTCTTGTAAATTCAGATTTTCTAGAGAAATATGATGTTAGTTATGAATTAGATCATGGTACTATGGTTCCTTTGTATTTTGTTAACAAATATTATAATGACTATAATTTAGTTCATATTACTTATTCTATGATTGGTGACATAAATCTATATAAATTTGGCATGGAAATAAAAAAAGTAGCAGAAGAATTAAATAGAAAAGCTGTAGTAATAGCTAGTGGAGATTTATCTCATAAGCTTAAAGAAGAAGGACCATATTCTTATTCACCCTATGGAGAAAAATTTGACAAAGAGCTTTTAAAAAATCTTAAAAATGGTGATATTCTTGGAGCCTTTAATATAAATAAAACTATGATTGAAGAAGCTGGACAATGTGGATTAAATTCTGTTTATATACTTCTTGGAGCAATGGAAGGTAAGGAAATAAAGGGAGAACTCTTATCTTATGAAGGTACTTTTGGTGTAGGTTATGGAGTAATGAAGCTTAAAAGACAAGAAAAAAACAAAAGTAATTTAGATGAATTAATAAAATATAAGGAAGAAAAATTCAAGGAAAAACTAAATAGCAACAATCCTTATGTAAAGCTTGCTAGAGAAAATTTAAATCATTATTTTTCTCATGGAAAAGAGATAACAGAAATATCTAATTTACCACAGGAACTTTTAAATGAAAGACATGGGGTTTTTGTATCCTTAAAAAAATTCAATCATCTTAGAGGATGCATAGGAACGATAGCACCTACAACTAATTCTGTAGGAGAAGAAATAATAAGAAATTCTATAGAGGCAGCTATGAATGATCCAAGATTTCAAGAAGTTTCAGAAGATGAGCTTGAAGATATTTATATATCAGTAGATGTGCTTATGGATTCAGAACCATGTGAAAAGCAAGAATTAAATCCTGAAAAATATGGAGTAATAGTATCTCGTGGTAATAGGCGGGGATTGTTATTGCCAGATCTTGAAGGAGTAGATACTGTAGAGGAACAGTTGAGAATTGCTTGTGATAAAGCAAATATAGATTTTGACGAAGACTATGACATAGAAAGGTTTGAAGTTATAAGATATAAGGAAGATTAATCTATTATGAGAAATAGAAGAGGCGGTTTACATTGAAAGAACTTATTTCCCCAATTACCATAACCACCTCTTAGAATATATTTAAGGAAAAGAAACTATAGAAGAATGAATTAGAAATTAATATAGGAATAGACAACAATGTTAGTATTAACACCAAAAGTAGCATGCTTATAATAGTATGTTATGAATATTAATCGGTGTATTTGGGCATGTGCTAAATTATTGAGGTAGGAGGTGAGTATTATATATTCAAAAATACCATTTTATGAAGAACTAAAAGACAATATTAGATGCCTGGTATGTCCTCATAATTGCATATTAGATGAAGGGAAATTTGGAATATGCAGAGTTAGAACTTTAAAGTCTAATGTACCAGTTGCCATAAATTATGGAGAAGTCACGTCAATGGGAGTTGACCCTATAGAAAAAAAGCCTTTATATCACTTTAAACCATCAAAAAATATTTTATCTATTGGAAGTTTTGGATGTAATATGACCTGTACATTTTGCCAAAACTATGAAATATCCCAAGGTAGACCACAAACACAATATATGAGTGTAGAAAAGTTGATTGATATCATTCCAGCAATAGAAAATAATGCAGGAGTTGCTTTTACTTATAATGAACCTCTTATGTGGTATGAATATATTTATGATGCAGCTAAAAGGATAAAGGAAAATAATTCGAGATTAAGTGTTGTAGTTGTAACCAATGGTTATATTAATGAAGAACCACTTTTAAAGCTTCTTCCTTATGTTGATGCTATGAATATTGATTTAAAGGGATATACAAATAGATATTATAATAAGATTTGTGGTGCAAAATTAGAACCAGTTTTAGAAAGTATAAAAAGATGTAATGAACATTGTCATGTTGAAATAACCACTTTGCTCGTTAGTGATGAAAATGACTCCACAGAAGAAGCAAGAGAAATAGCACAGTTTATAGCTAGTATTAATGAAAATATACCGCTTCATTTAAGTAGATATTTCCCAAGATATAAAATGGAGAATACTGCTACAAAAATAGAAAAGATAACTGAAGCTCAAAATGAAGCTAAAAAGTATTTGAAACATGTATATGTAGGAAATGTAGATGGGGTAGATAATAATACCTATTGTCCAAAATGCAATGAATTACTCATTGAAAGAAATGGATATAATATAGAAGTTCTTATTAAGGGAAATAAATGTGAAAAATGTGGAGAAGAGATACATATAATATATTAATTTAAAGTTAGGAACTGAAATTGAAGATTTTGAAATAGTATTTGAGAGGTTAGATAAAAAGCTAATTTATAAGGAAGTAAATAAACTGGCTACTAAGTATACTGATAAAAAATAAACTAGAGGCAAAGAAAATTACAAAAACGGAATAATTATAGTTTGCAGGAGTCATTTAATAACTTCTGCTTTTTTTATACTATGGATTATTAAGTGTAAAAGCATTAAATTTAATATATTTATAAGAATAAAACTGCTTTAAATGTAAAGGTGATTTGAGTTATTAATTTGCTGATTTTTTAAGGACATTATGTCTTAATATGCTGGCTTTCTTTACTAATTGCCTAAGTTCTAAATCGTTATAAATGCAACTTTGAATATAACATTCAAGTATTTCTGTGAAATTAACCCATAAGGAAGGAAACTTATCTTTTATATAATAATGAAGAGCTTCTTTCTCAGTAGGGGTAGGGATTATAGTTGCTTGAGGGAGTGGAAGGCAATCCTTTTGTGAAAGCCATTCAGCATCACTAAAACCATAATTATCAAAGTTATAATAACGTTTTTTAATTTCATCTATTGTTAGCTTATAGCCACCATTGTTATCTAATTGAATCCTATCAAAATTTGCTGAAATCAGTTTAGAAGGAATTCTATTAATAGTTTCATAATATAGTATGGTAAATAACACTTCCTCATCTGCAAGAGAGGGAACCGGTTTATACAAATTACCATTAGGTGCTGGTATTTTGTAGATATTATTATCTTTTGTAATATACAGACACTTAATTCCTGTCATAAGTACACCTCAATTTTAAATTATTTTTTTATTAGAGAAATAGTTATAAATCTTATACTTGAGATTATTAACAATAATTATTGAAATAATACAATTTTTTAAAAAAAGGTGTTCTTAGGGAGTTTAATTAAGAATTGAAGAATTGCTGAATAGTAGTATATAATAAAGGCAAGAACTAAGGATAAAATTATATTAAGGGATTAGGTGCAATAAGGCATATGCCTAATATAAATTAATAATCTATAGAAGAATTGAGGACGTTTATGAAGAAAATTAAAAATTGGGTTCCAGAATTACAAAGTTTTAGTGGACTTGCTATTATATTTGTAGTTCTTATCCATGCTACATCATATTATCTTTTAAGTGTGTTAAACAGGACTTCCTTTGAAGAAGTGGATTTTGTAACGAAGTTAGTGGATAACCTTATTCATGGAGCAGTACCTATGTTTATATTTGTAGCTGGTTACAAATATGCTTTAAATAATATTGATAAATCATATAAAGAATATGCAATAAGTAGAACAAATAAAGTGGTTAAGCCATTCTTAATTATAAGTATGATATTTTTTATTAAAGACATAATATTTAATCTAGAAAGCTTAAATATTAGAAATTCAGCCATAGGTTTTTTTAGAATATTCATAGGTTATAATATAGCGTATCAATTATGGTATGTGCCTATGTATCTTTTAATAGTATTAACATATCCAATACTACATAAATTAATTAAGAATGAAAAAATTAGAATAATATTTATTGTAGGAATAGTAATTATTCAATATTCATTGTCTTGGTATAGTGAATTACTAGCTAGTCATCCATTTGATTTTATATATTATTATTTATTTTTTCATATGGGCTTAGTTTTCTGCAAGTATGACATAAAAAGCAAATTAAAAAAATGGGATATTAAAATAATAGTTATATATTTAATATTGGCTTTAATAATAACATTAAATCCAATAAACGAACTAAATGGACCGTTAAGGAGATTTATATTATGGCCTATGTCTGTAATTGCATATTATTTTTTAACTATAAGAATAAAAGATAATAGGTTATTACAATATTTGGGCAAATATTCATTTTACATATTTTTATTACACGAACCAATATTTTGTACAAAGATATCATATATATTTAAATCAAATGGGATTTATAATTCTGTGATAGAATCATTTATAATAGGGGGATTAACTATAGGAATTACAATTTTAACTTATAAAATAATAGAAAAGACATTTATAAAAAAATTGTTATTCTAATAAGTAAGAGTTCAAACTTGAAGTGAAAGTCCAAAAGTGAAGGTCCAAATTTAAATTAAAAATCCCAATTTTATATTTGGCTCTTTGAACTTCCTCAGCTTGGCTCCCTAAACTTTCTCTGTGAGCATTTTATATTTGGATACTTGAAATTCCACAGCGAGTGCATACGAGTCGTGTTTCCTTATTTGGATTTGGTATAAAATCAAATTATACGAGCAAATTCATAAGACAACTATATCTAGTGTATCAATATACATAAAAGGTAGAAAAGTAGAGAATAATATAGAATCATGCGTTTAAAATCGGAAAACAATGGGTATTATAATAACTGGGATAACTATATATGTTAAGATAAAAAACGTCGCAAAGAGACGCAAACAACTTGAAAGAATTTGATAAAACCTTCTAAAAAAAGAGTTTGAAAGTTTTTGAAAAGAGTTGTTGACAAGATTCAAACCAAGTGATACACTAAGTAAGTCGCTTGAGTGTGACGGATAAAAACAAAAAGTTACAACGAAAGTTGTAGAAAGAAAATGGTCTTTGAAAATTGAACAGAATAATATAAATACATTTAAGTAAACCAGCAATTCTTTATTTGAGTAAGCTAAGATTAAACTTTTT
>Ga0302140_10001249_pt1 | contig 33206 bp, 32 predicted proteins | sample I_Bog_E1_1_FD_202095 | JGI IMG/M metagenome (GOLD analysis project Ga0302140, IMG submission 202095) | Peat permafrost microbial communities from Stordalen Mire near Abisko, Sweden - I_Bog_E1_1 | ecosystem: Environmental > Terrestrial > Soil > Wetlands > Peat | place: Sweden: Abisko, Stordalen... | reverse complement strand
CGTCGATCTCGTGCCCGGCGCCCAACCGCCCAACATCATCCTGCGGCTGGTGATCGGCGCCCGGTTCTTCTCCACCCTCGCGATGGCCGGCCCCCATTCCGACGCTGCCCTCGACGCCGAAATCGCCGATGCCCTGCGCGCCGTCGACAAGGCGGAACTCATTCTGGCGAATTGGGGAAAGCTCAGCGCTTCATAGTTTTTCAGCGTTCGCCACGTGCTGGCGCAGCACGCGATTGATTTCCGTCTGATAGCCTCCCGTCGCATGTTCCCTGAACCAGGCGAGAACGTCGGCGTCCAGACGGATCGTTACGGGTTGTTTGAGCGGTCGATAGAGATCGCCCCTGCGCGCGTGCGCCCAATGCTCGGCGGGCGCTTCGGGAATGTCCGAAGTGTCGATCGTGTCGTCGGGCAAACTCGCCAGTCGCTGAAGTTCCGCGAGTTCCTCCGAACTAAGGGGTCTCTTGCTCATATCGCCTCCTTTCCCGCGGCGTCGCCCTCCGGGCGCCTATGATGCGGACGCGGTCTTCATAGGTCGAGTCTGGATAATTGTGCACGACAACCAAAACCGTCACCGATGCGACGACGCCAATCGCATGTCCTCTCGACTCGCCCTCCTCGTATCGGTCGAACACGAGGACATGCAGCGGATCGTCCCAGACCCGCTCGGCGATCGAGAAGGAAACGCCATGCTCGGCAAGATTTTTTCACGCTTTCTCGGGTTCCCATTCGAACCACATCGGCAAAACCTTGCACGAATTTGTACATACATTTTTGTACGGCGACTGTCAAATCTTCGATCGATTTCCGCGTCTCCCGGGCGGGTAAAGGCGCTCGTCAAAGATATCCGAACTCGGATATCCTCGCACGGTCAGGAAGTCGAGGAGCGCGCCTCGCCGTGCGGCTGCCAAGAGCCTAGGTCGATTCCATGGGCTTGCGTCCCGGGGACGAATTGTCGATCGTCGCGGCGGGAAAAGACGCCATCGCGGTGGCCAAATCCGAGCGACGCAACGCGGCTTTCTACAACGTCGCCGCGTTGAAGCGGGAATTGCCGGCGGACTATGAATTCGACCGCGACGAAGCCAACTCGCGGTGAGCACGTTTTTGGACGCCAACTTGCGCGTCTATGCCGTTTCGTCCGACGCTCGTGGCCCCGTCGCACGGGAACGCATACGCGGCGGCGGGTTGGTCAGCGTCCAAGTCCTGAATGAGTTCGTCAATGTCGCGCTGAAGAAACTGCGCGGGGGCTGGCCGGAGATCGAGCAGGCGCTGCGGTATTTCCTCGAAGCGTTTGAAGCCGTGGTTCCGATCAACCTGGCGACACATCGGGCCGCAATCGTCATCGCGCGCGACCACAAGGCGCCGTTTTATGACGCTTTGATCGTCGCCTCCGCCTTGGAGTCCAGATGCGAAGAACTGGTGACCGAAGACAAGCAGGACGGACGGGTTTTTGGCGGATTGACGATCCGAAACCCATTTCGGCGAAACGTTTGAGCCTCGAGCGCCAAAATCCCGGGTTGCGGGCCGTCCAAGTCGAAACTATGGTGCGCCGCTTTCAAACCCTGAAAAGAGCCTAGGGAACCCGAACGATGGCCTTCCTCGCCAATGTGCTGAACCGCATCAAGCCTTCCGCGACCATGGTGTTGACGCAGAAGGCGCGCGATCTCAAAGCCAGCGGCCGGGACGTGATCTCGCTCACCGTCGGCGAGCCGGATTTCGACACGCCCGACAACATCAAGGCGGCGGCGATCGAGGCGATTCGCAAGGGCCAGACCAAGTATCCGCCCGTGCTCGGCATTCCGCCGCTGCGCGAGGCCATTGCGCAAAAATTCAGGCGCGAGAACGGGCTCGACTACAAGGCCTCCGACACGATCGTCGGCACCGGCGGCAAGCAGATTCTGTACAACGCCTTTCTCGTCACCATGAACCCCGGCGACGAGGTGATTATCCCCGCGCCGTTCTGGGTCAGCTATCCGGAAATGGTGGCTATCAACGGCGGCGATCCGGTGCTGGTTTCGACCAAGCTGGAGAACGGCTTCAAGTTGCAGCCGGAAGACCTGGACCGCGCCATCACGCCGCGCACCAAGTGGCTGGTTCTCAACTCGCCGTCGAACCCTACCGGCGCGGCCTATACGAGGGCCGAGCTCAAAGGCTTGACCGACGTGCTGATGCGCCATCCCCATGTCTGGGTGCTCACCGACGACATGTACGAGCACCTGACCTACGGCGATTTCGAGTTCACCACGCCCGTGCAGGTCGAGCCTGAGCTCAAGGCGCGCACGCTGACGATGAACGGCGTGTCGAAGGCCTATGCGATGACCGGCTGGCGCATCGGCTACGCCGCCGGGCCGGCCGCGATCATCAAGGCGATGGACATGGTGCAGGGTCAGCAGACCTCGGGCGCCTGCACCATCGCGCAATGGGCGGCGGTCGAGGCGCTCAACGGCCCGCAGGACTTCATCCCGAAGAGCCGCGCCGCCTTCGAGGAGCGCCGCGATCTCGTCGTCTCGATGCTCGGTCAGGCGCAATATCTGAAATGCCCGAAGCCCGAAGGCGCGTTCTACGTCTATCCCTCCTGCGCCGAGGCGATCGGCCGCACGGCGCCCTCCGGCAAGGTGCTTGATACCGACGAGGATTTCGTCGGCGAGTTGCTCGCCCAGGAGGGCGTCGCGACGGTGCACGGGACGGCGTTCGGGCAAGGCCCGAATTTCCGCGTGAGCTACGCGACTTCGTTGAGCGTGCTGGAAGAGGCGTGTCTGAAGATTCAGAGGTTTACGGCGTCGCTGAGGTGAGCTTCTCCCTTCGCCCGCCCTCATCCTGAGTTCTGCACCGGCCTTCGGCCGATCCTGAGGGATGAAACGGCCCCTTCCCATCATCGCCAGCGAAGCGCGGCGATCCCGGGGGCCGCATGGTTGTCGGTTGGCATAAGGTTGCCAACCCCAGCGAGGCGGCCCCTCGGTTGTTTCTCTCGCGCTCGCAATGACGGAACGGCGCCGTGGCAAGTAAATCAACGTGATAGCCAATTGTTTCTGTCTGGCTCGTCGAAGCAGCGGCAGAAGGTCTCCCGTTACGAGGATACGATGCAGATCGTGCATATTGAGTAGCATCGGACTGATCGATATTGAGTTAACCGGTATTCAATTGGATTTTCGCCTAATTCACGACACAGTAGTTCAGACGGCGCCTTTTTTGCATTTTTCCCGTAAGCAGTATTGAGACAGCCTTTTGGCGGGACGTGGAATCCTTACTTTTGAGAGAGACACACGGGTCGCATGTACAGCGAATTAGTAATCTTAGTCGGTGGAAATAGTGCTATGAAATACCGTCGGCAAGGCCGACCAAGGGAACGCTGCCTATGTCGTCACAAAAGACACGCGCCGTAGAGTGGGACGTGTGGCAGCTTCGGGTCGCGAGCGAGGCGGCTGGCATTGCTCTGTGGTCTTGGAACGTCGATTCGGACGTCTTGACCATGGATGATCGAGCCTATGATCTGTGGGGCATTGCGAACTCGGGAGTTGTAACCTTCGAGGAATTGTCCTCACGCATTCACCCCGAGGACCTTGACAAGGTGCGCGCCTCCTTTGCCGCGACACGCGAGATTTTTGGCGCATATGAGACTGACTTTCGTATTCTGCACAACGATCAGGTTCGATGGATTTCCGCGCGCGGTCGGGGGGACGACCAAGGAATCATCGGCCGGGTCATGTTTGGAATATTCATTGATGTCAGTATGCGGAAGTTGGCTGAAGAAGCTCGCGAGATGATCACCGAGGAGATGAATCATCGGATCAAAAACCTGTTTTCGATTGCTGCTGCTCTCACAGGCATTGCGGCGCGCTCCACCTCGACAAAAGAGCAAATGGAGCATGATCTGACGCGGCGGCTCGTTGCGCTGTCCGACGCGCATGATCTCGTGCATACGGATTTGAACCAACAAAGTCGGGCGGCCTCTCTTGGCGACTTACTCGGTGTTTTGCTCAAACCCTACACAGACGACGCAATCAATTCGGGTCGCGTTCGGATCGCGGCGCCTGACTTGCTGGTTGGCGAGTCTTCCACGACGACCGTGGCGTTAATTGTCCACGAGTTGGCGACCAATTCCATCAAGTATGGGGCGCTTTCCTTGCCAACCGGCGTACTCGACGTTTCGTGCACGGAACAGAACGGCGAAGTTGTCCTCATCTGGAAAGAAACCGGGGGTCCGCCGATCATCGCTCCCGCAAAACGGACAGGTTTTGGCAGCAAATTGGTCTCACGGAGCGTTTCTCGTCAACTTGGTGGCTCAATAGAAGTTGAATGGCTACGGGAAGGCGCGGTTATCACATTACGCGTAAGCCAAGCGCGCCTAGGGGCTTAGCCACTCGTCACCGGCGGCCCATGGACCGTTCGGGCGCGTGTCTCGAAACTGACAAATTTGCGACCCAACGGCATTTCATTGAGATTGTTGAATTTCGACCAATGTGCGATTTCTCAAAACCTGCCAACTTTCAGCGCGCTTTCGCGACGGACAGAAATCCTGATTTTTGCGCCAAGCGTAAAACCTCCGTCGCCGTCGCCTGCGCTTGTCCGTTCGCGCGCATAACGCTGCCCATGAAGTCCACGAACGGGTGCGCCACCACGATGGCGGCGCTGGCGGTTTCGGCGGACACAAGGGATCCTGGGCCGGTTTCGTAGTCGGCTATGGATTTGAGATCGTAGGCGCGGTCAAGGAAAGCCCCCAATTCCCTGTCGAAGCGCGAATCGTCCTTGGTCCCTCGTCCAATCTCGGCCTGGACACGCTCATGGCTTTTCGTGATCTTGCCGGAAGTCTCGAATATGAGAGCCTGAGCCGCGTGCAAACCCGCCAGATAGCCGCGCGACTCGCTTCGTCGGGCCAATAATTGTCGAGCATCCCTTGAGGCTTGACGAGCAACTCGCGCGCCTTTTTCAGGAGAGCGCCGCTCTCCGGCTTCAAAGGAGCGCGCTGAGATCGGCGAGGCGGTCCATTTCCGCGAACCGGGCGCCCATTTCGCGCAAGAACACGGCGACGTCATAGTCGGATTCTGGCCCCGCGCGCGAGAGCGGAACAACACGGCGGTTCCAGTCGATCGCCGTAGATTTCGCGCAACGGCGCGCCATGGCGTTGGAGAATCGGGTCGTTGGGCGCCTGGGTGGCCATGTCTCCCCTATCGCACATTCGCGCCGAGGAGGCGTCAGCAAATAGATCATTTAAGTCGCGGGAAACCCGCCAGCTGACTCCTTTATTTGCTGACGCCGCCTCAGCACGGATAGGGACAAGACTGACCATGACGGAAATGGAGCGGTTTTTTCTTCGACTCTCCCAAGAGCCGACGCGAAACAAACCCTCTCACGAGCGCCTCACTCGTCCGAAGCAAAGCTGCGGGCAAACATCGCGTTGATATCCGCGATGCAGCGCCGGCCGCCCTCCCGGCCGCGCAACGCTTCGTTCAATCGTTCGGCGGCGGCGTTCTGGAACAGCATATAGCCGTCGTGGCGCGGTCGCACCCAGGCGCCGTCGAGGGTGGCGCGCGTCGAGGCGTAAAAGTTGCCGACCGGCGCGTTGACGGCCGCCGAACGCCAGGCCGCCGAATGGCCGGGCTGACCGCCCGCGGCGGCGTAGGGACCGCTCTGCACTTGGCCGCTGGCGATCCAATAGGCGAAATCCAGCGCCCGCTCGGGATGCGCGCAATAGGCCGAAACCGCCAGCCCCGTGCCGCCCAGCGCCGAGCCGATCGGCCCGTGGGCGCCGAGGACCGGCATGTCGGCGAAGGCGATACGCGCGGCGCGAAAACCTTTACGCGCATAACTGACGTATCCGTAGATCAGCGGCGCGCAGACGATGGCGGATTCCAGCGTCGCCATCGTCTCGAACACCGCAATCGGATCCATTTCGAAGCAGCGGACATCGAGGTGAGATGCGAGTTCGGCGAGCCGTTGGTACACTTCGAGGCCGAGGACCGGCTCAACCAGGTCGGGGCCCTCGACGCTGCATGGCCGCCCGAGATTGGCGCAGAGCGTATAGAACGCCATCAACGAATGCGGCGCCCGCATCGGGCAGAGCACGCCGCGCGCGCGCGCGATCACGAGCATGTCTTCCCAGCGCGCCGCCGGCCGCTCGATCAAATCCGGTCGCCAGGCCTGGACTTGCGTGGCGGCGTCGATCGGCAGCGCCCATTGCCGACCCTTCCAGCGGTAACTGGGATACGATTCGCCGACGCTCCCGGTTGCCAAATCGGCGGCTTGCCCGGCCCGCTCGGGCGTATCGAGCGGCAGCAGGCAGCCCTCGCCGGTGATCTGACCGACATGGGGATGATCGATGACGATCAGATCATAACCACGGGCGAGCTGCTCCACCGGAAACGACTCGAAGTCCTGCAGCGAGCGCTTGTCCCAGAGCACTTCGACGCCGGCGCGCTCGCACCACAGCGCGGAGCAGGCGACCATGGGGTCGTAGCCGCGCGGATGGCTCCAGGTCATGCCGCGCAAGACGATCGCCGTCATTCCGGGCCCCTCAGGGTAGCGCGAATTCGGCGCGCAGGCTCTCGGTGTTTTCGCCGATGCGCGGCGCCGGCCGGCCCGATTTTCCGCGCGCGCCGTCGACCCGAATCGGCGACCGCAGCGTGCGGACCGAAAAGCCATCGTCCTTGCGCAGGGTCTGCACCATGTCGAGCAGACGGAAGTTTTCGCTGTCGAACAACTCCGGCCAGTTCAGCACTTCCGAGCACCAAATATCGTGGGGTTGCAGGACCGCGAGCCAGGCCGCCGTCGAACGTGTCCGCAATTGATCGGCGATGCGCGCCTTGATCGCGTCGCGCTCGCGGAACGGCGCGTCGGCGGCCCTGTTGGCGAGTTCCGGCATTTCCAGCAACGGCGCCAGTTTGTCGAGCGGCGTCATCGCCAGCGCGAGATAGCCGTCCGCGGTTGGATAGACGCCATAGGGCGCGGAGAGATAGGCGTGGGCATTGCGGAAATCCGAGCGGGTGGGAAGCCTTCCGCCATCGTTGAGATAAGTGGCGATAACTTCGAACTGGAAGTCCACGAGCGCCTCCAGCAGGCTGGTTTGAATATGCGCGCCGACGCCCGTCCTGCTGGCGCGCACCAGACCCGCCAGCAGCCCCTGCGCCGCCGCGGCGCCGGCGAGCAGGTCGGCGACCGCCAACCCGAACGGCACGGGGCCCTGGCTCGCGTCGCCGTTCAACCACATGACCCCCGAGCGCGCCTGGGCGAGCAGATCCTGGCCGGGCAGGCCGCGCCATGGCCCTTCCTCGCCATAGCCGGAGATCGAGGCGTAGACGATGCGCGGATTGATTTCACGCGCCTTGTCGAAATCGAAGCCGAGCCGCTCGATGACGCCGGGCCGGAAATTCTGGATGACGACGTCGGCGCGCCGGATCAGTTCACGGATCGCCTGACAATCGACCGCGTTGCGGAAATCGGCGGCGAAACTCTCCTTGCCGCGATTGATCGCATGAAACAACGTCGAGTCGCCGCCCAACTCCGTGTCCGAGAGATACAGCCGCCGGCAAAGGTCGCCGCCATCGGGACGTTCGATTTTTATCACGCGCGCGCCGAGATCCGCCAATCGCAACGCCGCGAACGGGCCCGACAGGAACTGGCTCATGTCGAGCACGAGCACGCCTTCGAGCAGTCCGCCGCTGGTAGTCATGATTGTGCCCCGGAGCGAGCGGCGAAGGCCGAGGCGTCGCGGTACTTCACCGTCTGCAAATGCTCGCAATACATGACCAACTCGCCCTCGCCCTTGAACACTTCGTAGGAAGCCCGGATCAGCCCCATTTCCGCATATTTGGGCCGCTTCTCCAGATGCGTGCGGATCGTATAGATCGTGTCGCCGATGAAGGTCGGCTTGATGAAGCGCAGCTTGTCGTAGCCATAGGAAAACGCGTTGATGCAATTGGTCGCCACCAACCCCAGGCCGGCGGAGAACACGAAGGCCCCGGCGACCAGACGCTTGCCGAACAGACCCTCGGTCTTGGCGAAGATCTCGTCGGCGACATAGGGGTGCATGTCGAGCACCAGCGCGTTGAACTGCATCGACTCGCCCTCCGAGATCGTGCGGCGCAGCGAGCGTATCTTGTGACCGACCTCGAAATCCTCGTAGAACCAATTTTCCGCGTTCCAGACCGGAAGCCGGGAATGATCGGCGGGCATGCTGCGCGGGTGCGTGCTGGAGACGCCGACCGTGGGCGCGAAGGAGTCACTCATCGGTCGAGCCCCCAGATCCGGCTTGCGTTGCGCGACAGGAACTTCTCGCGTTCCTCGACGCTGGCGCCGGTGATCAGCGCGTGGGTCGCGGCGACCCAGGTCGAGAGCGAGCCGTTGAGCGTGCAGACCGGCCAGTCGCTGCCCCAGACGACGCGGTCCCAACCAAAGCGGCCTATGCCATGTTCGACGAAGGGCCGGAGGTCGTCCAGCCGCCAGGACTCACTAGCGTAGGCGACGATACCGGAAATCTTCAGGTTTACATGCGGCCGTTCGGCGAGGGCGGCGATGTCGTCGCGCCAGCTCTGCGTCATGCCGTCCTTGATCGCGGGAATGCCGCAATGATCGACGACGAAAGTCACGAGCGGACAGGCGTCGACGAGCGCGACGGCCTTGGCCAATTGCGCCGGCGTCATGCAGATGTCAAACGGCGTCCCCGTGGCCGCGAGGCGATCGAGGTTGGCCCGGAAGGTAGCGTTTTCGCTCAGATCGTCGGGCTGGGTGTGCAGGACGCGGCGAAACCCATGGACGACGCCCGAGGCCAGCGCGTGCTCCAGGAACGGCGGAAAATCATCGGATTCGGGTCGGCAGGCGCTGATGGCGCCGCGCACCAGCGAGCCGGGACGTTCGACCAGCTTCGCCACATAGTCTGTCTCGGCTTGAATCGCGTCGGCGCGCACGTCGACTTCCATGTGCAGCGCGTCGGTGACGCCGCAGCGGCGCGCCTCGGCCTCGTAGGCGGCGGCCGGGAAGTCTTTCCGCAGCGGCGCGAAGTCGGCCAGCCAGGGATAGGGCAGCGCGGTCAGTTCGATGGTGTGAAGATGGGTGTCGATCATCCTCATGGCTTTTCCGCCCTCGTACCGGCGCCGCGCTTGGCCGCGCGGTCGAGGGTGAGATAATCACAAATGAATTTCTCATTCAAATAGAAAGTTACGCCTCCCCGGAAGTCTCTTTCGGGACGACGCCGCCGATCGTGCGCGAAAGAATTCCCGCGGTCTCGACGATGCGCTCGATCGCCTCGGCGATATCGGGCGCTTTTGGACGGCTCAATGGCGTGATATAGGGGCAAGTCAGCGACGCCAAAGCGTGACCGTCGGAGCCCAGAATGGGAGCCGAGAGATTGTAGACTCCGGCGGTCTGGCGGCTCGGCATGACTTCGTAGCCGCGCTGACGGATCTGCGTCAGGCGTTCGTCGAGATCGTCGGGAACCTCGAGGTCGTCGCTGGGATTCTCGTGTTCGGCGACCATCAGCGCACGCTCCTCCGCCGTGCGGAACGCCAGCAGCACGTGTCCGGAGCCGGTGTTGAACAGGCTGACCTTGGCGCCGACGCGGATCGCCATGCCCCAGTAACCCGGCGCGTCGATCTGCGCGATGACGGTGACGCCGGCGCGGTCGTAAACCGCCAAGTGATTGGATTGTTGGATCTTATGCGCCAGTTCGCGCATCAGGGGCGTCGCCTGGGCGACCAGCCGGCGGATCGGGCGGTGCAGATGCGCCAGCCCGAACAATTTCAACGTCAGTTCGAACCGCTCGGCCTCGTTGCGCGCCACATAACCGCGGCGAACCAACCGGTCGAGCATCCGATAGTTCTCGTTCGGGCTGCGCCCGAGCGCCTTGGCGATTTCCACCTGCGTCAATCCGCCGTCGACCGAGGCGAGCAATTCGAGAATGTCGAGCCCTTTGTCCAGGGCCGGGGCGCGGTAGCGATCCTGTTCCGACGCGTCGTTCATGAGTGACACCGAAACCGCCCTCCCTTGGCCAGCGTCGCGCCCCTTACCATCGGGGCCCGGCTCGCGCCAACCGACAAAGGCGCCTCTCCCTGCATCCTGGACCTCAGGGCGCGTTGACAGGCCCGCGGGTCTATGATTTGTATATGAAGGTTGCCTGCGCATTTGGATGTTGTAAAGCCCATCCCAGCGCAAAGCGGCCCGGCGAGGCTCCGCAGAGAGGCGTCGCGACAAGGGAGACACACATGAAACGTCTAATGATGTTCGCCTCGGTCCTTGCGATGACAGCCGCGGGCTTAGGGGTCGCGGGCGCGGCGGGCCTGCCGGGTTCGTTTCCGGGCGTGACGATCGACGCCAAGCTGATTGGCGGCCAGCAATATGAGCCGCTCTACGCCCGTATCGCCGAATGGGAGAAACTCACCGGCGCGAAAGTCAACATCGTCTCGAAGAAGAACGGCTTCGACCTCGACAAGGAGATCAAATCCGACATAGCGTCCGGCACGATTTCCTGGTGCGTCGGCTGGAACCACACTTCGTTCGCGCCGCAATTCACCGGGCTCTACACCGATCTGACGCCGCTGGTCCCCGCCGACGAAATCGCGAAATTCGTTCCGGCCAACATCAAGGCGGCGACCATCGGCGGCAAGCTGGAAATGTTGCCCAGATCGCAGTTCGACGTCTCGGCGATCTATTATCAGAAAAGCCTATACGCCGACGAGGGCAAGAAGTCCGCGTTCAAGGCCAAATACGGCTATGATCTCACCCCGCCGAAAACCTTCAAGGAATTCTCGGATCAGGCCATCTTCTTCTCCAACCCGCCGAATTTCTATGGCACCCAGTTCGTCGGCAAGGAAGAAGGCATCACCGGCCGCTTCTATGAGATTCTGCTCGCCAACGGCGGCCAGTTCATCGACGACAAGGGCACGCCGGCGTTCAATTCCGACGCGGGCGTGGCGGCGCTCGATTGGTTCGTCAACCTCTACAAGGCCAAGGCGGTGCCCGCCGGCACGACCAACTATCTCTGGGACGACCTCGGCCAGGGCTTCGCTTCGGGCACCGTCGCGGTCAATCTCGACTGGCCGGGCTGGGCCACCTTCTTCAACGATCCCAAGTCCTCGAAGCTGTCGGGCAATGTCGGCGTCGCGCCGCAGCCGACAGGCGCCGCCGGCCGCCATGGCGGCTGGTCCGGCACGCACGGCTTCTCGGTGACGGAGGCCTGCACGCACAAGGACGCGGCGGCGTCGCTGATCTGGTGGCTCACCAATGACGACAGCCAGAAGATCGAGGCGGCCAATGGTTCGCTGCCGAGCCGCACCGCGGTCTGGGATTGGGACCTGCAGCAGGCGGAGAAAGATCCCTACAAGAAGGAAGTGCTGACCGCCTTCCTGGAATCGGCGAAGACCGCTTTCCCGGTGCCTCCGATCGCCGAATGGATCGAAATCTCCAACGTCGTCTATCCCGAGTTGCAAGCGGCGATCCTCGGCGACAAGACTTCGAAGCAGGCGCTCGACACGGCGGCGGACAAGGCGACCAAAGTGTTGCAGGACGCCGGCAAGCTCTGATCGGCGCGCGCCGGTCGCTCACGCGCGATCTCCCGGCTCCGGCGGGGCAGGGAGATCGGCGCGGTTCGACGGCACATTTGGGGTCAGCGAACGTCGATGCAGCCGCCGCGCCTTTCCACGCCGATCCTGTTGCTGACTCCCGCGATCATCGTGCTCTGCGCGGTGGTGGCGCTGCCGCTGCTGTTGTCGCTCTATTCGAGCTTCACCGGGTTCCGGTTGATACGCCCGGAATCGATCTGGTTGTGGATCAATTTCCGCAATTACCAGAACGTGCTGACCGACTCGGTGTTCTGGGTCGCGTTCGGCCGCACCGTGCTGTTGCTGACGCTGGCGCTGAACCTGGAAATGTTGCTCGGCCTGGGGCTGGCGCTGCTGATCGAAAGGGCGACGCACGGTCAGCGCGTATTGCGCACCTTGCTGATGTTCCCGATGATGTTCTCGCCGATACTGGTCGGCTTCCAGTTCAAGTTCATGTTCAACGACAATGTCGGCCTGATCAACAATGCGCTGCAATCGCTGGGAATCACTCAGACGCCCATCCCGTGGCTGATCGACGGCGGCCTCGCGTTTTTCGCGATCCTGGTCGCGGAGATCTGGTCCTCCACCTCGGTGTTCGCGATCCTGATCCTGGCGGGTCTGCTGGCGATGCCGCGCGAACCGCTCGAGGCGGCGAAGGTGGATGGCTGCACGCCCTGGCAATCGTTCCGCTACGTGACATGGCCGTTCGTCATGCCGTTTGCCTATATCGCGATGACCATTCGTTCGCTCGACGTCGCCCGCGCCTATGACATCGTCAAGATCATGACCGACGGTGGTCCGGCGCGACGCACCGAGCTGTTGTGGACGCTGGTCGGACGCACCGCCTACAGCGACGGCAAAATGGGCCTCGCCAACGCGATGGGCTACGTTTCGATCCTGCTGTCGATCGTGTTCACAGTCTATTTCTATCGCAAGCTCGCCGCCGCTCGCGCGCAGATTGCCGCGGAGTGGTGAGATGGAGCGCAATCTCGCCTCGCGTCGTTGGAGCCGTCTCGCGCATTTGGGCAGGCTTGCCGGGTTGACGCTGGCGATGCTGTTCATCTGTCTGCCCGGCGCCTGGATCGTCATCAGCGCCATGCGCCCGACGGTCGAGATCATGGCCAAGCCGCCCGTTTGGATTCCGCACGAATTGTCGTTTCAGGCGTTCATTTCGATGTTCGGCGTCGTCGGCCAGGGTGGCGTGCCGGTCTTCGCCTATTTTCGCAATTCGCTGATCATTTCGCTGACCTCGACCGTCGTCGCCATCGCCATCGGCATGTCCGGCGGCTACGCCTTCGCGCGCTTCCGCTTTCGCGGCAAGGCGGCGTTGTTCCTCGGCCTGATGCTGACGCGCACCGTGCCCGGCATCGCGCTGTCGTTGCCGCTGTTCATCATTTACGCTCGGCTCGGCATACTCGACACCCATTTCGCCTTGATCCTCACCTATGTCGCGCTCAACGTGCCGTTCACGATCTGGTTGATCGACGGCTTTTTCCGGCAAGTGCCGAAGGATCTCGCCGAAGCGGCGCAGATCGACGGCTGCACGCGCTGGCAGGCTTTCTGGCGCGTCGAATTTCCGCTCGCCGGCCCGGGCATCGCTTCGTCGGGCATATTCGCGTTTCTCACCTCGTGGAACGAATTCGCGCTGGCCTCGCAGATCACCCGCTCGGTCGCCTCGAAGACGTTGCCCGTGGGCCTGCTCGACTACACGTCCGAGTTCACCATCGACTGGCGCGGCATGTGCGCGCTCGCCGTCATCATGATCGCGCCGGCGTTGACGCTGACGTTCATCATTCAGAAACATCTCGTCTCCGGCCTGACGTTCGGCGCGGTGAAAGGATAAATCTTGGCGACCGTGGCGCTTCGCAAACTGGTCAAACGCTACGGCTCCGTCGAGGTGGTGCGCGGCATCGATCTCGAAATCGCCGACCGCGAATTCATCGCACTGGTTGGTCCTTCCGGCTGCGGCAAGTCGACGACGCTGCGCATGATCGCGGGACTGGAGGAAATTTCGGCCGGCGACGTGCTGATTGGCGGCGAAATCGTCAATGATCTCCCCCCTCGCGCGCGCAACATCTCGATGGTGTTCCAGTCTTACGCGCTCTATCCGCATATGAGCGTGCGCGAGAACATGGGCTTCTCGCTCGTCATCGCCAAGCGTCCGAAGGACGAAATCACGCGTCGCGTCGCCGAGGCGGCGGAGATCCTGCACCTGGAGGCCCTGCTCGACCGGCGTCCGTCGCAGCTCTCGGGCGGACAGCGTCAGCGCGTCGCCATGGGCCGCGCCATCGTGCGTCAACCCGAAGTCTTCTTGTTTGACGAGCCGCTGTCCAATCTCGACGCCAAATTGCGCAACGAGATGCGCACCGAGATCAAGAAGCTGCACGCCAAGGTGACGGCGACGGTGATCTATGTCACGCATGATCAGGTCGAGGCGATGACGCTCGCCGACCGCATAGTCATCATGCGCGATGGACACATCGAGCAGGTGGGCACGCCCGACGACGTGTTCCATCGTCCGGCGACCCGCTTCGTCGCCGGTTTCATCGGCTCGCCGCCGATGAATCTGGTGGAGGCGCGCATCGATCAGGGCCAGATCGTGTTCGGCAACGGCGATCTTCTGCCGATCCCGCCCGCCTTCGCCTCTGTCCTCGCCACCGGTCAGAAAATCGTCTTCGGCCTGCGGCCGGACGATCTCTATCCGACCGGCCACGGCCTGAATTCGGCTCACGCCGACGCGGTTCACCAACGCGAAATGCGGGTCAATCTCACCGAGCCGCTGGGCAACGAGACGCTGGTGTTCTTCGATTTCGCCGGCCGCGATTGGGTCTCGCGCATGCTTTCGCCGCGGCCGCTCTTGGCAGGCGCGTCGATTGCGGTCACCTTCGATCTGAGCCATGCGCATCTGTTCGACGCGACGAGCGGCGCCGCTTTGACTCGCAAGGGAGGTTGAAATGGCGAAAATCGAACGCGTCGCGCTGCGGATGGTTGACTTGCCCCCCAAAGTGAAGCGCACCGACGCCATTCAGAGCTTCGTCTCGCAGGAAACGCTGTTCGTCACCATCACCGATTCCGACGGCGCGATGGGCACGGGCTATTCCTACACCATCGGCACCGGCGGCTCCTCCGTCATGCGGTTGCTCGCGGATCATCTGGCGCCGCGCCTGCTCGCCCAGGACGCCGAACGCATCGAGGCGATCTGGCGCGACCTCGAATTCGCCACCCACGCAACCACGATCGGCGCGATCACCGCGCTCGCCATCGCCGCCATCGACACGGCGCTCTGGGATTTGCGGTGCAAGAAGCGCGGTCTGCCGCTCTGGATCGTCGCCGGCGGGGCCAGCGACCGGCGGCCGCTCTACACGACCGAGGGCGGCTGGTTGCATTTGCCTGCCGGCGCCTTGGTTGATGACGCGTTGGCCGCCAGAGAACGCGGCTTTCGCGGCTCGAAGATCAAAATCGGCCGCCAGCATGTCTCGGAGGACCGCGAGCGCCTCGGCGCGGTGCGCAAGGCGCTCGGCGACGGATTCGAGATCATGACCGACGCCAACCAGGGCTTTTCGCTCGACGAGGCGATCCGCCGCGCCGGGCGTTTCGCCGATCTCGATCTCGCCTGGATCGAGGAACCGTTGCCCGCCGACGACATCGACGGACACGTCAGACTTTCGCGCTCGACCGCGACGCCGATCGCGGTCGGCGAATCGATCTATTCGATCCGGTATTTCCGCGAATATATGGCCAAGGGCGGCTGTTCGATCGTGCAGGCCGACGTCGCGCGAATCGGCGGGATCACGCCTTGGTTGAAGGTCGCGCACGCCGCGGAAGCGTTCGACATGCCGATGTGTCCGCATTTCCTGATGGAGCTGCACGTCAGCCTCGCCTGCGCCGTACCCAACGGCCGCTATGTCGAATACATTCCCCAGCTCGAGGATCTGACGACCGAGAGCATGCGCGTCGAGGACGGCATGGCGGTCGCCTCGAACGCGCCGGGCCTCGGCATCGCCTGGGATTGGCCGGCGATCCTCGCCCGCAGCCTGCCGGAATTCACGAAGGAAATCGTCAACTGAAGGAGCGCCTCATGCAACGCGTCGGCATCGTGATCGGCATTCGGCCGGAGAGGATCGAGGAATACAAGCGCCTGCATGCGGCGGTCTGGCCGGGCGTGCTGGCGAAAATCACCGATTGCAACATGCGCAATTTCTCGATTTTTCTTCGCGAGCCGGAGAATCTGCTGTTCGGCTTCTTCGAGTATCACGGCGAGGATCTCGCCGCCGACAACGCGAAAATGGCCGCCGATCCGACCACCCAGGAATGGTGGGCGATCTGCACGCCCTGTCAGAAACAACTCGACAGCGCGGCCCCGGGCGAGTGGTGGGCGTCGACCGAGGAAGTGTTCTTTCATCCGTGAGGACTTCCCGCCATGAGCTTCGATCCTCTCAGCCTGCGTCAGGTCTGGGATATGCCCAGCGCGCCGCGCCCGATCGTGATCATCGGCGCCGGCTCCATCGTCGCCGACGCGCACTTACCGGCCTATCGCAAGGCGGGCTTGCCGATCGCCGGCCTGTTCGATCTCGACGTCGCGCGCGCCGCCGAAGTCGCCGGCCGGTTCGGCGTCGAGCGGGTCTTTTCGACATTGAGCGAAGCCGTCGCGCAGCGCGCCGTCGTGTTTGATCTGGCGACGCCGCCGGGCGCCCACGCCGAGGTTTTGCGCGCCTTGCCCGACGGCGCGACGGCGCTGATCCAGAAGCCGATGGGCCGTGACGAAACCGAGGCGAGCGAGATTCTGGGAATTTGCCGCGCCAAGCGGCTGACCGCGGCCGTCAACTTTCAATTGCGTTTCGCGCCGATGATGCTGGCGATCCGCGACGCCGTCGCCAGGGGCCTGTTGGGCGATCTGGTCGATGTCGAAGCGCATCTGGCGATCGATACGCCCTGGGATCTGTTTGCTTTTCTCAAGGGCATGGCGCGGGTCGAAATCGCGGTGCATTCGATCCACTATCTCGATCTGATGCGAGGCTTCCTCGGCGACCCCCAGGGCGTTCACGCCAAGACGATCGGCCATCCGCTTTCGACGATGGCGCAGACGCGCACCAGCGCCATCCTCGACTATGGCCGCGAGGTCCGCTGCACGTTGTCGGTCAACCACAATCACGCCTTCGGCCGTCGCCTTCAGGTCGCCGAATTCCGCTTCGACGGCACGCTGGGCGCCGCGCACGCGAAATTGGGGTTGTTGCTCGACTATCCCCACGGCGAGGCCGACGCGCTGTCGATCCGCCCGAAAGGCGAGACCGAATGGTTCGACGTTCCGTTGCGCGGCGCCTGGTTCCCCGACGCCTTCATGGGCCGCATGGCCAATCTGCAACGTTACGCCGCCGGCGAAGATTCGGAACTCATCGCCAGCGTCGAGGACGCGTGGTCGACCATGGCGCTGGTGGAGGCCGCTTACCGCTCGAGCGCGGCCCCGGCCACGCCTTTGTCGCAACATCCCTGAGGAGCCCGCATGTCCGAACAGACGCTCTATTTCGAGGATTATCAGCTAGGCGACGTCCGCGTGACTTCGGGGCGCACAATCACGGAAACCGATTTCGTCGTCCACGCCGGCCATACCGGCGATTTCTTCCCGCATCACATGGACGCCGAATTCATGAAGCGTTCGCCGTTCGGCCAGCGTATCGCGCACGGCACGATGGTGTTCGCGATCGGCGTCGGGTTGACGGCGACCCTGATCAATCCGGTGGCTTTTTCCTATGGCTACGACAAGCTGCGCTTCATTCGCCCGGTGTTCATCGGCGATACGATCCGTACCCGGGTGACGATCTCGGCCAAGGAAGACGATCCCCGTCGCCCGGCGCAGGGACGCGTCATCGAACGCTGTGAGGTCGTCAACCAGAAGGACGAGGTGGTGCTGGCGGCCGACCATATCCTGCTGGTCGAGAGGCGCGAAGGCGGGGCGCAGAGTGTGTGAGGCGGCGGGTCCGCCTTGTTGTCGTTCCCGTGAACGCCGGAATCCAGGGGGCGAGGGCGTACGGCCGCTCTGGATTCCGGCCTTCGCGGGAATGACGGGCAGGGCCCCTCGGCGCCCTATTCAATCGAAGAAGTCCTTGTCTTCCTCCTTCAAAGAGCGTTTCGCCGCCTCGGGTATCAGTTCGACGCCCATCCCAGGTCGATCCCAGACGTCGATCAGCCCGTTCCTGACGATCGGATTGGGCAGTCCTTCGACGATCTCGTACCACCAAGGGTCCGTTCCGCTCGGATATTCGAAGGCGATGTAATTGGCCGGCAACGTCGCGCAGACCTGCACCAGCGCGGCGAGGCCGAGGAGGCCGTTGCCGGTGCCGTGCGGCGCCATCAATATGCCGTGCAGCGCCGCATATTCGGCGATCCACTTCAGTTCGGCGATGCCGCCGACGTCGGCGGGATCGGGCCCGAGGACGTTGACCGCCTGCAACTCGATGAGCTGTTTGAAATTCTGCCTGAGGTAGATTTGTTCGCCGGTGTGGATCGGCGTCGAAGTGCGCATCGTCAGGTCGCGATAGACGTCGGCGTCGACATAGGGCGTGTAATCGCCGGTGATCATGTCCTCGAGCCACATCAGATTGTATTTCTCGACAGCGCGCGCGAATCGCAGCGCATCGGGCGCGGTCCAGCCCGGGCCGCAATCGAGCGCCAGCCCCACCTTGTCGCCCGTCACTTCTTTCATCGCCGCGACGCAATCGATCATATGGTTCATGCCGCGTTCGGTGATCAGGCCGGAATCCGTGGCGCCGTGAAACGGGCTGGCGTTGGGCGTCCCGTAGTAGAACCCGGGGAACTGCCGTTTCATCGGCGAATGGAAGGCGATGCCTTGTTTGATGATGTCGAAGCCTTCGGGCAATTCCATCATGCGTTTGCAGTCCGCCGCATAATGCTGCGGCGTCGTTCCGGCCATGGGGACGCGCAGCGAACCATTGTAGGCGCGCACCTTGTCGCGCACCTTGCCGCCCAGCAGCTTGTAGACCGGCGCGGAAAACGCCTTGCCGGTAACGTCCCACAACGCGTGCTCGATGACGCTGACGGCCGCGCCATAAGGCTTGAAGGCGCCGCGTTGACGAATCTTCAGCATGCAGCGCTCGACGTCGGTCGGGTCTTCGCCGATCAGGGCATCGCGAAACTGAACGATGAAGGGCTTGAGATAGGGCTTGTAGGATTCCACCTCGCCGTAGCCGGAAATCCCCTGGTCGGTGACGATCCTGACAATCGGATTTCTGCCGATGACAGCGACTTTCAAGTCGACGATTTTCATCCGCCCTACCCCCGGACTTGTTGTTTGCAAGCAGGCTAGGCAAGCCCCGCCGAGCTGTCAACGCGCGCGAAAAGCCTTGACGGCGGCGCTCCAGAATCGTTCGATGCGCAGCGCGCGCGCGACGAGATGGCCGCGCCGGGAGGCATGAACGCGATGAAGATCACCAATGTCCGCACCGCGGTCATCGACGGCAACTTTCCCTGGGTTCTGGTGCGCATCGAGACCGACTCCGGAATCACCGGCCTCGGCGAAGCCTATTGGGGCGCGGGCGTCGCCGAACTCGTGCACCGCGCCAAGCCGCTGATCGTCGGGCAGGACCCGACCAACATCGCCAAGCTGATGTTCATCATGGAGCGGTCGCTGTCGGGCGAGGGATCGCAGGCCGGCGTGACGGTGACGGCGATGTCCGGAATCGAAATCGCGCTTTGGGACTTGCTCGGCCGCGCCCATGGGCTGCCGGTCTCGACGTTCTTCGGCGGCCGCTTCCGCGAAAAAATCCGCATCTACGCCGATTGCCACGAAGGCGCGTCGCACGAACCGGAGGCGTACGCGCGCCGCGCCCGGGACGTGGCCGCGCAAGGTTTCACCGCGATCAAGTTCGATCTCGACAATGCCAATCCCTACACGCTCGATCTGACCGACGACGACCACTCGCGCCGCCAATGGGTGGAACCCTTCAATCGCCTGATCGGCGCACAGGAACTGAGTTGGATGGTGAGCGTCGCCGCGGCCGTCAAGCAGGCCGTCGGGCCCGGCGTGATGGTGGCGATGGACGCCCATTGGAAATTTGGCGTCAACGACGCGATCAAGCTGGCGCAGGCGCTGGAGCCGCTCGATCTGCTGTGGCTGGAAGATCCCGTGCCGCCGATCAACATCGAAGCGCAGCGCCATGTCACCCATTCGACGCGCACACCGATCTGTACGGGCGAGAACCTCTATCTGGCGCAAGGCTTTCGCGAGTTGATCGAAAAACAGGCGGCGCGGATCATCGCGCCCGACATTCCGAAAATGGGCGGCCTGCTGGAGTTCAAGAAGGTCGCCGACCACGCCAATCTCTATTACATCCCGATGGCGCCGCACAATGTCGCTAGCCCCATCGGCACGGTCGCCGGCGCCCATGTTTGCGCCGCGATCTCCAATTTCCTGGTGATGGAATATCACGCGCACGATATCCCCTGGTGGGGCGACCTCGTCGAGGGAGACACGCTCGTCGACGGCTATATCCGCATCGACGATCGCCCGGGCCACGGCCTTACCCTCAACGAAGACGTGGCGAGGGCGCATTTGAAAAAGGGTTCGAGCTATTTCGGCGACGAGCCGACGGCATAGGGGCTGGCGATGGCGGAAGAGATCGTGACCAAGGACATCGTGCGTCCCCCCAGGGACCAGGTCAGCGCCCTGGAGGCGATCGGATCGGCGACGATCGCCGGAACCCTCTATCAAATGGGCGTGAGGGACGTGTTCATCGAGGGTCCCGTCGCCTGGACAAAAGGCCGGGTCGTCGCGGGGCCGGCGCTGACGTTGCAATTCATGCCCAAGCGCGACGATCTCTACGGCGACGGCGAATACAACGACCCCGAGAAGCAACTGCATCGCCACGTGCTCTATCACACGCAGCCCGGCGACATCGTCGTTGTCGACGCCCGCGCCGATATGCGCAGCGGCGTGTTCGGCGACATGATGCTCACATTCTTCAAGGGGCGCGGCGGAGCCGGCGTCGTCATCGACGGCTGCATTCGCGACTTTCCCAACGTCAAGAGACTTGATCTCGGCCTTTGGATCCGCGGCGTCACGCCGAACTTCCACACGCAGACGAATTTGATGCCTTTCGCGGTCAATGTGGCGGTCGCCTGCGGCGGCGTCACCGTGATGCCCGGCGACATCATCGTCGCCGACGACGACGGCGCCGTCGTCGTCCCCGCGGCGCTGGCGGCGGAACTGATCGAGAAGGCGTCCGTCCACCACGATTGGGAGGAATTCTCGCGGCAAAAGCTGCTCGAAGGCGAAGCGCTGCAGCGCTATTATCCGCTGTCCGAGGCGGCGAGGCCCGAATACGAGGCATGGCGCAAGCTCAACCCGCGTCCCAAGGGATAATGACGCTCCGGGCGCCTCATTCGTAATCAACCTTGGCGGCTAGGGCGCGAAAAATATTTCGCTTTTAGGCATTTTCAATGAAGGGCGGCGGACGCGCGAAACATTGCGCGCGCCCACCGCGACAAGGGGCTGTACAAGGGGAATTCTCGCGTGTAGCTTCCCGCTGCCGCAGCTGAAATGTCAGCGGATCGCAGACGACGCAAAAGCAGACGATTCAAGAAAAGCCGTCGCGAAGAGGAGGATGCCCGGAGTGCTGAACTCGACAAGATCCTGTTTGACGCCGCCGCCGCCGGATCGCGGCAAGCCGCGTCAGATTGTAGGACAGCGTGAAGCGCGGTCGATTCGGCGCAACTTGGGCGCGGCCCCGTTTGACACAATTGGCGCCGCGAAGGACGTCGAATTTCAGCGCGAGGTCGATAGCGTGCGTAAATGAGAAACATTCGTGACGGACACCAAAATATTGGGCCCGTGCGATGAGCGGAAGTCGCATCACGCGACGAGACCAACCCAAAGAATATCGATGGAGGATCGTTCGATGGACAGGAAATGGATAAATTGGGCCGCGGCGGTGGCGATGGGCGTCGCCCTCGCGCCGGCCGGCGTCGCGACGGCGGTCGCGCAGTCGGAAATCACGCCGGCGCAGCCGTTGCCGGACCTGCCGCGCAATCAACAACTCGTTCTGGGCTGGAGCATCAGTTCCCCGATCGGCGTCACCAATCCCTGGGCCGTTCCGGGCTACACGCATCAGGAAGGCAACGTCCTGATGTGGGAGCCGCTGATGTATTTCGGCATCTTCGCCGACAAATACATTCCCTGGCTGGCCACCAGCATGGAATACACCAACAAGGATTTCACCGAGCTGGAGATCAAGCTGAATCCGCTGGCCAAGTGGAGCGACGGCGTCGCCGTCACCTCCAAGGACGTGGTGTTCACCTTCGAAGGCCAGTTGAAGAACGAGAAGCTGCCCTATCACTCCTCTTTCGATCAGTTCGTCAGCAAGGTGGTGGCGAAAGACGATCTGACGGTCGACGTGGAGTTCAAGATTCCGGCGCCGCGCTTCAAATTCGAAGTCCTGACCGAGAAATTCGACACCGGCATCCCGATCGTTCCCGAACACGGGCTGTCAAAACAGGCGGACGTCAACGCTTATCCCGGCGGCGTGGAAATTCCGCATTCCGGCCCCTATGACCTCGTCGCCTGGAACGCCAATCAGAAGATCTTCAATCTCCGACCCGATTGGTGGGCGGTCAAGGCCGGCCTGATCGCCGAACCCGCGGTCAAGCGCGTCGTGATGGTCAATCTCGGCGGCCAGATCGGCCAGAACATGGACACGGTCGCTCAGCGCCTCGTGAACAACGAGATGGATTCGGCGCTCGACATGCGCAGTTCGGTCATCGGCAACATCCTGGCGCAGAACCCGAAGATCACCACCCACGCAGGCAACAAGTCGCCGTTCGGCTATCTCGATTGGTGGCCCAACTCGTTGTGGATGAATACGCAGCTCGCGCCCTGGAACGACCCGCGCGTGCGCCGCGCCGTGAGCTACGCGATCAACCGCGATCAGATCAACGACGTCATCTACGACGGCGCCAAGATCGCCTCGATCTATCCATTCCCGCTCTATCCGGGACTGAAGGCGTTCGCCGATTCGCCCGAGGTGAAAGCGCTCGAAGTGAAGTTGCAGCCGGGTAAGTTCGATCTCGGCGAGAGCGCCAAGCTGATGACCGCGGCGGGCTTCGCCAAGAACGGCGACGGTCTGTGGACGAAGGACGGCAAGACGATCGACGCCACGATTCACGGCTTCGAAGGCATTCACAGCGACATCGTGCCGGTGCTGGTCGAAATGCTCCGCAAGGGTGGTTTCGAGGCCTCGGCCGACTTCAGCGCCGACGCCTATCAGCGCATGGCAGACGGCGCGCCGGGCTTCTACATGTTCGGCCACGGCGCGAGCTTGAAGGACCCCTACGCGGCGTTCGAACTGTTCCATGGCAAGTTCAGCGGGCACATCGGAACCACCGCGGGCAACAACCGCTTCTCGCGCTACAACAACCCCGATTACGACAAGATCATCGACGCCATGGCGCCGCTGGCCGCCGACGATCCGAAGTTCAAGGACCTCGCGGTCAAGGCGCTCGAAGTCTACTGGTCGCAGCAGATCGACGTTCCGGTCATCCAGTGGCTGCACCGTATCGCCTACAACCAGACCTATTGGACCAACTGGCCGACCGAGACCAATCTGGCGGCCGGCACCAACGGCGCCTTCTGGGCGCAGACGGGCATGCTGGTCATCACTAACCTCAAGCCGACGGGAGCAAAATAGACCTTCCTGACGCAACGGACGCGCGCGTCGCGAGACGCGCGCGTTCTGGTACGCCGAGAGACGGGAGCTGATCTTTGTCAATCAAGTTGATCGTAAAACGGCTGGCCTTCTTGATCATGGTGGTCTGGGCGGCGTCCACGATCACGTTCTTCATTCCGCGCCTCTCCGAGCGCAACGCGCTGCGCGAGCGATTCGCGGAATTGTCGCGGACCGGCGGCTTCGCGCCCGCGGACCTGGAGAAGATCATTGCGTCCTATTCGGCGCAGTTTGGGCTGAACAAACCGCTGTACCAGCAATATTTCGATTATATGTGGGGAATCCTGCACCTCGATTTCGGTTATTCGCTGGGCAAATATCCGCTGACGGTCATGCAACTCATCGAGCAGGCGCTGCCGTGGACCATCGTTCTGTTGCTCGTCACCACCGTCTTCAGTTTCATCATCGGCAATCTGATGGGCGCGATCGCCGCGTGGCAACGCGCGCCGCGTTGGATGCGCGCCGTGGCGACGCCGTTCGTGCTTCTGCAGGGCGTGCCGCCGGTCTTGATGGGCGTGTTGCTGCTGTTCTTCGTCGGCTTCCGCCTCAAGATGTTGCCGCTGGGCGGCGCTTATTCACCGGGGCTCATCCCCAACTGGTCCTGGAGTTTCGCGCTGGATTTGCTGGCGCACCAGGTGCTGCCGGCGACGGCGCTCATCTTGGGTTCCGCCGGCGGCTGGGTGCTGTCCATGCGCGGCATGGGTGTGACCATCCAGGGTGAAGACTACGTCAATTTTGCCGAACACAAGGGTCTGGGCGGCGTGCGCATCTTCCGCGATTATTATCTGCGCAACGCCCTGCTCCCGCAGGTGACCGGATTCGCCTTGGCGCTGGGAACGGTAGTGACTTCGGCGATCGTCGTCGAGGGCATATTCGGGTTGCCCGGCATCGGCTCGTTGCTCAGCCAAGCGATCCGCGCCAATGATTTCCCGGTCATCTACGGTATCGTGCTGCTCATCACGATCGCCGTGGCGACGCTGATGGTCGGGTTGGAGTTCCTCTATCCGCTGCTCGATCCGCGAATCCGCGAAGAATAGGAGCCAAATCCTTGACGTCGATCGCCCTCACTCTGCCGGACCTGCGCCAACCCAGCAATCCCGCGCTCGTGCTGCGCTATTTTCGTCGCAATAAAGTGCTGGGCGTCGGCGTCGTCGTCGTCACGCTGCTCGTCGCCTTCACGTTGATCGGCTTCCTGGTCGTCGACCCGCAGAACGCCTACCCGCTCTCCGCACCGACCAAGAAGCCGCCAAGTCTTCAGCACCTGTTCGGCACCGACTTCTTCGGCCGCGATTTGTTGACGGCGATGGTCGTCGGCATGTGGCAGACGGCGATCATCGGACTGCTCGCGGGCGGTCTGGGAACGTTGATCGGCGTCATTCTCGGCTTCATTTCCGCCTATTTCGGCGGCTGGATCGACGCGGTCATCAAAGGGGCCTGCCAGATCCTGACGCCGATCCCCGTTCTGCTGATTCAGGTCGTCGTCGCCGGATCGCTGGACAAGCGCGACGTGACGATCCTGACGATGGCTTACATCGTCGTGATGCTGGCCTGGATGGGGCCGACGCTGGTCATTCGCTCGCAAGTGCTGACGATGAAAGAACGGCAGTTCGTGTCCGTCGCAAAGCTTTCCGGAGTCGGCGATCTCGGCATCATATTTGGCGAGATCCTGCCCAACCTGCTGCCCTTCATCGCCGCCGCCTTCGTCGGTCAGGTGTTCGCCGCAGTGTTCGCCTCGTTCTATCTGGCGGTGCTGGGCCTGGGCCCGTTGCGCGAACCATTGCTCGGCAACATCATCTGGGCCGCGCAATCGCAGGGCGCGTTCTTCAATGGTTGGTGGTGGTGGCCGATGGAGCCGGCGGTCGCGATGATCCTCATTCTCGCCTCGCTCGCGCTCGTCAACATGGGGCTCGACGAATTGGCCAATCCGCGCGTGCGCAGGACGGAATGATGACGGAATTGCCCCTCGCGGAACGGCGCCCGAGCGCGCCGTCAGTTGTTCGTACGCCCGTCCTGCGCGTAAAATCCCTGCAAGTCAGCTATTACACCGACGCCGGCCGCGCGACGGCCCTCGACGACGTCAGCTTCTCGCTGAACGCCGGAGAAAAACTGGGCATGGTCGGCGAGTCCGGATCGGGCAAGAGCACCATGGCGCTGGCCATGATGCGCATGATCAAACCACCGGGGCGGATCGAAGGCGGACAGGTGTTCGTCGGCGACGTCGACCTCATCGGGCTCGACGCCGAGGGCATGCGCAACGCCCGCCTCAGCCGCATCGCCTATATCCCGCAGGGGGCGATGAATTCGCTCAATCCCGTCATGCGCGTCGGGGCGCAGATGATGGACGCGGTGAAGGCGCATCTTCCCAACGATTCGCGCTCGGCGGTCGAGGAACGCTGCCGTCGCTCGCTGGCTTCGGTCGATCTGGCGGCCGGCGTGTTCCGGATGTTTCCGCACGAACTCAGCGGCGGCATGAAACAGCGCGTCTGCATCGCGATCGGCATCCTGCTCAATCCGCAAGTGATCATCGCCGACGAGCCGACGAGCGCCCTGGACGTGGTCACTCAGCGTCAGGTGATGGAGACGATCGACAATGTGCAACGCCAGGTCGGCGCCGCAGTGATCCTCATCGGTCACGACATGGGCCTGATGGCTCAGTTTGTCGACAAAGTCGCGGTCATGTACGCGGGGCGGCTCGTCGAGGTCAGCACCGTCAGGGAAATGTTCACCGACCCCAAACATCCCTATGCGAAGGCGCTCATCAGCAGCCTCCCTAATCTCAACAACAAGGGCGTCTTTCAGGGCATTCCCGGTCTCGCGCCCTCGCTGCTGCGCATACCCTCGGGCTGCGCGTTCCATCCCCGGTGCGCAAGCGTCATGGACATCTGTCGCTCCCGCCGGCCCGCAGTCGTCGCGCAAGACAGCGGCCGAGTGGTCGCCTGCCATCTTTTCGACGCGAGGGGATGAGTTTGGCCAATCTGCTCGAGCTCAGGAACATTTCGAAAGTTTACACGCGGGGCCTGATCAACGCGAGTTCGACGACCGCGCTCGAGGGGTTTTCGCTCACCCTCAAGGAGGAGGAGCCGACGATCCTGACGGTGGCGGGCGAGAGCGGCAGCGGCAAGACGACGCTGGCGATGCTGCTGCTCGGTTTCATAACGCCGACGTCAGGTCAGATCATCTATCGCGGCAAGGACATTACGACCTTGAGCGGCGACGAGAAAATGACCTTCCGCCGCGAGGTTCAGGCGGTGTTTCAGGACCCTTTCGCGGTGTTCAATCCGTTCTACAAGGTCGACCACCTGCTGACCGTCCCCATCAACCGCTTCAAACTCGCCAGGTCCAGGGCCGAGGCGCGTGACAAGATCGAGGAGGCGCTGACGGCGGTGGGTTTGCGCCCCGAGGACATCCAAGGCCGTTTTCCGCATCAATTGTCTGGCGGTCAGCGCCAACGCATAAACGTGGCCCGCGCGTTGCTGCTGAAGCCGCGGCTGCTGATCGCCGACGAACCGGTCTCGATGGTTGACGCGTCGCTGCGCGCCAATATTCTCGAAACCTTGAGCAAGCTGCAGCGTGATCACGGCGTGTCGATCATCTACATCACCCACGATCTGACGACAGCGTTTCATATCTCGAAGTCGATCGTGGTGTTGTATCGCGGCGCGGTGATGGAAGCTGGCGACGTCGACACCGTCATCAAGTCTCCGCAACACCCCTACACGCGCCTGCTCATCGACTCGATTCCGTGGCCCAATCTCGACCAACGCTGGGGCGAGCGGCCGATCAAGGCGCGCGAGACGGGCGCGTCGAGCGTCGGCTGCCGCTTCCATTCGCGCTGCCCATCGGCAATGGAGATTTGCGAACAACGACCCCCTTTGTTCCGGCTGAGCGAAAGGCAGGCGGCGTCTTGCCACCTCTATCGCGACAACGATAAGCTCGATGGCGAGCGTCTGACCGAAGTTCTGCCGGCGTGAAAGCTCGCCTGCCGTGGAGGGTTCCCCTTGATCGAGATCGCCGAATTCCTGCCCCCTGACCCCACACCGCTGTGGAAGCTCGCCAAACAGGCGGGCGTCGATTGGGCGGTCGGCGGATTGCCCGGCGAAGATTTGTTGCAAGGCGACGAGGCGCCCTGGGATCTCGCGCCGCTGTCGCGCATGAAGGCGCGCTATGAACAAGGCGGCTTCCAACTCGCCGTCATCGAAGCCCGCCCGCCGCTCAACAAGGCCAAACGCGGGTTGCCCGGTCGCGACGAAGAAATCGCCACCGTCTGCGCGCTGCTGGAAAACATGGGCAAGCTCGGCGTGCCGGTCTGGTGCTATGAATGGATGGCCGACTTCAACTGGCAGCGCACCAACCTGCGCACGCCGTCGCGCGGAGGGTCCGTCGTCACCAGCTTCGACGTCGACGACGTCAGCAAGGAGCCGACCGAGTTTGGCTCCATCGATGAGGCCGCGCTGTGGACGAACCTCGGTTATTTCCTCGATCGCGTGCTGCCCGTCGCCGAACGCGCCGGGGTGAAACTGGCCATGCACCCCGACGACCCGCCGCTGTCGCCGATCCGCGGCGTCGCGCGCATCATGCGCAGCGTCGAAAACTTCCGTCGATTGATTGAAATGCGTCCGTCTCCGATGAACGGCGTCACGCTCTGCCAGGGCAATTTCACCTTGATGACCGACCAACTGCCCGATGTCATCAGGAGCTTTGCCGACAAGATTTTTTTCGTCCATTTTCGCGACGTCAAGGGTACGCCGGAACGCTTCGAGGAAACCTGGCACGACGCCGGCAAAACCGATATGCTCGCCTGCATGCGCGCCTATCGCGAAATCGGCTTCGACGGCGTTTTGCGGCCGGATCACGTGCCGACGGTGGAGGGCGACACCAACGACAACGCCGGCTATTCGTCGTTCGGCCGCCTCTACGCCCTGGGCTATATCCGCGGCCTCCGGCAGGCGGTCTACGCGCAATAGGAAACAAACATGAAGATTGCCCTGACCGGAGGAAGCGGACGCATCGGGCGCGCCATCGCCGCCGAGGCCCAGGCCCAAGGCCATTATATAGTGAACATCGATCGCGTGGCGCCGCCGCAGCGCGATTCCGCGTCCTTCGTGGAATTGGACATGAGCAATTACGAGGGCCTGCTCGGCGCCTTCGAAGGTTGCCACGCGGTGATTCACATGGCGGCGATCCCCAGCCCAGGGCGCCATCCCGATCATATCGTGCACAACAACAACGTCGTCGGCAGCTACAATATTTTACGCGCCAGCGCCGAACTGGGTATCAACCGAATCTGTCAGGCCTCTAGCGTCAACGCGATCGGGCTTTCGTTCAGCCGGCAATCCCATTTCGAATATTTCCCGATCGACGAGCAACATCCCAATTCCTGCGAGGAACCCTACAGCCTGTCGAAATGGATCTGCGAGCAACAAGCCGACAGCTTCGCCCGCCGCTACGAGGACATGCGCATCGCCAGTATGCGCTTTCATCTGGTCGTTCCCGATCGCGCCGCCGGGTTCGCGCATTATGGCGTCGCCAGCGCTGAGCTTTCCAAACATCTTTGGGCCTACACCCGTTTCGATGCCGCCGCACGCGCGTGCCTGCTGAGCTTGACCGCGCCATTCAAAGGGCACGAAGTGTTCTACATCATCGGGCCCGACACGGTGCTCGACGAGCCGACTCTGGAACTGGCCGGGCGTTTCTTTCCGCACGTGCCGGTGCGCGGCGATTTGAGCGGCCGGCGCAGTTTCTTCTCTTGTCAGAAAGCCGAGCGCCTGCTCGGCTGGAAACACGATTAACCCGATCTCCGGAGCCAGGCGATGTCCGATCAGGAAATGCGAGTCGCGGTCGGCCAGTTCAACGAATTGACTGACGAGAAGCTGCGCTTCGCGCAGCAGATCGGGGTCTCCGGCATTCAGCTCAACAATCCCAGACTACCCGGCGAGAGCTTCTGGGAAGAAAGCGACATACGCTCGCTCGTCGACAAAGCGCGAGCCGCCGGGCTGACGTTGGAGGCGATCGAAAACGTTCCGACTCATTTCTATAACAAGGCGATGCTCGGTCTGCCCGGCCGCGACGAGCAGATCGAGAATTATTGCACGACCGTCCGCAACCTTGGCCGTGCGGGCGTGCCGATCCTCGGCCTGCATTTCATGCCGAATTCGGTGTGGCGCACGGAGCGGCGCGCCCCAGGGCGCGGCGGCGCCGGCAATACAAGGTTCGAGATGGCCAAGGTGGAAGGCGCCAGCAAGGCGGAATGGCGGAGCTTCATGCCGACCACCCTGGGTCATGCGCAATCGATGCCGTTGTTTGACGATTCGGAGGGCATCGTCACGGCGGAGCCAATGTGGAACAACTACACCTATTTCATGGACGCGGTGTTGCCGGTCGCCGAGCAGGCCGGCGTGAGGATCGCGCTGCATCCCGACGATCCGCCCGTGCCGATGCTCGGCGGCGTGGCGCGCATCTTCAAATCGCCCGACGATTTCAAGCGCGCTTGGGATCGTTACCAAGACAGCCCCTCATGGGGGCTCGACCTTTGCCTGGGCTGCTGCTCGGAAATGCCGGGCGGCGCGGCCAACGTGCGCGAGATGATCAATTTCTTCGGGCCGAAGGGTCGCATCCTTTACGTCCATTTCCGCGACGTTCAGGGCGTCGTGCCGGATTTCATCGAATGCTTCATCGGCGAGGGCAATTTCAATCCCGCCGAGGCGATGGCGTTGCTGAAAGCCAACGGTTTCACCGGCTTCCTGCTCGACGACCACGTGCCGCACATGGACGACGATACGGAATGGAATCACAGGGGGCGGGCGCACGCGATCGGCTATATGCAGGGGTTGTTGAAGATGGGGGAGATGAGGGCTGGGGTTTGAGGCGCTCTTCCCTTTTCCCGCGTGCGAGACTCCGCGAACGCAAGCGTTCGCTCGGGGTAACGCGAAGCGCCGGATGTCGCTTTGAGCGAAATTGACCTCACCCCAACCCTCTCCGGCAGGCGGGAGAGGGGGTTGGCGCTCACCAATTCGTCACCGACCCATCTCTGCGCCGCAAATGCGGCGCTTCCCAGAACTTGAAATTCTGCCGCTTCACCAGTTCCTCATTGACCTCCACCCCAAGCCCCGGCGCGGCGGACACCGGGTAATGCGCGTTCTCCAGTCTGGGTTGGACGGGAAAGAACTCCGAGCTGTCGAAACCGAGATGCGCCTCCACCGGCGACGAGCGCGTCTCCAACCAGGAGAAATTGGCGACGGCGGCGCAGAAATGCACGGTCGCGGCGGTGCAGATCGGCCCCAACGGATTGTGCGGCATCATGTCGACGTAATGGGCTTCGCTCCAGCCCGCGACTTTCATCGCCTCGGTGAGGCCACCGACGTTGCAGACGTCGAGGCGGTTGAACTGATGCAGGTCGGCCTCGATATAGGGCAGGAACTGCCATTTGCTGGCGAATTCCTCGCCGATCGCGAACGGGATATCCACCATCTGGCGCAATGCCTTGTAGGCGAAAGGGGTCTCGTCGCGGATCGGCTCCTCGAGAAAGTCCAGCGTGCCCGAAGGCATTTTCTGACAAAAACTGGCGGCCTCGGCGACGGAGAGGCGGTGATGCAGATCGATGCCGAGCACGACATCGCCGCCCAGTTCCTCTCTTGCGCGGACGCACCATTTGGCGCTGGTGGCGATATGTTCGCGCGGCTCGAAAAGTTTTGGGTCGTCGTGTCCCGAAGGCGACAACCGCATCGCGCTCCAGCCCGCTGCGATCAGCGCCTTGGCCTGTTCGATCATTTCCGGCCCCGGCGGCGCGCTGGTGGTGGCGAAGGTCGGGATGCGGTCACGCTGTTTGCCGCCCAGCAGTTGATGGACAGGAACACCGAGCGCCTTGCCCTTGATGTCGTGCAAGGCGATGTCGATCGCCGAGATCGCCGCTTGCAGCACGCGGCCGCCCTCGAAATATTGGCTGCGATAGAGCTCCTGCCAGATCGCGCCGATCAGGAACGGATCGCGGCCGACGAGAAACTCGGAAAAATGTTCGAGCGCGCCGGCGACCGCGCGCTCGCGTCCCGAGAGCCCGCTTTCGCCCCAGCCGAACACGCCTTCATCCGTTTCGACCTTCACCAGCAATTGATTGCGGATGCCGACCCAGGCCGCATAGGGGCGAATGGCGCTGATTTTCATGGCCCGTTTCCTCCTGCGCCGATTTGAACAGCTTTTGTCCGCCGCCTCAAGGGGCTATGCTCGCCGAGACGGAACCGCGGGAGGAAGCCCTGGCCAGGACGATGATGTATGTCGGCGGCTGCAATCGCCGATTGCCCTACGCGAAGGGCGCCAACGCCAAGGGAATCGCGGCGTTCGTGTTCGACGAGCGAACCGGCGCGACGACGCCGGCGGGAATCGTCGAGGGCATCGACAATCCGACCTTCCTCTCGGTCGATCCCCATGGCCCGTATCTCAACGCGACCAGCGAAGTCCTCGGCGGAAACGAAGGCGACGTGACGACCTACGCGATCGACGCGAGTTCCGGCGCGCTGACCTATCTGAACAAACAACCCAGCCGCGGCGCGCTGGCGGTGCATTCCTGCGCCGACCGCAGCGGACAATTCCTGTTCGCCGTCAACTATGGCGTCGGCGCGATGACGCAACGGCCCAATATGTCGTTTGTCGCCTATCCGCGACGCGACAATGGCGAACTTGGATTCCCCTGTTTCGAGGCGGCCCACGCGGGCTTCGGCCCCAATTCCGCGCGACAGGAGCGACCGCATGCGCATAGCGTGCGCGTCAGTCCCGACAACCGCTTCGTCATCGTCGCCGACCTCGGCGTCGACGCCCTGGTCGTCTATCGGTTCGACGCGCCTTCCGGCGCAATCGCGCTTTACGGCGCCTTTCTCCTGGCCGCGGGCTCTGGGCCGCGCCATTTCGCTTTTCATCCCAACCGACCCTTCGCCTATGTCGTCAACGAGCTCAACTCGACGCTGGCGAGTCTTTCCTACGACTCAGAGAGCGGGTGCTTCGCGCTGCTGGCGACGGCGTCGACCTTGCCGGACGAAACGCCGGTCAGCAATCTGACCTCCGAAATCGCTATCGCGCCGAACGGTCGGCACATCTACGTCGCCAACCGCGGCGATGACTCGATCGCCCTCCTCGACGTCGACGACGCGAGCGGCATCGCGGCGCTCGTCGACACCTTTGCTTGCGGGGGCGAGATTCCGCGGCATATCGCGCTCGATCCGTCAGGATCGTTCCTCGCCGTCGCCAATCAGGACAGCGACCGGGTGTCGATGTTTCGCGTCGACCCGCGTTCCGGCGCGTTGACCAAATCCGGCGATGTCGACACCGGCACACCGACGACGATCGCCTTCCTGAGATTGGCGTGACCCGTCATTTGGGTCCGTAGGTGAAGGCCAGAATCGAGCCCGGATTGTCGAACTTGAACGCCGCGGACCCGGTTTCGTTGGTGGCGAGGCCATAGCCGAGCGTGTCGGTGGCGACATAGATGGTCCGGCCGTCAGCGCTGAACAGCACTTCGCGATAGCGATTCTGACTGCGAAACATCGGCTCGGCGTCGCCGATCGTCACGCTGTCGGTCGGGTCGAGTTTTACCCGGAACAGCAAGCCCCGTTTGAGACTGGTGATGAGCAGTGAATGCCGCCACCCGGGGATGCTGTCGCTCGCGTAATAGGCGACGGACGAAGGCGCGATGGTTGGCCAACAAATATAAAACAGCCGCTTGTCGGCGCAGACGGGATTCTGGAACGCCTCCTTGACGTCCGCGCTGTCGACGCCAAACAACGTCTTCAGCGGCGCGACGTAATCGGGATCGTGGAACGACGATTGCTTCATGACGGGAACCTGGGGCGGAACCTCCGTGCCGTTCAGCGCCAGATCCTTCAATTGCCAGCAACCGCCTCGCGCAGCGGAAAAGTCGGCATAGGCGTAAGTAGCGTCGTTGCGGAATCCCAGCACGTTGGGC
>Ga0302140_10001244_pt1 | contig 33289 bp, 30 predicted proteins | sample I_Bog_E1_1_FD_202095 | JGI IMG/M metagenome (GOLD analysis project Ga0302140, IMG submission 202095) | Peat permafrost microbial communities from Stordalen Mire near Abisko, Sweden - I_Bog_E1_1 | ecosystem: Environmental > Terrestrial > Soil > Wetlands > Peat | place: Sweden: Abisko, Stordalen... | reverse complement strand
GCAACTTGAGTCTTTATCTTAGCGCTTATGCCCCCCTCCCCCCCCTCCATTATTTTCAAACCTTTCAGGTAATTAACTATACAACAGAGATAATCGTATGCATCTCTTCTATATTATAGATAAAAATAGATTTATATGAGAAGATTGACGTTCAAAGGAGTTGCGATTTGCCGGGAGTAACCTTGTTCAAGCACGTTGGCCGAATTCCGTATCTCCTCTCCTGCCTACTCACTGCGGGGTTGAGCAGTCAAGCCGCGTTGCTTTTGCGCGCGCATCCGTATAGCCATCGCGGACTTTTACTCGTGCAATTCAGCTTGGCCCTTCTGGGCGTCTTCTGGATCAGGAGCCTGGAGAGCCGCTTGATGGACGCCGGGCTGCCGCGTTGGAGCTTCTGGCCTTACTTCCTGATTGTCTTCACGGCCTGCTTTGGCGGGCACGCCTTGAAGATGACCTCCAGCCCGGAGACGCTGGGGCTTTTTCTGCTCCTCCAGCTTCCGGCTGTACTCTTTCAGAGCCAGCCAGCGCCGGCGCAGATGGACGGCGGAGCTGCGCCAGCGCCCCAAAAAACCGCTCGACCGGTCGCGCCCATCAACGCTGTGGAGTTTGGCCTCTACCTCTTTCTGCTCATCAACCTGTGGAATGTGCTGCATCTTTTGCAAAGCGATGTGAGCGTCTTCAATCATGCAAAAAATCTGAAGCTGGCTTTGCAGGCCGGGTCGTGGATACTCTGTGTGCCTTGGTACTACAGCCTTCGGGGAAGATTGAGTGCGCTGGGCCGTGTGCGCTGGACAATCTACTTCTGCGCGCTTACGCTGCTCCCGTGCCTGCTGCTCTTTTACTTCAGAGAACTCCACTTTTTGCAGGCGCTGCTTCTGTTTGCCGTTCTCCAGCTTCCAATCATTTTTCTCCGCCGGAAGTGGATTTCCCCAAGTGCGAGTGAATCTTCCCAAGATTGATCCCTTGTAACCGGCGTCACAGCGCGGCCTCGACGGCTGCCCGTAGGCTCTGGAACGGGTTTAGGAGGTTTTTTCATGTCTGGAATTGCCGAAGAAAATGCTATTACGGTTCAGAATCTATTAGCCGCCTTTGAGGGCGAATCGAATGCGCACGCCAAATACACCGCTTTTGCCGTGAAGGCCGACGAGGAGGGACTGCATGGCGCAGCCAGCCTCTTCCGCGCCGCCGCCCGTGCCGAGCAGATCCACGCCGGTAATCATGCCCGCGTCATCGGCCAGTTAGGCGCCCGCGCCGAGGCGGAGATCCACCCCATTGAGGTGAAGAGCACCCTCGAAAACCTGAAGGCCGCGCTGAACGGTGAGCAGTACGAGATCGACACCATGTACCCCGGCTTCCTGGCCGAGGCCACCGAGCGCAAAAACACGGCGGCTATCCGCACCTTCACCGGCGCGCTGGAGGCCGAGAAGACCCACGCCCGGCTCTATAGCGAAGCCATCGCCCTGCTAGTCGCCGGAAAGAAGGACTCCTGGATCGGCGAGGCGCGCGATTTTTACGTCTGCCCAGTTTGCGGCTACACCTCGGAGATCGAAGAAGAACACGAGCGCTGCCCGGTCTGCAAATGCCCCTGGGAGAAGTTCGAAATCATCCGGTAAAAGTCGATTTGTTTTTGTTGCAAGTAGCCCGATTTGCCGCGAAAATTGTCAATGAAATGAACTGCCGCCAACTCGCGATTTCCGCACAGAGGAAGCTAACTTGCTGATTCTGTTCATGAGGTGCAGGGTGCCCCAGGTCCGGATTTTCGGACCTGGGAAACCCCGAACCTAAACCGGCTTGTTCATGAAGAGAGTTAGGTTTTCCTACGACATGCAAAGACAAACGGCTCCTGATAGGCCGACGCGCCCAGACGGTTTATCATAGATTTTCAACCCTTGGATTTTGCATGAAAGAGACTCTGAAAATTGATCCGGCCCTGCGCCGCCGCCTGCGCCACGCCGAAGGCAAGCTGCGCGCGGCGCAAATGCGGCTCTCGCGGACGGAGCGAAGCATCCAGTACTGGACTCGCATCCTGGCCGACCTCCGGCATGAGAGAACGCGCGCCATACAGCCGCCTCTCTGGCCGGATGAGGAGATCACAGAGAAAAAGCCGAGCTAGCGCGGATTAAGACCGCACAGCCCGGCTTTGTTTTTCTCGCGTTCGTTGAGTTACTTGGTTTCCGCAGCCTTCTGTGCAGCCCAGCGCTTTTTGACGGCTTCGGCGATCCGCTTTCGCCCCTCGGGTGAAAGGTTTCTCTTCTTCTTCTTGGCAGCCTTCGCGGGCTTTGCCGCAACCGGCGCAGCCGCCTTCTTGGGCGCAACCGCAGCCGAGACTACCTTCCTCGGCCGACCGACAGACTTCTTTGGAGCCGCCACAGCGCCGCCGCTCAACAGAGCGCGTGCCTGCTGCAACTGGGCGATCTCCTGATCAATAGTTGCCAGAATATCTGAAATTGCCATGTTTCCTCCCTGATTGTATCTAGCAACTGGACCAAACTCCGCTAACTCCACACGGTTGCCGTATCCAACTGCCTCATCATTACAATACTCATTTGTTTGATTTTTGACAAATACATAGCTTCGGGAACCTCCGATTAAGTTATCTATCCGCGCCGCAACTGCACTATTGCCGTGACCGCTTGATTTGATAATTACATGAATGTAGCGCGGACGTCCTCGTCCGCGCTTGCCCATGATTGATTACCAATTCATGCGGCGTGAACAGACCACCGGCTGTTAGCCGGTGGTCTGTTCACTGGGATTGAGATATCTTCGGTTTTATAGCAGAAACCTTGGTCCAAAAGAGCGGCTGAGCGTTGGTCTTGTGTCAAAGGAGCGGAAAAAAGCACTTTTGTCTTGGGGCTTTTTAATCTCCTTCAACACATAACTCAGAAGCCCTCGACCTGGTTTCCAATTAGACCTGGAAGATGCCTCTATGCGCACTCAGATTTACACGGAAATATTTATAGAAAATCGCTTACTTGCCTGAGGCGGCTGGCTGAGTTTGGCTGTTTTTCTCCGGCGGCAACTGCACAATCACTTCATTCGGCTTGGCATAGTGCATCTGCTCCCGTGCAACCTGGTTAATTGCGTCGGGATTGGACTTGAGCCGCTCGACGCGGTCGCGCAGGCGACCATTCTCTTGATTCAGATCGTCAATCTCTTTGCGCAACTGGCGGTCCTCGGCGCGCTTCTCGATCCAAACACGCAAGCCATTCTTGCCGTTCACCCCTTGCCAGACGAGCAGGAGTGCCAGCGACACAGCAACGACGGAGGCCGCAGGACGCCAAGCCCGCAGCATCCAGTTCAGCGCGCGTTCAGGCAGGGCGGCGGGAACAGCTTCGTCCCCGCTCGCCTCGGCATTCTTCCCAGTTTGCACGTTCTTGTCTTGCATCGACCCGCCTTTATTCGAGTACAAACGCTTTGGCCGCTGTCTGGAGCGCTTCCGAGTCCAACTCGCTGCGCGCTTCAGTATAGGCTCGCACCACAGGCTCAGTCCCGGAGAGCCGATAGCAGACCCAGGAGCCATCTTCCAGAATCAGCTTAAGCCCGTCAGTCCGAACAACGCTTGCGACCTTGCGCCCGCCCAGTTCTGCCGGATCAGCCTTCAACTTCTCAGTGAACGCGGCCATGTCTTGAGAGGTCAAGCGGAAGTTGGCGCGAATCGGATAGAAGGAACCAACCTTGGCAAATAGCTCCTTGAGCTGCGCGCCCAGGCTCTGGCCGCGCTTGGCCACCATCTCGGCCACCAACAGGCCAGCCAGCACGCCATCTTTCTCCGGCACGTGCCCGCGAATCGTCAGCCCCGCCGACTCCTCACCGCCAATGGCGATCTTGTCCTGGTTGATCAGCTCACCAATATACTTGAAGCCCACCGGCGTCTCATAGAGCGGCACCTTGTGGTACTCCGCCAATGCATTGATGAGGTTGGTCGTGGCCACGCTCTTGGCCACGCCGTTGCGCCAGCCGCGCGTCTCCACCAGGTAGTCGAAGAGTAGGGCAATTATGTAATTCGGCTGTATGAATGTGCCGTCCGCGTCGACCACGCCAAAGCGGTCCGCGTCGCCGTCGGTAGCAATGCCCAAGACCGCGCCCGTCTCCTTCATCTTGGCCTTGGCGTCGCCCAGCAGATGGTCGTCAGGCTCCGGCGCATGACCGCCGAAGAGCACGTCGCGGTAGTCGTGAACCGTCTCGACAACCACACCCGCCGCACGCAAAATCTCCGAGCTGTAGCCGCGCCCCGCGCCCCAGAACGGATCGTAGACCACCTTGATTCCCGAATCGGCGATGGCCTTCAGGTCCACCAGTTCAGCCAGCCGCTTCAGGAAGGCGGGCTTCACGTCGGCGGTTTCAAAGCCTGTTTCGGGAGAATTGGCGGAGGGGATCGCCGCGCCGCTCGTTTGCAGCGCAACAATTGCCGCTTCGATCTTCTTCGTCACGTCGGGCAGCGCCGGAGCGCCGTCGTGCGTGGAGAACTTGATGCCGTTGTACTCCGGCGGATTGTGCGAGGCGGTAAAGTTGATTGCGCCCGAGGCCTTCAGCTCACGTACGGCGTAGGCGATGGCCGGCGTCGGTGCGGCTTCGGAGATGATGATCGGCGTAATGCCCGCTCCAGCCAGCACGCGCGCCGCCTCGGCCACAAAGCTTTCGCCTAGAAAGCGCGGATCGCGGCCCACCAGCACGCGATGCGGCTCCGGTTGCGTCTTCACAAAGGCGGCGATTCCCGCCACGGCCAGCCGGATATTGGCCACGGTAAACTCATCGGCCACAATCGCACGCCAGCCCGAAGTGCCAAACCTGATCTTCGTTGTCATCGATCTCTCCCTGTGCCGGATTCATCGGCCCCTACTTCATAGTGCCTGAGACCAGTTTAACCGGCAACACGAAGGCTGCAATACACAATCTTGATATAGAGCATGAGAGGATGACCTCAAAAGATTACCGAACGAGGAATTGCAACTGGCCGGGATGCACTGCTTGAATATTCGCATAGCGCTGGAAGTCAGGCTGATTCAGTGTCAGGATGCGGGTCAAGCCATAAGCCTGCATGATCGCAACCAGTCGCGCATCATGGACTTGTACGCCGTGCACTTGATGGATTGTCACCAATTGGCGCCAGTTCAAATAGACTTCGTCGGAGTCGGGCAGAAAGGTCATTGTGCGTTCAATTTCCTGAACGGAACTGTTGGTTTCCGAAATGGTGAGACCATAGCCGTTTCGCTCCAAGGGCCTTGTACAGACATTCCAGAATTCAGCGATGTTTTGCAGAGAGAAGTACAGACCAATACTCTGTCCGTTCAGATCGCTGAGTACCAATTTGATAGATTTGTGCTGCGGATCGATTGGCCTGAAGAGCCGCAAAAGAATATTCGTATCAATCAAGTACCCAAGCCTGGAGACCATCAGTCGTGGTCCTGATAAAAGCTTTCGCGGGTAAAGGCCTCATCGGGAAGTTGGGGAATCTTGTCAGAGTATGCAGCCATCGCTTGAAAAAATGACTCCATATCCATCTTTGGCTTGGCCGGAGGGAGAGGCTTCGGAGAGACGTGCGCCACATCGTCGATTAATCTCTCCACATAGCTCTCTGGCGTCAAGCCGCGTACCTGCGCCTGCGCGGCAATCTCGTCCGGGATGGTGACCGTGATCTGCATAGAAAAATCCTAGCAGGATCGAAGAAATATTGCCATTGAAATTCTGAGACTCGAGACACCAAACCATCTATGGAAGCCCAACTGCCCAATGCCGCAAAGATTTTTCTGTTTTTAATGCCGACAATTGTTTCTCTGCCGTGAAAAAAGCGTGTTTTCAGGCCCAATGCTCCATCGGCCAACCGCAGCCGCTTCTAACATAGGAGGAGAGTCCGGCTTTAGTTTTTCGGCGAAACGCTGTAGACTGCCAACACGGCATACGGATTGGATTGAATGGTTCGAACAACGCAAAAACAGAAGCTCTTTAATGGACGGGATTACTCCTGGATGCAGTTCAACCGGCGTGTGCTTGAAGAGGCTGAAGACGCCTCCAACCCTCTGTTGGAGCGGGTCAAGTTTCTGTCCATCACTGGCTCAAACCTGGACGAGTACGTCGAAATCCGCCAGGCCGGGCTGATGCAGCGCATTGAGGACGGGAACCGGCAGCCGGGCTTTGACGACCTGCGCCCGGATGAATCCCTGGTCGTGCTGACCGCCGAGATTCACAGCTTTGTGGATGCGCAGTACAAGTGCTGGAACCAGCATCTGCTGCCGGAGTTGCGCAAGCAGGGCATTCGTCTGCTGGGGTGGAAGCAACTGGACGAAGAGGCTCGCGCCTTTGCCCAGGAGTTCTTTCAGCGCGAGGTCGATCCGCTGCTGACGCCCATCAGCATCGATCCGGCTCACCCCTTTCCGCGCGTGCTGAACAAGGCACTCTGCCTGGCTCTGCTGCTGAAGCTCAAGCGGCGCAGCTCCGGCCCGCAGGTGCTGGGCGTGGTCACGGTGCCGCGCGCCCTGCCGCGCTTCATTCGTCTGCCCTCGGCTGCCGGATTCCATGATTATCTTCTTTTGCAAGAGCTGATCGAGCAGAATCTGGCAGGAATGTATCGTGGCTATGAGGTGCTCTCGCGTGCCGCCTTCCGCGTGACGCGCAACTCGAATCTCTACTTCGAGGAGGAAGAAGCGCGCTCGCTGCTGGAGACGATCCGCGTGGAGCTGCACAACCGGCGCAAGGGCGACGCGGTGCGCCTGGAGATTGAAGCCGGCGCCGATCCGGAGATTGTCGAGCGGCTGCGCGTCAACTTCGAGCTGGACGAGGATCAGGTCTTCCGCGGCGACGGTCCGGTAAACCTTTCGCGGTTGATGTTTTTCTATGGCGACGTGCAGCGGCCCGACCTGAAGTTCCCGGCCTTCAAGCCCCGCGCGCTCAAGCTGAGCCGCAAATCTGCCAACATCTTCGACGAGTTGCGCCAGCACGACGTGCTGCTCCATCATCCGTACGACTCCTACGATCCGGTCGTCGAGTTCATCGAACAGGGTGCGGCAGACCCCGCCGTGGTGACGATGAAGCAGACCCTCTATCGCACCAGCCAGGATTCGCCAGTCTTCCAGGCGCTGATCGAGGCCGCGACGACCAAAGAGACTGCACTGGTCGTCGAGCTGATGGCGCGCTTTGACGAGGCTTCCAATATCCGCTGGGCGCGCTCGATGGAGGATGCTGGCGTGCAGGTCTTCCACGGCGTTGTGGGTCTCAAGACGCACTGCAAGCTGGCGATGCTGGTGCGTCGCGACGAGGACAACGTGACGCGCCGATACTGCCACCTGGGCACGGGCAACTACAACCCAGTTACAGCCCGCTTCTATACTGACCTGAGCCTGCTCACCAGCGATCCGCAAATCACCGAGCGCGTCCACATGGTCTTCAACTATTTGACCGCGCACGCCGAGATCGACGACTACCGGCCTCTGCTGGTGGCACCGCTGACCATGGCCGAGAGCTTCCTGGGGCTGATCCGCCGTGAGCAGGAGCACGCCCAGGCTGGACGCCCCGCCCACATCGTCGCCAAGATGAATGCGTTGCTGGAGCCTTCGGTGATTGAGGCGCTCTATGCGGCCTCGCAAGCTGGTGTGGAAGTGGACCTCATCGTCCGCGGGCTATCGATTCTGCGCCCCGGCGTGAAGGGTTTGTCGGAGAGGATTCGCGTCCGCTCCATCGTCGGTCGCTTCCTGGAACACTCGCGCATCTTCCACTTTGCCAACGGCGGACAGGATGAGATTTACCTTGGCTCGGCGGATTGGATGCCACGCAACCTCTTCGAGCGCTGCGAGGTGGTCTTCCCGGTCCGTGATCCGGCGGCGCTGGCGCGCATTCACGATGAGATTCTGCCCGCATACCTTGCGGATACTGTGAAGGCCCGCCTACAGCAGCCCGACGGCAACTACCAGCGCGCCAGCAAGCTGTTCAAAGAGGCCAAGCCCTTCTCAAGCCAGGATTTTCTGATTCAATTGGCTGAGGGCAAAACGGATCTGGACGCGATTCCCAAGCCAAGCGACAAGACGCCCGCGAAGTCAGCCGCCAAGAAGGCGCGTTCCAAGGAGTGAGGCAAAGCGGGTGAGATGCTCCTATGCTTGATCCCGCCACAGCACCACGCCGCCCAGCAGTCCGCTCTCATTGGAGACAATGCTGACATTTTTGGCGGGGACAAAGAGGATTTTCTTGGTATTTCCGCCGCCAATGTAGAGACGGTCCCAGTTGAAGAGGGCTTCGGTCTGCGCGATCCCGGCTTGCAGGAAGTCGTTCCAGCGCGCCTTGCCGAACCTGTCCAGTCCGCGGCGGCCCAGATAATCCTCGTAGGTCATGCCCTTCTTGCGCCAGGGATGATGGCCCAATTCCAGGCCTGGAACCAGATGGCCGTTGGTGAAGAGCGCCGCGCCGAGGCCAGTACCCAGCGTCAGAACCAGCTCCACGCCTTCGCCCTTGATGGCTCCATAGCCGGCCACATCGGCGTCGTTGCCGACCCGCACCGGCTTCTTCCAGCGCCTCTCCAACTCTGCCTGCAATGGGAAGCCCGCCGCCCACAGGGGATGCAGATTAAAGGCCCCAAAGGTGGTGCCGTGCTTGACCACCCCAGGAAAACCGACCGAGACGCGATCAAAATTCGCAAAAAGCTTGCGCAGTTCGTCCAGTCCGCCCAGCACCGCCTCGGGCGTAGGCACGGTAGGCGTAAGAACCCTCTGCCGTTCGCTGACCGGCTTGCCCGCTGCGTCCAGCAGCATGGCCTTCAAACCGGAACCGCCAATGTCGATCGATATGGTGATCGGGTCCGTGGGGCCGGAAGAAGGAATCGTGGAGGCGAGGGAATCGGCGGCAGGCGTGGAAGAGAGAGGTGTCATCAGCAGAAATTGTACTGCCTGCGGGTAAAATTGCAAGCGTCTAATCCGCGCGTCTGTGCAAATTGAGTATTTCCCATAGTGGGAGTTCAGGCTGATTCTGTATAGTTCAATCCAAATTTCAGGGAACTTTGCCAGATTGTGAGACAGAACCATGTCTTGTATTGGAACATTAGGCCATGCTAGTCTTACGAAGTGAGTTTTTCACTAGCGCGAAACCAAAATCCTGCAGTCGCGCCATATCCATCTGCAATGGATTGCATGAGCGCGAGTGCATGGCCAGGTAGCAGGATGTATTGCCTTTTAATCTTATCAAGTGAAGGATTTCGGGAAGAATGACCACCGTAAGGAATACCATCCTCGTCACAGGCGGAGCCGGTTTTATAGGTTCTAACTTTGTATTGCATTGGATGCTGAATTCCGATGCGTCCGTTGTCAATCTGGACCTGCTGACTTATGCCGGAAATCCGGAAAATCTTGTTTCTCTGGAGGGAGATTCGCGGCATAAGTTAGTTCCCGGAGATATCTGCGATGCGGAGCTTATGGCATCTTTGCTGCGCGAGCACAGACCCAGATTCATCGTCCATTTTGCCGCCGAGAGCCACGTTGATAGATCGATCGTTGATCCTGGCGCATTCATACGTACCAACGTTCAGGGAACCTTCACGCTGCTGGAGCAGGCCCGGATCTACTGGTCGGAGCTTGATGAGGCGGCGCGGCGGGAGTTTCGCTTCCTGCACGTTTCCACGGATGAAGTTTATGGTTCTCTGGGGCTGGCGGACCCGGCTTTTTCCGAAACTACGGCGTATGCGCCGAATAGCCCCTACGCCGCCTCGAAGGCGGCCTCCGATCATCTCGCACGGGCTTATTATCACACTTATGGGCTGCCGGTTCTGACCACTAATTGCTCGAATAACTATGGTCCCTTTCAGTTTCCTGAGAAGCTAATTCCGCTGGTAATTTTGAATGCGCTTGAAGGCAAGCCCTTGCCTGTTTATGGCGATGGGCGCAATGTGCGCGATTGGCTCTTTGTGGAAGATCATTGCGCGGCCATCCGTGCAGTACTCGACCGGGGGCGCTTGGGAGAGACGTATAACATCGGCGGCAACAGTGAACGAAAGAATATCGATGTAGTAACTTCGATCTGCGATCTGGTAGACGAACTGCGTCCCGATGCTGCGATTGGGCAGCGGCGCAAACTAATCAAATTTGTTACCGACCGCCCCGGTCATGACCGCCGCTATGCTGTCGATGCAGCCAAGATCCGCCGTGAGCTTGGCTGGAGCCCTTCCTGCGAGTTTGAAAGCGGGTTGCGCAAGACGGTGACATGGTATCTTGAGCATCCCTCTTGGGTGCAGAACGTTCGCACCGGCGCATATAAAGACTGGATTCGGAAAAACTACGAGGGAAGAGTTAGTCAATGAAAGCAATTATTCTTGCAGGCGGTTCGGGAACCCGGCTCTACCCGGTGACGCACGTTGTTTCCAAGCAGTTGCTGCCAGTCTATGACAAGCCGATGATTTATTACTCGCTTACCACGCTGATGCTAGCAGGTTTGAAGGATATTCTGATTATCTCCACTCCGCAGGACACGGCGCGCTTTGCCGAGTTGCTGGGCGATGGCAGCCAATGGGGAATATCTTTGAGTTATGCCGTGCAGCCCAGTCCCGACGGTCTGGCGCAGGCGTTTCTAATAGGCCGTGAGTTTATCGGCGGAGATACCAGCGCGCTGATTCTGGGCGATAACATCTTTTACGGGCAGTCTTTTTCCACGCATTTGCAGCGCGCGGCGGCAGTACAGCATGGGGCGGTTGTCTTTGCCTATCCAGTGCAGGACCCGGAGCGCTACGGAGTCGTGGAGTTTAATGCAGCCGGGCGTGCCATCAGTCTTGAAGAAAAGCCCACAAATCCAAAGTCACGCTACGCCGTCACAGGCTTGTATTTCTATGACAAGCAGGTTGTGGATTATGCTACCGCCCTCAAGCCCTCGGCGCGAGGCGAATTGGAGATCACGGATCTGAACAGGCTTTATCTGGAGGCTGGAAACCTGAATGTGCAAGTGATGAGCCGGGGCATGGCATGGCTCGATACCGGCACGCATGATTCGCTGCTGGATGCCGGGCTTTTTGTGCAAACCATCGAGCGACGTCAGGGATTGATGATCGCCTGCCCCGAGGAGATTGCATATCGGCTAGAATATATCAATGCGGAGCAGCTCGATGCGCTCGCGTATCCGGTGCGCAAGAGCGGATATGGACAGTATTTGCTTGCACTCAAGAACGAGCAGAGATTCTTAGAGAAGACGCTATGAAGATCACCGAAACCGCTCTGCCGAGCGTTCTACTGCTAACTCCGAAGATCTACCGCGACGACCGTGGCGCATTCATGGAGACCTGGAACCGGAAACTTTTTGCGGAAGCTGGTCTGCCGTCGGATTGGGTGCAAGATAACTTTTCGGTCTCCAAAAATAATGTACTGCGCGGTATTCATTATCAAGTCATTCAGCCGCAGGGAAAGCTGGTGCGAGTGACATACGGAGCCGTGCTGGATGTCGCGGTGGACCTGCGCCATGGCTCTCCTAATTATGCGAAGCATATCGCGGTCGAACTGACTGGAGAAAACGGCGAGATGTTATGGATTCCTCCAGGCTTTGGCCATGCGTTTCTTGTATTATCCGATGCTGCTGGTTTTGCATATAAAGTGACTGATTATTACTCTCCGGCGGGTGAGCGGACTATCTTGTGGAACGATCCAGATCTGGCGATTCCATGGCCCATCAGCAACGATTCCGCTATTGTTTCCGGTAAAGATAGCATAGGCTCTCCTTTGCGAGATGCGGAGGTTTTTGCATGAGCAGTCAGCCAAGAATCCTAATCGTTGGACACCTGGGACAGGTTGGCGTGGAGTTACAGCGCAGTTTTTCTGGACTGGGTGAAATCGTTTGTCACGATCACGACACTGTGGACATTGCTGACACGGACCAACTCCGCGCGATGGTACGCAGTGTTGCTCCTGACGTAATTCTGAACGCTGCTGCCTATACGGCAGTGGACCGCGCTGAATCCGAGCGGGATACGGCCATGGCTGTCAACGCTGTGGCTCCGGGCATTCTGGCAGAAGAGGCGCTGCGTGTGGGCGCACTGCTGGTTCACTACTCGACTGACTATGTCTTCAACGGTTCAAAGATAACTCCCTGGGTGGAAACAGATCAGCCAAATCCTCTAAATATGTATGGCGCCAGCAAGCTGGCTGGAGAAGAAGCGATAGAAAAGATTGGGGGAAGATACCTGATCTTCCGCACCAGTTGGGTCTATGGGCCTCATGGAAATAACTTTTTTTTAACCATGCTGCGTCTGGCGCGGGAGCGCGAGAGCCTTAACATCGTGGACGATCAGTTTGGAGCGCCAACCACCTCCATCAAGCTGGCGGATGCAACCCGCACCATTGTCAGCGGCATCTTGGCGGGCGGCTATGGCGAGGCGGACAAGTGGGCTGGTCTCTATCACATGACCTGTGGAGGGCGCGTCTCCTGGTGCGGCTTTGCGCAAGCTATCTTTGCCAACGCAAGGGCCTTACTCAACGGCAAGCATCCCGCCGTCCATCCTATTTCCTCTTCGGAATATCTTACTCCGGCGAAGCGACCGTGTAACTCTGTTTTGTCGAATGAGAAGTTATTGAATTGCTTTGGCGTCCGGTTGAACTCTTGGGAAGCAGCTCTTGATGGGGTGATTGCGAGGCTTGCGGAGCGAAATCCTCTTCCAGTGCAAGCCGCTAAGTGACAGGCGGAGTGATGGGGTATCTGCGCAACCAGCTTCGCACGCTGCGGCAGAGTTCACTGGCTCGCAATGCTGGTTGGCTGGCGATAGGTCAGGGGTCAACATCCTCTTTCAGGCAGCCTACTTTATTCTTCTTGCCCGGCTGCTTGGAGTGCGCGAATATGGCATCTTCGCTGGCGCGTTTGCCTTTGTCTCCATTGCGTTTCCTTACAGCGCTCTCGGCTCTGGGCTGATCTTTGTCCGGTATGTGAGTACCAACTCCAATAACTTCGCCGTTTATTGGGGCAATATTCTGCTTGCTACTTTTGGCGTAGGTTCATTGTTGACGGTTCTTATGGTATGGATTGCGCCGCATCTGCTCAATCCAGCCAGCGTATCGCTGATCCTGATGGTCGCTCTTGGATTGAGTTATCCGCAAGGAGTCGCGGTGGATGGCGCAGGAAACGTCTATATCGCCGACACCGGCCACAACCGTATCTTGAAAGAGACGCTTGCGAATGGAAGTTACACACAGAGCATCGTCAAAAGCGGCGTGGATAATCCTCAAGCGGTCGCAGTGGATAGCCAGGGAAATCTTTATATTGCTTGGGAACCCGCCTCCGGCACCGTTCCTATCTTAAAGGAGACGCCGCAAGCGAACGGAAGCTATCTGTCAAGCAATATCGGCAGCGGCTTTTCGGCGCCTGTCGGAATTTCAGTGGATGCAAACGGAAATGTCTATGTCGCGGACAGTTCAAACGCTCAGGTTTACGAGGAGACATTGCAGTCGGACGGAAGTTACGTTCAAAGCACACTTTCACTCAGTGGACTTACCCTTCCGAATGGCGTCGCCGTGGATGCTTACGGCAGCGTCTATGCGACGGATGGTTCCAGCAATAATGATGTTGTGAAGCTGGATCTTTCTGCCGCGCCGAGTTTGAGTTTTCACAGCACGATGCTTGGCGAGACCAGCGCGGACAGTCCGCTGACCGTCACCGTGGAAAACTCCGGCAATGCCGCTTTGAACTTTTCAGAAATCAATTTCCCCGTCAGCTTCCCGGAGAGCGGTTCGGCGCAGACGGACTGCGCAACGGCAGCCCATCTGCCCGCGGATGAAACCTGCACGCTTACCATCGATTTCTCGCCCTTGACAGTTGGTTCTCCGGGCGGATTTTTGGTGCTTACCGACGATGCGCTCAATGCCGCGTCGGCCACGCAGAGCATATCGCTCAAAGGAACGGGAACGGATCAGGCTTCGTACTTCAAAATTGTCACCGCTTCGAATCCAGTTGCAGCCGGAGCCCCCTCCTCCATCACCGTGAAGGTCTATGACGTCCTGGGTAATCTCTTCACTGGATACACGGGCACGGTTCACTTTTCCAGCACGGACGGCAGCGCGGTGTTGCCCGCGAACTCCACGCTGACAGGGGGTGCCGGCACATTCAACGTCACTCTCAAAACCATAGGGACACAGACCGTTACGGCCACCGATACGACCACCTCCTCGATTACGGGAACGTCGAACTTGATCACCGTAGGCCAGCCTCCGGCCATCACCAGCGGCAGCGGCACTACCTTCACCGTGGGCGCGCCATATGCATTCTCCGTGACCGCTTCAGGCTATCCAGTCCCAACATTTACCGACAGCGGCACACTGCCCAGCGGCGTAGACTTTAATAAATCTGGCGACGGTATGGCAGTTCTCGAAGGCATACCGGCAGCAGGCACGAGTGGCAGCTATCCGATCAGCATTACAGCATCGAACGGCATAGGATCGAACGCCACGCAGAACTTCACGCTGACTGTGAATCAGGCACCCGCGATTACCAGCGCTAACAGCGTCACCTTCACAGCCGGTGTGTCGGGCTCCTTCACGGTGACCACCTCCGGCTTCCCAAAAGCGGCGCGCTCCCCTCCGGTATTTCTTTCATCGATAACGGCAACGGAAGCGCCACGCTCTCCGGCACGCCAATCACCTTGGGATCTTTCCCGATCACCATCACCGCAAACAACGGCGTCTTGCCGAATGCCACGCAGACCTTTATCCTGACCAGCACGGTGGGCGCGGCGGCCATTCTCACAACTACGACCGGAACGCCACAAACGGTATATGCAGGCACAAAAGCAACCACACCGCTCGCAGTCACGCTGACTGACGCATACAGCAACCCGATCACTGGAGCGACGGTGACCTTCACCGCGCCAACCACAGGTGCAAGCGCCCAGCTCTCCACACCGGCGGTCACCAATGCCAGCGGCCAGACCAGCGTGACAGCCATGGCCAACTCAACGGCAGGCGGTCCTTACACGGTGACAGCGACCTACGGCACGTTGAGCGCCAGCTTCATCCTGACCAACCAGGCTCTGCCGAACCTGGTAGTGACCACGAACGCGGACGACGCAGGTACGACGACGAACTGCACCGCGCAAACTTCGACCACCAAGGGCACCGACACGACCTGCACACTACGCGACGCGCTGCTGAAGACCGAGAGTCTGGGTGCCGCGAACATCTACTTCGACGCGACCGCGTTCGCCAGCGCGCAGACAATCACGCTCGGCACAGCGCTTCCAGCCATCGCCGATTCGTTGAACCTCAACGGCCCCGGCGCGAACCTGCTGACCATCTCCGGCCACAATTCATCCACTGTGAGCAGCATCTTTACTGTCAATTCGGGATCGGTGGTCAACCTCTCCGGACTGACGATCACCAAAGGAAACAGTTCCAACGGCGGCGCTATCTTCAATAGCGGCACGCTGACGGTGATTAACAGCGTCCTCTCCAACAACGCCGCCACTGTCGGCGGTGCCATCAACAACCACGGTACGCTGACGATCAATGACAGCACCATCTACGGAAACGCTGTCGCCGACTATTGCCAAAGGGAGACCCCCCGGCTTTGCCGGGGTTGCAGTAGCAGTTTGACATTTCCTGGAGTCCATCCAGAAACTCTTAACGTGAGCCGCCAAGCACACGAAAAGGAGAAACCGGATGGACGAATATGCAAGCTTAAGCCATACGAAATGGGATTGCAAGTATCACATTGTGTTTATCCCGAAGTGCCGCAGAAAGGTGCTTTACAAAACCCTCCGCCAGCATTTGGCAGAGGTGTTCCGCGATTTGGCGCAACAGCGTGAATGCAAGATCGAGGAAGGCCATTTGATGTCTGACCATGTACACATCCTGATCTCGATACCGCCGAAATACGCAGTGTCGCAGGTGATTGGGTACATCAAGGGCAAAAGCGCGATCCACTTGGCGCGGACGTATGGGGAACGAAAACAGAATTATGTTGGCCAGCACTTCTGGGCGCGAGGGTATCTGGTGTCGACAGTCGGCAAGGACGAGGCTGTGATTCGGGAGTACATTCGCAATCAGGAAGTGGAAGATGAGCGCCTGGACCAATTGAACCTGTGGAAGTGACCTGCCACCGACAAGGTGGCTCAACTCAATCGGGGCCGCGTTAGCGTCCCCGCTCAAGCCGCTTTGAGCGGCTCACACCGTAAAGCCTCCGGCTTTGCCGGAGGATATTTACTACACTTACTCAACCTCCGGCACGCCAGTTCTGGCCGCGCTGACCTCGCCCGCGCCGGGCAGCACGCTCACCAGCTCCAGCGCCACATTCCAGTGGTCACCGGGCAGCGGTGTCAGCGGCTACATCCTGGCCCTAAGCGCCACCAACCCCGGCTCACACGACCTCTACAGCGGCACATCGACGACGGCCACCTCGTCCACCGTCACCGGCCTGCCCACCAACGGCCTGCCGATCTACGCCCGCCTCTATTCGCACATCAACGGAAGCTGGGCGCACTACATTGACTACGTCTATAACCCGGAAGTACCGGCCACGCTGGCTTCACCCACGTCGGGCACGCTGGCTGCTACCGGCCAAGTCTTCACCTGGGCGTCGGTCAATGGAGCCACCGGCTATACGCTCTACCTGGGCACGAGTGCAGGCGGGGGCAACCTGCTGGACGCTCACACTACAGCAACCACCGTCACGGCCTGCAAACTGCCAGCCGGGACAATCTACGCCCGCCTCTGGACCAACTTCAACGGCACCTGGAAGTACAACGATTACAGCTTCATCGCGCAATAGCTTGACCAAGCAGCAGGACTGGGCGGCGGCTATCAAGCCGCCGCCCAGCAATATTCTGCGACAACGGCAAGCAGCTCGTGTACTTCATCCTGCGCCCCTGCGCGATCAGTTCATGAGCCAAAATCCAACTCAGCGAATGTTGGCCGCCGAGCGGCTAATGGCAGGCTCTCCGGTCTTTGACTTTGCCCTTCATTCCGTTTATAAATGTTGATGACATGGAAATCGTTTCCGTGTCATAGTGAATGTTCCATAGCGGAGCATTCGTTCTAGTACGGCAATCGCCAGGATGCTCGGGAAGGCGGTGAAACTCCGCCACTGCCCCGCAACTGTAAGCGCCCCTCTTCCGCGCCCATTGAACTGGGCAAAAGCAGGGATCCAGCCGGGGAATCAACTCCCCCTATAAGCCACTGCGGACTATTCTTGAAGAAGAGTCTGTGGGAAGGCGGCTGGAGAAGGCGCAAGTCAGGAGACCGGTCCTCGCGCCCCCAACCCGCTTGCGTTCCGAGGGGAACGAAGGAGTTTTATCCCATGTTTTTCTCAAATCCATTCTTCTTGCGTAAAGTATCTGGGCGTATTTTACCCCGCGTCTTTACTGTTCTTTTGCTCATTGCCGCAGCCTCTGCCAGTTTTGCGGCTTCGATCCACGGCGTGGTGACGGACACCACGGGTGCTAAAGTTGTTGGCGCACATGTGGTCTTATTCAGCAGCGGCCAGGCGGCTGGAACCGGTGTCACCGCCTCGGATGGCAGCTTTCAGATTCTTACGGGTGTCGAAGGGCGCTTCTTCCTGATTATCTCTTCGGCAAGTTTTCGGCAGTTGGAGACGCCCAGCTTCTACGCGGGAAAGCTTGATTCGGTCGAGCGCAACCTGGTGCTGGAACCGGAGTGGGTGCGGGAGTCGATTGTCGTAACAGCGACCGGAACGCCCACGCCGCAGGCGCAGACCAGCGAGGCCACCAGCGTTCTGGGGCCGCTGGATCTGGCGCTGCGCGATGACCTGACCAGCGCCTTGCGGCTGATGCCGGGCACGACGGCCGTGCAGGCAGGCCAGATGGGCGCGCAGACCTCGCTTTTTATTCGCGGCGGCAACTCGGACGCCAACAAGATTCTGCTGGATGGCGTGAGCGTCGGCGATCTGGGAGGCAACTTCGACTTTGGCCCTCTCTCGACCACGGCTGTCGAGCGCGCCGAAGTCTATCGCGGGCCGGATTCGAGCCTTTACGGCGCGGATGCAGGCAGCGGCGTGGTTAGCCTAACGACGCCGCGTGGAACGACCAGTTTTCCTTCAGTTCTCTTGCAGGCCGATGGCGGCAATCTCACCACTTCGCGCGAAGAACTGGAAGTGGCCGGCGCGCACAGCAAGCTGGACTACCTGGGTGCCTTCAGTTGGCTGCAAACCGCCAACGATCTGCCCAACGACGAGTACCATGTGGCGACGACAGCGGCCAATCTGGGCTGGCAGCTCAACGGGAGTACGCAGCTTCGCGCCACGCTGCACTACGGCGTGGATGCAACCGGCGATCCCAACGCCTGGGATTTCTATCACGTCGCCGACAACGCGACGGAAAAGGACCAGGATCTGTTTATCAGCAGTTCTATAGACAACCAGACCACGGCATCCTTTCATAATCTGCTGCGCTACGGGGCGGCCCGCAAGCGCGAGCAATTCAATCAATGGGCGCAGGAAGGCTCCATCGACGGCTACGGCGACGGGTTGGGCAACCTGCTGACCATCACCGGAGCCAATGGCTATGCAGTGACAGGTCAGGCCATTCTGGATTTTGGCGGAAGTTATCCGAATGGTTACCAGCAGGTTTCCAATCGCGATCAGCTCGCCTACCAGGGAGATTACAAAATCACGCCTCATTTAATCGCTCTGATTGGCTTTCATTATGCGGATGAACGAGCCACGCTGGTCGATCCATCCTATGCTGAAAACTATTCTGATGAGCGGTCTGATTACGATTACCTCGCCAGTGTGCATGGCGACTTCAAAGGCCGGTTCTTCTATACCCTAGGGGGGAGTCTGGAACGTAATTCGCTCTTCGGAACCGAGACTTCGCCGCGCGCTGGACTCTCTTATCAGGTTTTGCGGGCGCACGGAAAGATCTTCAGCGGAACCCGCATTCTCTTCAACTACGGCGATGGTGTGCGGGAACCCAAGCTGACCGACAAATTCTACTCGCTTGCCTACAATCTTCCTTTGATTGCGCAACAGCTCCACATTGGCCCGCTGGCCGCCCCTTCCACCAGAACCTATGAGGGCGGCGTGGCGCAGGCCTTCTTTGGTGAGCGGCTGACATTCCGCTCCAGCTACTTTCACAACGAATTCGGCAAGGAGATTGAATCGGTTCCGGCACCATTTCTGCTCACGGTCTTTCCCAGTTTAACGAAGAATGATCTGGGGTCTTTCTACACCAACGATTCGAGTCTAACCTTCAACACGCAGGCCTTTCGCGCCCAAGGCGTCGAGACGACCATCGAGAGCGGCATCGGCAAGAACATTTTCTTCCGCGGCGGCTACACCTATCTGGACGCCGTGGTGCAGCGCTCTTTCACCAGCGACAATGCGGCTCTGATCGGCGGTTATGCGCCTATGTATCCGAACAACTGCACACTGGGCACATCGGGCTGCATTGCGATTGGCGCATACTCGCCGCTCAAGGGCGCGCGGCCCTTCCGCCGCCCCCCGCACTCGGGCTTTTTCACCGCCAGCTACTCGGCTGGCAAGCTGACCGGCATCTTCACCTCAGCCTTCGCCAGCCGCAGCGACGACTCCACGTATCTGCTCGACGCCAACTACGGCAACACGCTGCTGCTGCCCAACCGCAACCTGGACTGGGGCTACGCCAAGCTGGACCTGGGCGGCAGCTACAATCTACTCTCCTGGCTGAAGGTTTATGCTCAGGCGGAGAACCTGACCGATAGCCGCCACATTGCCCCCATCGGCTACCCCAGCCTGCCCTTCAACATCCGCGCCGGTATGCGCATCGAATGGACCAAGGCCCATCATCAGTAGGCCAGTTTTCATGGGCAAGGCGGCACCGTCCAGCCTTGCCCCTGAAAAAGTTCGCAACCGCACGCGCAATCCAGACCGAGGGCTGTATGGGTAGATTGCGTGAAATTCTACTGAAATGGATCAAAAAAGATGAGCAAAATGAAACAAAAATCAGTTTAATGATGAATTTTCACAAATATCTATTGAAAGTCTTGCCCCGAAAAGATTAGAGTTGTCTTTTCCACCAAACTGTAGTATTTGCTTCACCCTGTAACGCTTTTCCCAAGGAGTATCTGTGATCTGCCCAAAGTGCCAGTCATCTTCCTTGTTCGTCGTCCCGGCCGATATCCGGCTCTATCGCAACTCCCATCGCACGCTGAGCCATCCTCCGCTGACGCCCTCGCCGGACGTGAGCGTTTGCCTGGACTGCGGCTGGTCGGAGTTCTCGATTCCGCGCTCCTGGCTCTCCGCCGGATGGCTGCGCCCGATGCGCGTGCAGGCCGCTCCGGTCTCAGTCTCATCCCCGGCCTCGATCGGTTCCGCCAAGGCTGTCGCGCTCAGCAACTAGCTGTGCAAATAGTTGATATACCTGGCCTTGATGATTGGGCGCTCAGGCCTATGAGGATCTGTGCCCGGCTGAGCGGTGAAAGCAAAAGGCCCCCAGCCAAAGCTGAGGACCTTTATGGTTGGTGCGAAAGCGTGTGGGGCAGGCTAAAGCGGGACCTTCTCCAGTGGCGCGATAAAACCGATGCCCGGAACGTCGAGTTTATGCAACTGTTTATCGTTGGTGATGAAGATGTCCACGCCAAAATGAGCTGCGCAGGCCAACTGGATCGCGTCGGCGCTGCGTAGATTGTGGGTGGCACGCAGGGATGCAAATCGCCAAGCGACCTGAGCGTCAAAGCTGATGACGTCCGCAGTTGCCCGGACCGCGCGGTCATATTGTTCGATCAAGGAGACTTGGCCGAGTTTGGTGGGCTTCACCAGCAATTCGCCGAGCGTCATCGCGGAGGTCACAATCCGGTCTCCTCGCTCGATCATCCGGCGGCGGATTTCGATCATGCGGCTCCGGTTCGGTTCCAGCCCTTCAAACATATAGATGAAGATGTTGGTGTCGAAGAAGATGCGATTCATGCGGGTTCTTCCCTACGCAGGTTCTCGACGTACTCGTCGGCGTGCTCGTCAGCCCAAATGTGCTTGCCCGAGCCGATCAAACGAATCAGCGGATCATCTTCCCAATTGAATTCCGCTTTGGTATGAGATTCCTTGCACCAGCTTTCATACCAATCCAGCAACTGCCAGTACTGCGAGGGAATCTCCTCGCGTTTTGGCACGGATTTGGAGGGCTTGCGTTTCTGAATACGAGAGGGATGGGTCAAATCTCCTGGCCGGAAGAGGCGAAGATTGCCGGGAGATGTCTCATAAAGCATCCGGTATTTTCCAGACGAGGGCGGCACATTGGCAACGCAGTGCTGATCGAGATGCGCATTGAGTGTGCTTCGCTCGACTCCATCCGACAGTCCCTCTGCTTCCATCGTTTCCAGAATCTCAGCTTTTTTGAAGTCAGAGCGCAGGGGCAGTTGTTGATGGAGGCGCGCCGTCGCAATCCAGATTCGATCTGCAATCAGAATGTTTGTAGCAATTGCTGTATTCATGTATACACCTCGTTATAATTAGAATACCATAAATACCAATATTGTAAAATAGAACAATAATGCCAAGCCAAAGCTGGAGGCGTTTTGTTGCAAAGCCTATTCGAGTTGCGTTGCGTCTATTGAACATACAGGTTGACCTATGGCATTCTCGTAAAGTTTACTCACGAGGTGAAAGATGAACGCAAAACGGAAGATCTGCATTGTGTTGGGAGTGTTTTCCCTTTTGTTCACGAGGTCTGCTGCTTGCCAATGGTCAGCACAGGAAACAGGTACCCCGGCCGAAGCGGGATTTTCTCAAGCGCCTAGTGATTCTATTGCCAAATTGCCCACGGAACAACGCGCTCTTTTCGACGCCCTGTGCGATGCCATCAAGCAGGAACATTACACCGATGCGCTGGCAAACGGCAATAAGCTCCTGCTTATATTACAGGCGTACACTCCACTGTCCGACTACGTCACCCGACTTACAGCTGAAGCTGCGGTTGAAACTGGTGATACTAAATATGCTTTGAATCTCATAATACCTTTGATTCAGGCACACCCGATGAATTGGTACGGAATTGAATTGCTGGCACGTATCTATGCAGAAAATGATGAGAAAACTTTACGTGATCAGCAAATAGCCCATTTACAAGCCATGCATAAGATGACCTCAGTATTGGACTTCGCGCATGAGCGATTTTTCCGTATCCAAAAGGTCAAATTAAACACCGGATATGCGGTTTTTCTTTATCCCTTTGAACCTTTGAAACCATTTAGCAGCTATCTGGAGGCTTTGATCTACACCAGCGAAGACAAGGAGGATTACCGTATTGAGCTAGAGAGTGATCCTGCTGACCAAGCTTTTTTCAAGGCAAAAAAAAGAGGTGAACGACGCTTTTCTATCGACACGTTCCGAAAAAACGAGAAAAATCCCGATTGGCCTGATTCGCAAGCTTTGCATGGATTTATCGATGGAGTCTTCGACTACGACACCATGCGGGACAGCATAATTAAGGTCGCCAACGGTGATAGATATACTAGCAAATGATAATTAGCCCAAAGCAAAGGCTCCCTGCCGAAGCCGGGAGCCTTTTGTTGTTTGAAGAGAAACCACGATCAGTGGCCAGGTTCTTACTGACCACTGTCCACTGATCACTGTCGTTAGTACATACCTTCCATACCGCCGCCGTGGCCGCCGGCCGGGGCCGACTTGGGCTCCGGAATATCGGCGATCAGAGCTTCGGTGGTCAGCAGCAATCCGGCGATGGAAGCCGCGTTCTGCAACGCTGTCCGGGTAACCTTGGTCGGATCGATGACGCCGGCCTTGACCAGATCCTCGAAGACCGAAGTTTGTGCGTTGTAGCCGTAGTGCGCTTCCGTGGACTCAAGCACCTTGGCCACGACAACCGCGCCCTCTTCGCCGGCATTGGCGACGATCTGGCGCAGAGGCTCTTCGAGCGCGCGGCGAACAATCGTTGCGCCGATCTTCTCATCGCCTTCCAGCGTCTTGATCAGAGCTTCCACAGCGGGAATGGCGCGAACCAGAGCCACGCCGCCTCCGGGGACGATGCCTTCCTCGACTGCCGCGCGAGTTGCATGGAGTGCATCCTCGACGCGCGCCTTCTTCTCCTTCAGCTCGGTCTCGGTAGCCGCGCCCACCTTGATGATGGCCACGCCGCCGACCAGCTTCGCCAGCCGCTCCTGCAACTTCTCCTTGTCGTAGTCGGAGGTGGTCTTCTCGATCTGCGCACGGATCTCCTTGACCCGGCCTTCAATCTCGGAAGCCTTGCCGCCGCCGTCCACGATGGTGGTGTTGTCTTTGTCGATGGTGACGCGCTTGGCCTTGCCCAGATCCTCGAGCTTCACGCCTTCCAGCTTGATGCCGAGATCTTCGGTGATGGCCTTGCCGCCGGTCAGGATGGCAATGTCGCCCAGGATCGCCTTGCGACGGTCGCCGAAGCCGGGAGCCTTCACTGCAGCCACATTCAGCGTACCGCGCAGCTTGTTGACGACCAAGGTCGCCAGAGCCTCGCCCTCAATGTCTTCGGCGATGATCAGCAACGGCTTGCCGCCGCGTGCCACCTGCTCCAGCAGGGGCAGCAGATCCTTCATCGCAGAGATCTTCTTCTCATAGATCAAGATGTACGGGTCTTCCAGAATCACTTCCAGACGCTCGGCATCGGTGACGAAGTAGGGGCTGAGATAGCCGCGGTCAAACTGCATTCCGTCCACGGTCTCCAGGCCAGTGTGCATGGTCTTGGACTCTTCGATGGTGATGACGCCATCCTTACCCACAACCTTGACCGCCTCGGCAATGATGTCGCCGATCTCCTGGTCGCCGTTGGCCGAGATCGCGCCCACCTGCGCCACGGAGCCTTCATTGACGGGCTTCGAGAGCTTGCCCAGTGCGCCGCCCTCAGTCCACTTGCCGTCCTTGTCGCGCGTGCCGATGACCGCAGCCACGGCCTTCTCGATGCCGCGCTTGAGAGCCGTCGGGTTGGCGCCCGCCGCCACTGTCTTCACGCCCTCGCGGAAGATCGACTGCGCCAGAACGGTCGCGGTCGTGGTGCCGTCGCCGGCCACGTCGGAAGTTTTGGAAGCCACTTCCTTTACGAGCTGCGCGCCCACATTCTCCAGCGCATCCTTCAGCTCAATCTCTTTGGCCACCGTCACGCCGTCCTTGGTGATGGTGGGCGAACCGAACTTCTTCTCGATAACCACATTGCGGCCCTTGGGGCCGAGCGTAACCTTCACGGCGTCCGCCAGCGTGTTCACGCCGCGCAAGATCGCCTGACGGGATTCTTCACCGTGCAAAATCTGCTTTGCCATTGCTCTCTCCAGTGATCAGTGAACAGTGTTCAATGATCAGTGCTTTGATTTCAGTTTTTATGCTTCACTTCTGCAACTCGAATGATCAAGATGAATCCTGTAGACGGTGTCAAAACTGACCACTGACCACTGTTCACTGACCACTGAAAAGCTACTTCTTGACGATTCCCAGAACTTCCTCTTCACGCATGATGAGGAACTCTTCGCCGTCGATCTTGATCTCGGTGCCGGAGTACTTGCCGAAGAGAATCTTGTCGCCCGCCTTCACGTCCAGGGGGAAAGTCTCACCCTTGTCATTCGACTTGCCCTTGCCCACGGCGATTACTTCGCCTTCCTGGGGCTTTTCCTTGGCGCTATCGGGGATGATGATGCCCCCGCGGATGGTTTCGCCCTCTTCCAAACGCCGGACGAGGATGCGGTCATGAAGCGGTGTAAACGAGGTTGCTGCTGCCATTGCTTCGCTTCTCCTTCACAAGCGGACAGGGTTGATCCCCGCCGCCAGATTTGCGTGTTGCAAGTGATAAAGACTTTGGAAACTGTAGGTTACTGCTCATAACAACCGAGCGGGTAACCCCGGGCAAGCACTTCTGCCAGCGCACTGCTAGCACTCTCGCCCTTTAATTGCTAACGATAGTGCAGTTCCGCCAAATTTGTCAAGAGGAAAACGTTAAATGTGAGTGAACTTCGCTCATGTAGTTTGCCAAGGGGGTTCTCATGAGCGGAATCAAAGCGCCATATAACGAAACTGTAGCGCTGGCCTCCTGGCCGGCTGTTGTGTGGACCTCCCGGTCCACGCTGCACTTAAAAACCCACCATCACCGGCTCCATCTCCAGCCGAATTCCGAAGCAGACTTCGACGGCATCGGAAATTCGTCCAGCCAGAGCCAGAACCTCAGTTGCCGTAGCTCCGCCGCGATTGGTCAGCGCCAGCGTGTGGCGCGAGGAGATGGCAACTCGGCCCAATGCGTAGCCTTTGCTGAAGCCGGATTGCTCAATCAGCCATGCCGCCGGCAGCTTCACCTTGCCCTGATTCTCCGGCTCGGGACCTGCGGGAAAGCGCGGCGGTTCTTTGCCGCTCGCTGCCGCTATCTGCCGAAGCTGTTCCTCGCCCACCACCGGATTCTTGAAGAAGCTGCCCGCGCTGCGGCAATCCGGATCGCCCTCCACCAGCAGCATTCCCTTCAATTGGCGAACCCGCCGCACCTGCTCGGCAACCTCGGCCAGACTAGCTTGCCTGCCCTCAACTTGAAGCTCCGCCAGCGCTCGTTGCAGGTCAGCGTAACGCACGGTCGGTGCGCCGCCAAGGGTGAGCCGGTAGTCCACGCGGGTGACGATATAGCGCCCGCGATCCACTGAATTGAAGCGGCTGCGGCGATAGGCAAAGCCAGCTTCGGCGGCACCGAATTCAACGAAGGCGCGCTCCTGAAGATCGAAGGCCCGCACCCGCACAATCGCCGAAGAGACCTCCTGCCCATACGCGCCCACATTCTGCACAGGCGTTCCGCCCACGGTTCCCGGAATACCTGCCAAACACTCTATCCCGGCGCATCCAGCTTCCGTCGAGAACGCCACGAAGTGGTCAAAATCTTCGCCTGCCGCGACCTGATAAATCCTATGCCCCGGCTCATCTGTCGCAGTAATGCCGCGCAAACCCACGCGCAGCACAAGGCCATCGAAACCAGCGTCGGCAACCAGCAGATTGCTGCCCCCGCCTAACACGAAGAGTGGCACGCCGCGTTGTGCGGCCCACGCAGTTGCCTCAACAATTTCGTCTTCGCTAGTGGCTTCGGCAAACCAGCGCGCAGCTCCGCCGATGCCGAAGGTGGTCAAAGTCGCAATCGGCTTGTTTTCTTCGATGAGCATTGATTCAAGGCTACAACATAGGAGGGCGTTGCAACGCGCCGCAAAATAACAATCTCGCTGACACAAATAATCGGGCTGGCAGAGAGCATCCATCAAAGCTGACTGGCGGGCGGTCACTTGAAAATGGAAGAGCACGCCCGCTCCCAAGCGCAGGTTGTTCTGAACTCCGGTGGTGACGGTCGCGGCGACTGTGTAGCGCTGCTGCGGCTCGGCTGAGCTGGGCATATCCCCGGATTTCTGGCTGAAGATGTAGCACGATCTCTGGCAGGAACAGCCGCGTCGCGTGCGCTTCAAAAGTGCTTCCATTCCCGCGCGAGATGCCTGCTGAAGTTCAGTAAGTCCTTCAGCCTTGTTATCATTTATTTATGACCGCAGTGGAGATTCACTTTCGCCTGACGGAGCCGCCATCCGCCACCGCAGCCGCCGCGCTGTCCAATACGCGCGAAGTCTACGGCATTCGTCGGCTCACCTTTGATCGCGCCGCGCAGACGCTGTGTGTGGAGTACGACGCCACACGGCTCAATGCCGCTGCTGTCGCCAAGCTGGTGCGGCAGGCGGGCGTGAATATCGCAGCCGATCTTCCCCTGATTACGGCTTAAAACCATCGGAGTGAAATGACCAGATCTGAAAAGCATCCCCTGCAAACAATCCTCGATAGCCGCATCGCCATCATCGACGGCGCGATGGGCACCACCATTCGCACCTACGGCATGAAGGAAGCCGACATGCGCGGGGAGCGCTTCAAGAATTCGACCAAGGATCTGCTCAACAACGGCGACCTTTTCAGCTTGACGCAGCCCAAGATGATCTGCGACATTCACCGCCGCTTTCTGGAAGCCGGGGCGGACATCATCGAGACCAACACCTTCGGCGCCACCAGCATCACGCAGAGCGAGTTTTTCGTCGACGATCCCCGCGAGCGCGGTGGACGCAAAGACCCCGACTTCTATCAGAAGATCGTCGATGACGACTTCCTCAACGGTTTGGCCTGGGAGATCAACGAGCTATCCGCCCGCCAGTGTCGCGAGTGGGCCGACCGCGTCGCCAACACCACTGGGCGGCAGCGTTTTGTCGCCGGGGCGCTGGGGCCGCTGACCGTTTCGCTCTCCAATTCGCCCGATGCCGACGACGCTGGCTTCCGCGTGGTCACCTTCGACCAGGTGAAATCCGCCTACGCCCAGCAAGCCCGCGCTCTGATCGCTGGCGGCGTTGATCTGCTGCTGGTAGAAACCATCTTCGACTCGCTCAACGCCAAAGCCGCCCTCGTCGCCCTGCGCGAAGTCTTCGATGCGGAGGGAAGGGAACTGCCCGTGATGATTTCGGCAGCCGTAGGCCGAGGCGGCGAAACCATGATCTCCGCGCAGACCATCGAAGCCTTCTGGAACGCCGTCAAGCACGTCAAGCCCTTCTCTGTAGGTCTCAACTGTTCGCTCGGTCCCGACCTGATGTATCCCTTCCTGGCCGAACTCGCCGAGAAGTCGAACACCGCCATCTCCTGCTACCCGAATGCCGGCCTGCCCAACCCGCTCTCGGCCACCGGCTTCGATCTGGAACCGTCCGACATGGCCCAGCGCCTGAGCAACTTCGCAAAGAACGGCCTCATCAACATCGCTGGCGGCTGCTGCGGCAATACGCCTGAGCACATCGCGGCTATCGCCCAGGCCCTCCAAGCCCAGCCCCCGCGCAAGCTCTGGCCTGTGGGCGAAATTGAGCTGGGCGAGATTGAGCTGGGTGCCCCATCCATTCTGCGTACTTTGCAGAATGGGTGGGAAACCACAACACCTGAAGTCGCACAAACTCCCGTCGAATCCCCCCGCCCCCTCCGCCTCTCCGGCTCCCAACCCTTCACCCAGCAGCCCGGCGTCTTCCTCATGATCGGCGAGCGTACCAACGTCGCTGGCTCACCCAAATTCGCCCGCCTCATCAAAGAAGGCAACTTCGAAGAGGCCGTCAGCGTCGCCCGCCAGCAAGTCGATAACGGTGCCAACATCCTCGACATCTGCATGGACGAGGGCATGATCGACGGCGTCGCCGCCATCACCCGCTACCTGCAACTGCTGGGCAGCGAACCGGAGGTCGCCCGCGTTCCCTTCATGGTCGATTCCTCCAAGTGGGAGGTCATCGAGGCCGGACTCAAGTGCCTGCAAGGGAAGGGAATTGTTAATTCGATTTCGCTCAAAGAGGGCGAAGAGAAATTCCGCCAGCGTGCCGCCGCCGTCCTAAAATATGGCGCAGCCGTAGTGGTCATGGCCTTCGACGAAGTCGGTCAGGCCGCCACCTACGAAGACCGCATCCGCATCTGCCAGCGCGCCTATGACATCCTCGTCAACGAGATCGGTTTCCCGCCTGAAGACGTCATCTTTGATCCCAATGTCCTTACCGTCGCCACCGGCATGGACGAGCACAACAACTACGCTCTCGACTTCATCCGCGCCACCGGCTGGATCAAGCAGAACCTGCCCCACGCCAAAGTCAGCGGCGGCGTTTCCAATATTTCGTTCAGCTTCCGTGGCAACAACAAAGTCCGCGAGGCCATGCACTCCGCCTTCCTCTATCACGCCATCAATGCCGGCATGGACATGGGTATCGTCAACGCCGGAATGCTCGAAGTCTACGAGGAGATTGATCCAGAGCTGAAGGCCCTCGTCGAAGATGTCCTGCTCAATCGCCGCCCCGACTCGACCGAGCGTCTGGTCGAATTCGGCGAGCGGCTCAAAGCCTCCGGCAGCGCCAACGCCGTCGAAGAAAAGAAGACCGAAGAGTGGCGCAGCGGCACCGTCGAAGAGCGCCTGACTCATGCCTTGGTGAAGGGCATCGACGCCAACATTGAAATCGACACCGAGGAGGCCCGCGTCAAGCTGGGTCGCCCGCTGCTGGTCATAGAAGGCCCGCTGATGGCCGGTATGAGCGTTGTAGGCGACCTCTTCGGCGCGGGCAAAATGTTCCTTCCCCAGGTGGTCAAATCCGCCCGCGTCATGAAGAAAGCCGTCGCCCACCTCACGCCCTTCATGGAGGCCGAAAAAGCCGCCATGGTCGCCGCCGGGCTGGAGGTCAAGGCACAGGGTAAAATCATCCTCGCCACCGTCAAAGGCGACGTCCACGACATCGGCAAGAACATCGTCGGCGTCGTCCTCGCCTGCAACAACTACGAGGTCATCGACCTCGGCGTCATGGTCTCCTGCGAAAAAATCCTCGAGCGCGCCAAGGCCGAAAACGCCGACCTCATCGGCCTCAGCGGCCTCATCACCCCCTCGCTCGACGAGATGGTCCACGTCGCCCGCGAGATGGAGCGCCAGGGTTTCAAGCTCCCTCTGCTCATCGGCGGAGCCACCACCAGCCGCGCCCACACCGCCATCAAAATCGCCCCACACTACAGCCAGCCGGTCGTCCATGTCCTCGACGCCAGCCGCGCCGTCCCCGTCACTACGAGTTTGTTAAGCGAAGACGGCAAAGCAGCCTTCGTCGCCGAGCACTGCGCCGCCTACGAGGCCCTCCGCCAGGCCCACGCCACGCCGCGTCCCAAACTCCTCTCGCTCGACCAGGCCCGCACCCGCCGCACCCCTATCGAATGGCGCATCGAAGACCTACCCGCCCCAGCCTTCACCGGCGTTCATGTGCTTGAAAACTTCCCGCTCGCCGACCTGCGCCCCTTCATCGACTGGACCCCCTTCTTCCACACCTGGGGACTCAAAGGCGTCTACCCGCGCATCCTCTCTGAGGGCGAACAAGGCAAAGAAGCCACCAAGCTTTTCGCCGACGCACAAACCCTGCTCGATCAGATCATCGCGCAAAAACAGCTCACCGCCCGCGCCGTCTACGGCTTCTTCCCCGCCAGCGCAGTCGGTGATGACGTCGATCTCTACACCGACGAAAGCCGCGCAACCGTACTGGAGCGCCTCCACTTCCTGCGCCAGCAAAATGAAGGTAGCCAACCCAACCGCTCGCTCTCCGACTTCATCGCACCCCAAAAGACCAGCCTTCCCGATCACATCGGAGCCTTCGCCGTCACCACCGGCATCGGCCTCAAAGAGCTGTGCGACGGCTTCCGCGCCGTGAACGACGACTACACCGCCATCCTCGCCGAAGCCCTCGCCGACCGCCTCGCCGAAGCCTTCGCCGAATGCCTGCACAAGCGCGTCCGCGACGAATGGGGTTATGGCCGCGCGGAATCTCTAACCATTGATGAAATACTCCACGAGAAATATCGCGGCATCCGTCCCGCTCCCGGTTACCCTGCCTGCCCCGATCACACAGAAAAGGCCCAGCTCTGGAGTCTGCTCAACGTCGAAGCCAACACCGGCATGAAGATAACCGAGTCGTACGCCATGTGGCCCGGCTCCAGCGTCAGCGGTCTCTACTTCGCCCATCCCGACGCGCGCTACTTCTCCCTCGGCAAAATCGACCGCGACCAGCTAGCCGCCTACGCCCAGCGCAAAGGCCTAACCCTCGCCGAAGCCGAACGCTGGCTCAGCCCTAACCTCAACTACGACCCCGCGTAATAGTAGTCCGCAGGACCAACTGTAGCGCCGGTCTCCAGACCGGCTGTAGCGCGGACGTCCTCGTCCGCGCCGTCGGCGCAGAGACGCATTCGGAGTTCGTAATCGCCCGCGCCGTCGGCGCAGAGTTTATTAGCCCCGCGTTTCAACGCGGGGTAAGCGTAACCAACAATTTTCCGGAGTCCCGGAGGGACGGTGCTCAAATACCGCATCATCCAGAAGCTTGAGCTGGAGTTTGAGCAGTCGAACCGGTTGCTGGTTCCAAATCAGCGCGACTGGTCCCGCGCCGGGCAACTCCTGAACCGTATCGCCAACAAGTACGGATACGAGAGCATCGGTCGCTCGCGCCTGACCAACGATGCGCTGATCGCCTCCAGCGCCGCCCGCTGCGGCATTGAAGTCATCACCGCGAACGCACGCGACTTCGCCCGCCTCGCCGAGTTTTGCCCGCTGCAATGGCGTGTGGGGTGAGCAGATCGACCGCGACCAGTTAGCCGCCTACGCCCACCTCAATGCGATGACCGTCGCCGAAGCTGAGCGTTGGCTCGGCCCCCGCCTCAACTACGATCCAGCGTTGAGCGTGTTCAATCTGTAGTGGTACAAAAAAATTGGCCGCAAGATGAAGTATGCATATTGACAAAGGGTTACCAGAATGTGGTATAGTGGTTTATCTTCTTTGAAGAGCATTGCTCTGAGGAAGAAGAGTGCCGATTGAAGTCGTCAAGGCGGTCCCGCATAAGGGCCTCCAGGACGCCTACCAATATGGCCGTGATCGCAGCGATCAAGTCCATATTGTACGGCGTCAGGTTGATCAAATAGGCCCATCTAGCAACAGTGAGAGAGTAGGCGCTAACCGAAGGGCCTTCGTCAGTCTACTCTCTCTCTCGAACATCACATATGAGTTTTCGAGAGATTAATATGTCTGATTACGTTAGAACATACCCACCACATCTCGATGCCCCTCTAACTAAATCTGAAGCTGAGAATCTTGTATCGAATCCCGATAAAGTATCCAGCCATCCTTTCTTTCCTTTCTTGCAACGAAATCAACATTGGACAAAATATGCTCCTAAAAATGAAATAGAGGATAAGATTAAAAAGAAAACTAGACCAATTCGGTATGCATCTCGGCGAGATGCTTCTATCTTTGCGCATTATCGTAAAATTCTTCTTCCCTTTTATGAACGTGAAATCCACAGGCTTGGGATCAGTGAATGCGTTTTGGCCTATCGGAGAATCCTTCAAGCAAATGGAAAAGGTGGAAAATGTAATATACATTTTGCAGAACAAGCATTTCAGGAGATACGTTTACTAGGAAATTGCTATACATTAGCACTCGATATTAGCCAGTTCTTTGAAAATCTGGATCATGAACAAATTCGGAATATGTGGTGGAGATTATTGAATAAACCAACACCGAAAAGAAAAGGTGTTCTTTTGCCTAATGACCATTATCAAGTGTTTAAGGCTGTTACACAATATTCCTATATCGATAGAGATAAAGCTTACAAAGAACTTGGATTGATCGGTGAAGAACTAATGGCGAACGGTCAAAAAAAGATAAAGTATTTGAAAAGCAGAAAAGATTTTCCAAAGCAAATCTGCACTCCGAAAGAATTTAGAGATAAACTTGTTGGAATTATAGAACATAATCCCAATGATTATGGAATTCCACAAGGTTCACCAATCTCAGATTTACTCGCCAATATTTATATGATTGATTTTGATTGCGAAATAAATAGACAAATTAAGTCTATGGGCGGGATCTATTACAGATACTCAGATGATATTTTGATAGTTGTGCCGACGAAGCAAGGAAGTTGGAAGAATATTCTCGACCTGACTGAGTCAGTGCTTAAGAGCGCGGCACCACGTTTGATGATAAAGCAAGAAAAAACACAGGCATATGAGTATAATACTTATGGATACGGTCCAGATCAAATTAACAAGATACTTAGCTCATCAATAGGCACAGATGGATTAGAGTATCTCGGATTCCGTTATGATGGCAAAAGAGTTTTTCTCAGAAATAGCACTGTATCAGGCATTCAAAGAAAGATTACTTCTGTCGCTAACAGGATGGCTCGAAAACATATCGAGAATAATCCGACAATGAGCTTAGTACAATTAAATCAAACCTTCAATTATGATGTTTTGATTGCCAAATTCGGAAGAGTGAAGGATTTTGATAATTTGATAGGCAAGTATAAATCGTGGACTTTCTGGACTTATGTCAAAAGATCACTTGATATTTTTGGTGAATTGGGTATATCGATAAGACATCAAGTCGGCAGATATAAGTCATTTGCGAGAAAAAGAGCTAATGAAGCAATTGAATATTCATATGATCATAAAAGAGTGTGAATCGTATCATAATAATTTCGAAAGCTTGACAAGTGGCTCACCGCCGACAATCCCAAAATGATTGGGTACACCAGGTTCAGCTTTTGGGACCTGGGAATCCACGAACCTCAAGCGAGCAAATAGCGAGCAGTTGGCCCCACAGCAGGTGGTTGGCCGCACTGCAGGTGCTTGCACTATATTTCCTCCGCAAGGCGCACAATTTTGACGCATTAAAGACCCGATGCGATCCGCAGCGCCTCGATGTGGAATAATCTGGCGGTGAGCTTTGATCCCGCAATCGTCCACGGCAGTTCCTTCGTACGCGTCCGGCTAACGCCATGGTTGATGGGTCTGGGTGGCCGGGGATAGGCTACTTTGCCATCTTGGCGGCGTAGGCAGCCGGGGTCAGTTCGGCCAGGG
>Ga0302140_10001242_pt1 | contig 33297 bp, 17 predicted proteins | sample I_Bog_E1_1_FD_202095 | JGI IMG/M metagenome (GOLD analysis project Ga0302140, IMG submission 202095) | Peat permafrost microbial communities from Stordalen Mire near Abisko, Sweden - I_Bog_E1_1 | ecosystem: Environmental > Terrestrial > Soil > Wetlands > Peat | place: Sweden: Abisko, Stordalen... | reverse complement strand
GAAACTCTGCGGACTGAAGATTCCTACGCCCGGCGTGAAGTAAGGCGTCTGCGCGGAGAACCAGATCGGCTCAAACTCCGCTCCAATCTTGATGGAGTTGGAGTCGTGGGAATAGGTCAGCGCCTCTTTGGATTGGAAGTGGTGCTCGCTGTAGTAATCGACTCCGCCGAGAAATCCTCCACTGTAGAGCGTATCGGCGACATCGATGGCCGGCTCAAAGCCTGCGCCCACCGGATCCATGTAAAAGATTCGCCGGCCAAACGCAACCGAACTCTCCGAGGCCCAGCGGCTGCTGAAAAGATGAAAGAGATTTCCGTATGCCGTCTGATCGTGAATGAGATTGTCGCGATAGCTCGATGGCAGTCCCTGTCCTGGAGAGGTGGCCGCAGTGTTTCCATTCCTCACATCGGTGAATAAGTAACCGGCGGACAATGTGCTTTTGTCGCTCAGCACGTTGGTGACTTTTCCGAAGGCATTGTCATAGTCGCCAATTTGTAAGATCGAACCAAGATTTTCGGGAGAAAGGCCCAGATCAGTCTTGACTTGATTGATGCTGGGAGTGCCCGGTCCAAGGCAGCCCTGGGTATTGATGCAGCTCAGAATGAAATGCGAGTAAATGGGCGATTGCGCCCGTCGCTGGCCTTCGTAGCCTGCAAAGTAGAAGGCTTTGTCCTTGCGTAATGGGCCGCCCAGGGTCGCGCCAAACTGGTTGAAACGTAGAGTATTGAATCCGGGCGCGGAGAGAAGATTGCTCGCATCGGCAACATTGTTGCGGGCATACTCGTAGACCGATCCGTGCAGGTCGTCAGTTCCGGATTTGGTGATGGTGTTCACGGCCGCACCCAGGTTTAACCCGCCGCCGGCAGCGTCCGGACCATCGACGACGCGAAACTCCTGCACCCAATCAAGCGATGGGCTTACGCGCTGGACTCCCGAGACGGTGGTCGTGTAGTTGACGCCGTCCAGGCCATAAAAAACACTATGCGTCTCTCGCAAACCTCCGAAGCTGATCTCCAGCTCTGATTCCTGAAATGCCGACTGGGCGCCCGAACTCGAATTCCTTCCTACAGTTGCCGTCGGAGTCAATAAGACGAAATCGATAAAGTCCCGGTCTGAGATAGGCAGGTCCGCTATTTGCTCTGGAGCGATCACCTGACTGCCTTCGGTTCTTTCCTTGTCCACGCCCTGGGTCGTGTCGTGCACTTCAACTTCTTCAGTCGCAGCACGAACGCGAAGCTTGATCTGCAAAGATGCCTCCTGACCCAGCGTCAGAGTCAGCGGCGCTTCGTACGCGCCAAAGCCGTCCGCTTCCGCAGTAAATTTGTATTCTCCGGCAGCAAGACCTGAAATCACCGCCAATCCGAGCTTATCCGAAACTCCGGTCCGGACTACTCCTGTGTCCACATTGCGAACCGAAACACTTGCTTGCGGGAGGACTTTGCCCTCCGGATCGTCGACTGTAAGATTCAGCGTCGCAAACTGTTGACCTTGCAGAAGGACGGCGGGCGCAGAGAGGAGCAAGACTGCCAGAAGCATTCGAAGCGTGTAAAACAAACGCCCAGGGAAAGGGAGAACCTGCAAATCATGCATGTTGGATGGCCTCGACAGAACAGGAATTGAGAGCTCGGGTGATGGGGAATTAATAGCTCAGGCCGGATTATTGGCCATGGTGTGGCCCGGCGCAAGCTCCATATGTATTACCTTGTCCTCAATCGGAGGGTGGAGAGATTGTACGGGGTTCGTATCCATGATTCTCGAAATCCCATCTTTCGTTGGATCGTTGGATTGTCTTGTCCCGTCACACTTCGATGCATGCCGAGCTCGACCGAACCATGGGCTTCATTCCCCGTTCGCCTTCACTGATTGAGGCATTCGCGGCCTTTCAATCAGAAAAATGCGAGCAACGCAGAATTCTGCGACGGCGACCATCGATCCTGGGTATGATCGTGAGATTTCAAGTGACATGCCCACTTTATTGGAGTTGAGCGCTTATGCATCAGGAACACCAACCCAGGTGCACTCGGAACTGAGCGCCGTCTGGCTTCTGCTCGCTCACGGCAAGAAATCTTACGCAATCTCGGGGGTCTTGATCTCGACCTGATGATGGATGCCTGCCTCATCCCATTCGCCGTAGACAGCCCCTGCTTGGGCTGGGAGACTCTTTGATGAATGGCGTTCCCTGCCAGTGAGGTCTCAACATTGAATCACTCCCTTTGGGTAACGGCGCTGCGGCGTCTCGCCTTGGCGTCTCTTGCGCCGCTTGCCGTTTCCGCCAGCAGCTTGGCAATCGCCCAAAGTTCCGCCCCATCGCAGCCTCCCCTCTATGGTGGGAGCGCGGCCTCGGAATCTGCACTGCAACAGACCGGTTCCGCCACCGGCGGTGTTTTTGCTCCGGTGCTCGACGCGGAGAAACGTCCCATCACTGCCGGCGGCTTTGTGAAGACAGGCCCAGTGATTTTTCAGGATATCTCGCAGCAAGCCGGCCTGACCGGATGGCAGCACAAGATGGGCACTCCCCAGAAGCCATACATTCTTGAAACCATCGGCTCGGGCGTTGCGCTGCTGGACTACGACAACGATGGCTGGCTCGATATCTATCTCGTTAACGGTTCCACCTATGACGCGGAGACTGGCAAGACCGAACCACCCCATGCGGCCCTGTTTCACAACAACCATGACGGCACGTTTACCAATGTGGCTGAGCAGGCGGGCGTAACCAACGGCCGCTGGGGTTTTGGCGTGGCCGTGGGCGACTTTGATAACGACGGCTGGCCGGATCTCTACGTGGCAAACTACGGCAAAAACCGCCTCTACCGCAATAACCACGACGGCACGTTTACTGACATCGCCGAGAGCGCGGGCGTTACCCTAGGCAACTGGTCCACAGGCCCCAGCTTTGGCGATTACGATGGCGACGGCCGCCTTGATCTTTTCGTTCCCGGCTACGTTCATTGGGACATGAATAACCTGCCATCGTCTGGCTCGAAGGCCGTGGGCTATGCCAACTGCGCCTTCCGTGGCGCTGCCACCATGTGCGGTCCCCGCGGCCTGCAGGGCGAGCCTGACCACCTCTTCCATAACAACGGCGATGGAACCTTCACCGACGTAAGCGTCAAAGCAGGCGTCGACGATAAGCGCCGCTATTACGGTTTCTCGTCCACCTTCGTCGATATCAATGACGACGGCAAGGTCGATCTGCTGGTCACTGACGACTCCTCCCCTAACTACCTCTACCTCAACAAGGGCGACAGTACGTTTGAGGATGCCAGCTTCTATTCCGGCTTTGCCCTCAATCAGGACGCACGTGAAACTGCATCCATGGGGCTGGCCGTCGGCGACTACGCAAACAATGGCCGGCTCGATCTCTACACCACTACATTCTCCGACGATTACAAGGTCCTTTACCGCAACGACGGCGGTGGCAACTTCGTAGACATAACTCCAGGCATGGGCATCGCCGAGGGGACCTATCCCTTTTTAAGTTGGGGCACCCAGTTTTTCGACTATGACAACGACGGATGGAAAGACCTGATGTTTGTTAGTGGTCATGTATATCCACAGGCCGATCAACATAACTGGGGCACCTCCTGGGCCGAACGCGCGCTGCTGTTCCACAATCTAAATCACGGCAAGAAGTTTGAAATCATGCCTGCGGTCGAGGGCACTGGCCTCGCCGACGTAATTCCCGCCCGCGGCGCGGCATTCGGGGATCTCTTCAACGACGGCAAGATCGATGTGGTCATCAACTGCATGGACCACACGCCGGTGTTGCTCCGCAACGTCAATGACGACCACAACCACTGGGTCGGTCTGCAACTGATCGGCGGTCCGAAAAGCCCTCGCGATGCAGTTGGTTCCACGGTCTATCTGACAGCCGGAGGTCAACGCCAGCGCGGCGATGTTATGAGCGGCGGCAGCTTCGAGTCCTCCAACGATATGCGACTCCACTACGGCCTCGGCGAATCCAAGGCGGTCGAGAAGGTTGAAATCCGCTGGCCCGACGGGCAAAAGGAAGCGCTCACCCTTCCGGGTGTCGATCGCTACTTCGCAATTGAAGAAGGCAAAGGCATCGTGCCCAGCAAGTACGACGCGATTGCTACAGACCGTGCCACCGCCAAAGCTTCCACCACCCGCGGCGGCAAATAAAGTTCCAAAGCTGTCAGCGCGCACACCCATCTGAACCAGCGCATTTTGTAATTGGCCGAAACGCTAAAGAACGATCCCTGTAACCTTGCCTTGGAGAAACACTTATGAGGCCCTCCACCCAACTCGTCCACTTCATTGCAGGCTGTCTGATCCTGGGCGGTCTGCCAATTTTCCAGGGCCAAGCCCAGCAGCCAGCGGGTCCACAACCTGCAACCTCCCCCGCAATCCTCCCGCCGTTCGCGTATACGCCGCGTGCCAAAGACGCTCCGCCCGTTGGGGACACCCCCGCCCAGCGCGAGGCCCTCGCCGCCTGGAAGGCCAAAGCCGAGCAGAATGCCACTACGGCCCGCCAGGAGCATAACTCCGTCGTGACTCCAGCCTATAACTTCCGTTACGGCAAAACGAATCCCTTCGTGCCCGGAAACATCCAGGTTCAGGGTGATGGCTTCATTCAGCCTGGCGCGTTCCCCACTGCCGAGTACTGCGGAACGTGTCATCAGGAGGCTTATAGTCAGTGGCGTCAGGCCCTGCACTCCAACGCTTTCCGAACGCCCTTCTATCGCACCAGTGTCAACATCCTCATCCGCGACAAGACCCGCGGAATCGCCTTTGCCCGCCACTGCGATAGCTGCCACAATCCCATCGGCGTAGTCAGCGGCGCGCTGACGGAAGACTCAAAGGTAGATCGCGCCCGCTTCGACTCCGACGGCCTCACCTGCACCACCTGCCACTCCGTCCTCAGCCTCGACTCAACCAACGGAAACGCCAGCTTGAAGATAGGTGTTCCTGCCGTCATCGTAGACGAAAAGGGCGAGCGTATTCCCGGCATGGTTCCCTTCGACATGATTCTTCGCCACCCTGAGCGCCACTCCCAGGCCGTGATGCATGACTTTCTGCACACGCCGGAGTTCTGCGCTGCCTGCCACAAGGCCAATTTACCGGCCACGCTGAACGACTACAAGTTCACCCGCGCTTTCACGGCTTATGACGAGTGGCAGCAATCCAAATTTTCACAACGCAACCCGCTGACCTTTTACCAGGCTGACTTTACCACCTGCCAGGGCTGCCACATGAAGCGCAACCCAATCTCGCTACCCGACTACGGTGCAAAAAATGGCACCCTGGTCTCGCACCGCTGGCTCGCCGGCAACACCGCGGTTCCTTTCTACTATGGATTTGACGAGCAGCTCTCGAAGACCATCGAATTCCTCCGCTCCGGCAACTATCTCAACATCGACATCTTCGCTCTCAAGAAAGCAAACGAAGACAGGCTCATCGCCCCTCTCGGTCGCGCCTCCTATACCCTTGCACCCAGCGACGTCGTAGAAGCCTACGTTGTCGTGCAGAACAAAAACATCGGGCACTCGCTGATCCCGGAGGTGCGCGATCTCTACGAAGCATGGACCGAATTCATCGTCAAAGATGAGGCCGGCAACGAGATCTACCATAGCGGCTTCCTCAAGCCAGACGGCATGTTAGACCCACGCGCCCACAGCTTTACCAACCGGCCAGTCACCGACCAGGGCGAGTTTGTCGACAACCACAAAGTCTTTACCATTCACTCTGTTGCTTATGACAACACGGTTGCGGCTGGGCGCTCCGTCCTGGTCCGCTACCAGTTCCGGGTGCCCGCCGGAATCAAAGGCTCCATCAGCCTCACGGCTAAGATTAATTACCGCCATCTGCGCCAGAGTTACCTGAATAACATCTTCGGAAAAGATCACCCAGCTTATCCTGTCGTCGAGCTTACTTCTCGTACACGCAAGCTCAACATCGGCGAGAATCAACCCGAAGATCCGGACCCGGCAGACAACCCGGACTGGATGCGCTGGAACAACCTCGGTATCGCGTTGCTCGATCAGTTGCAGTTCCCGGAGTCGGTGCAGGCCTTTACTGAGGTGATCAAGCTCCGCCCCCTATACGCTGACGCGTATGTCAACGTTGGCCTCACTGAAATCTCCTGGGAGAAATACGACTCGGCCCGCATGGCGATTCGCCATGCTCTCTCGCTCGACCCCAAGTCAGCACGCGCCATCTATTACGATGGCCTGCTGCAGCGCCGCGCAGGCAATACCGAACAAGAGATTGCTGATTTCCGCAAGGTAGTTGAGATGTTTCCGCAGTCCCGCGACGCCCGCCGCGAGTTAGGCATCACCTACTACCAGCAGCACGACAATACTGCTGCTCTGGAACAGTTTGAGGCCCTACAGAAAATCGACCCAGACGACCTGACCGCCCACTATAACCTATCCATCCTCTATCGCCGCATGGGTAAATCCCAAGAGGCCGCCGAGCAGCAAGCAATGTTTGTCGACAAGAAAGTCGATCCCGGCGCGCCCACATATTCGCTCGATTATCTACGCAACCATCCGGAGATATCGACGGAAAGCATCCCATGGCACATTCATACCGACCTCGAAGATGGATCAGGAGACCTCGCACATGCCAATTAACTTCAGATTCAATGCCGGATCGTCACTGACGATCCGGGTGGCATTGTTGGCAGTTCTTATTGCCGCCCTCCCGACAGCTGGCCGCGCAGCCAATAACTGCCCATGGATCAATGAAGCTACTGCCTCAGGCATCCTGGGTGCAGATGCCGTTGGCTCTTATACCGATGCTGAGCCTATTCAGCCAACCGTCTGCACATTCATCCAGTCATCCTCCGGCCTTACCCGCACTTTGCGCATCGCTGTCATTGAGACACCCGATTTCCGCTCCCGCCTCAGCGCAGAGTCAAAAGCCTGCAGAACCGTCGCCGCACCTCTCAAGGCCATCGGCAATGAGGCGATCGCCTGCTCGGGGGGCGACCGCAAAGATCTCTACGCCGAGCGCGTCGTCGGCAGGGTTCGCAATCAGGTCTTCACAATCACCCTGAGCACCACGCGAAAAGACGACTCCATTCTCACGCGATCCGAGTTGAAAACACGCATCCTCACCGCCGCCGAACAGGTCTCTGGCAATCTGTTCTAACTGGGGTCTCTGGGACTGGATGGAAAGTCCGGTTAAGTGGTTCGATCTGTCGGACCCCGTACGGGGCGTTCCAAGCCGCATATGGCGCACACAGCGCACTTCTTTATATCTCATTAAAGCGTTTAGTTTGTTTAGTATATGAATAGCATCAAGAGTTTGCGTTTTAATCTGACGGAGAGGGGGAGATTCTCCGACTATCGTATATAAGCCCATTATTTACAGCACTAACTATTCTGTCGTCGTACGCTTGTCGTGCTTTTGGCATTTAACCCCACCATGGACGGCAAAGCTGTCACCCTCATGTTCAGGTTCAATGAGGCAGACGAACCTGGAAACGCAGGTCGGCTGCCAGAGGCGCTAATGGCCGGGTTAAGTCCGGCCACGCGCTTATCGATGACAAGGTAGTTCAGGTTAAGGGCTGGACATATGACCTCAGGTGTACTGTGGATCGAAAGGCGGCCTACGAGTCAATAGGGAGGAACGCTGCGGCGGCCGACGCGAAACGGCAACAGCTTGAGATCAAGAGCATCGTCAAGGCCCAAGCTAAAGAAGCTGGTATCGAAGTTCTCGACGCTCGGGAGAGCAGCTCATTGAAGGCTGTATTCGCGTCGCATACTGTGTGATAACCCATAGGTTTTAACATAGCTTCTTCTGAAGCGTTTCAGCCATTAGTTTCAATGCGATTGCGCGGATGAAATGGAAGCCCTTTTGGAACAAAAAATACGGTCATACTCAATCTTCAGGCGTGTCAAAAGGCCTCAGCCGGAGTTCAAGATGCGTCAACCCTTTTGACACAAGGCTCGGGCTCGCAGTGTTTGAACAACCGCATGATTGCAACCTCCGCCTGTCTCTCTCCCAAGATGTTTTTTGGACCCCCAGTGAGCGCATCATCGCCAAATCACTCGTCGACGGCAGATTTGTATCGAAAAGTCTTAGTGCTGTATCTGAAGCGCCCCATTGAGACCATGTGGTCAGGCACTGTTGCGCTCGGGCGCTCCAGATACAGCACTAAGACTTCGCAGGACTAATTCTGTCTTAGGAAGCTCTAAGGTTTACATTTCGGGGCTTCGAAAGAACGCTCTGCGGTGGCAAAACCTTCCTGATGCATGCTGGGTTCCCGAGGATTGTGACAGCTTCAACATCAAGCAAAACGTTAGTCGATCACACAAACATTTTTGGACCAATTAACTCGGTCTCGCAGATGCTTTTGACAGCACCACACGAGATCCGGAACCAGTTGGAAAACCGCGGCCTCTGGCTCCTATTGCACCACTTGCGTGACCTTCGCCGACGTGCTGCTCTTGAAATTGCCGTCACTCGCATAAACGGCCGTCAGCTTGTGCGATCCAGTTGCAGTGAAAGTCAACTGGCAACTTCCAGTCCCTGAAGTCAAGGCCCCGGTGCACGTCTCGCCTGTGCTCGCAGTTACAGTAACCGATCCCGTCGGTGTGCCCGTCGCTCCGCTCACCGTGAAATTCACCGTCACTGCTTGGCCTACCGACGAAGGATTGGGGCTGCTTGAGTTGATCACCGTCGTGCTCGCTGCCTCGTTCACCGTGAGCGCAACTGTGTCGGTTGCCGAAGTGTAGTCGATAGTGTCCGAAGGTGTGAATCCGACCTCGAGACTCTGCGCTCCGGCATTCAGAATCGTGCCTACAATGGGTGAGTACAGGAATGTGCCGGGAACAGAAGCAGTGGCGTCCAACTGCGTGCCACTGAGCGCGGTGCCATAGGTAATCGCGGACGGCTTAGCCCAAGTGATCTTGGGCGTGGCCTGGTTCACCTGCAAGGTGACGGAGGCGCCGGGCGGCACCGCGTAGTTGGTTGTGTTGTTTGGCGTGAAGGTAACGGAGAGGGTCTGACTTCCTGCCGTAAGCACGCTTCCCTTCGCCGGCGTATACGTAAACGTCCCGCCAACGGACGCGCCATTGTATGTAGCGGTCGCATTCAGCTGGGTGCCGGTGAGCGCCGTGCCATACGTGATGGCAGCGGGCGTCGACCAGTTGATTGTTGGCGTTGCCATGCCTACCTGAAGAGTTACTGTTGCGGTTGCCGTGGAATAGTCAACATTATCCGTTGGAGTGAATGTGACTGAGAGGGTTTTGCTGCCCCCGGTCACGATTGCGCCCGCAGCAGGCGTATAGACAAAACTGCCAGGCACAGTGGCAGTAGCATCGAGTTGCGTGCTGCTCAGCGGAGTCCCATAAGTGATCGGCGCTGGCGTAGCCCAGGTCAGAGTCATTGCTGCCTTGCTTACGGTAATCGGGACTGTTGCGGTGGCTGTTGTGTAGTCTGTAGTGTCTATCGGGGTAAAGGTGACCGAGAGAATCTGCGCGCCAGCGGTGAGAACCGTGCCCGCAGCGGGTGAATACGCAAATGTGCCGAGAACAGATGTGGTGGCATCTAATTGAGTGTCATCGAGCGAAGTTCCGTACGTGATTGCAGCCGGCTTGGCCCAGGTTATCTTCGGGGTGGCCTGGTTCACCTGCAAGGTGACTGAAGCATTTGCACTCGTATAGTCCGTGGTGTTCTTGGGAGTAAAAGACACGGTGAGGGTTTGAGTCCCGGCGGGCAAGACTGTGCCCTTCGCGGGGTTATAAGTGAACGTGCCCGTGACAGCCGTGCCGTTGTATGCGGCGGTTGCGTTCAGTTGCGTTGCTGTGAGCGTGGCCCCGTAGGTAATCGCTGCCGGAGTTGCCCAGTTAATGGTCGGCGTGGCTTGCGTCGCGACAGAGGTTTGCGTCGCAGTAGCAGCCAAATAGTTGTTGTCGGCGGCCCAGGATGCAGTGAGCGTGCATGTTCCCGAGCTAGCCGTCACCGTAACAGTGGTACCAGCGATCGAACATGGCCCGCTGGCTGTAATGACAGCAGGGGTACTTGCGTTTGTGGATGCGGCGACTGTGAAAGAGGACTCATAGGGAGCGCTGGCAGGTGCTCCCGTGAAGGTCACGGTTGGGACGGCTTGAGTCACAACCTGGCTCAACGGCACTGACGCGCTGGCGGTGAAGGGACTGCCGCTGGCAGGCGAATACACTGCGGTGATGCTATGCGTCGCTGTTGTCAATGTACTCGTGACGTAGGCGGCTGATCCGCCACTCAAAGTGACAGCCGAACCTGCGGTGATTCCGTCCACGCTGAACTGTACTGTCCCGGTCGCCGCTGTCGTGCCGCTCGCCGGCGTCACGGTCGCCAGGATCGTGACAGACATTCCATACGAAGATGGATCTGGCGACGAAGCAAGTGCCGTAGTCGTAGCAACTGCCGCCAGGCCTGTGCCGCTGACCGAGATGCTCTGTACCGCGTTTGAGGCATTCAGCGCATTGTCAGTCAGTACAAACGATTCGTTCAAGGTGCCAGTCGTGGTCGGCGCAAATTCGATGCTCAGGTTACAGGTGGCGCCTGCGGCTAATGAGAAGCTCGCCGTGCAATCGGGCGGAGTGCCACTGCCCGCCACCTGCGTGAAGTCGGCCGGCGGAGTCAGACCGGGAGCGACCGCGGTCAGCGGCGCATTGCCATAGTTCTCCACCGACACCACCATCAGCCCATCTGTAGAATCGACGCCCGGCGCCACCGTTGCCGTCGGGAAGGTCAGGCTCGGCGCGTCGGCGAAGTCCAACTTGTCCACGCCAGTGTTCGGAGAACCCGGATTGACGAAATAGACATTCCCGAGCCCATCGACGGCCACGCCATAGGGATTGTCGAAGCCACTGCCCACGGTAATGACCGTTGTGTAACCGCCAACCGCCAAAATCTCCCTTACCGCGTTTCCAGGGCTGCCTACACCGTTGCTGTTTGTATCAGCGACGAAAACGTTCCCGTTCACATCAACCGCGACTCCAGCGGGGTCAACGAATCCGCTGCCCAGGGTGTTGACGGTGGTGTAGCCGCCTGCCGCCAAAATCTCTTTTACTGCGCCATTTCCCCAGTCGCCGACATAGACATTCCCGTTCCCGTCCACTGCCACACCATTGGGTTGGTTGAAGCCGCTGCCCAGGGTGTTGACGGTTGTGTAGCCGCCCGCTGCGACAATTTGTTTCACCGCATTGTTCTGGGTGTCGGCAACATATATATTCCCGCTTCCGTCCACCGCCACCCCACTGGGTTCGTTGAAGCCGCTGCCCAGGATGTTGACCGTGGTGTAGCCACCTGCCGCTAGAATTTCCTTCACTGCGTTGGCGCCAGCATCTGCGACAAAGACATTCCCAGCCCCATCCACCGCCACCCCGTTGGGGCTGGTAAATCCGCTGCCCACGGCCTTGATTGTGCTGTATCCGCCCGCGGCCACCATTTCTTTCACTACGCCAAGACCTCCAAAGGAGACAAAGATGTTTCCACTCGCATCGACAGCTACACCGGTTGGCCGTACGAAGCCACTGCCCAGGGTGCTCTGTGTTCCAGGCGGGAAATTAACCTGCGGGCCCACGCCTGTTCCCTGTACGTAGCCGATGGCTAGCAGGTACCCGACGTTGTCCAGCAGCTCAACTGCTCCGTTGCGCTGCCCCGGAGCCGTCGGTTTGAAATTCACATCCACGGTGCAGGTGTTGCCCACGTTGAACACATGAGTCGTCACCTGCGCGTTGCAAGTGCCGTCGCCCACGTCGGTAAAGTCCAGCCCGGTTGCACCCTGTGTTACCACCGTTGGAGCGCCAATGACACCCGCCGAAGTGAAGGTGAAGGTTACCAACTGGCTGCTTGCGCCCGTTACCTGAACGGACCCGAAGTTCGTCGCCAAAGCCATTGCTGTCGTCGCCGAATAGGGGCTGACATTAACCGTGACGGTCGCTTCCGTACTGCCGTAACCGCTGGTATCTACCACGTGGAATGTGAAACTGTCGCTCCCGTCGAACACCAGGTTGGGCGTGTAGACTACGCTGGCTGAAGTCGCGCCGATCGGTGTCACCGCCGACACAGACCCATTCGCCGGAGGGCTGTCAATCACAAATGTCAGCGCCTGTCCTTGGGGGTCAGAACCCGTCAGTGTAACCGCTACCTGCCCCCCCTCGGTGGTCGTCGTGGTTTGCGAATTTGCGATTGGAGTCAGGGCAGCGGTCGTCCCGGTGAGAGCCACCGTCTGCGAGTTGCCCGGGAATCCTCCGGAGTTATCCGTGATGGTCAAATTGGCGTATTCAGCGGTCCCGGTTGACGGGTTGAATAGGACATTGATCGTGCAGGAGGAACTGCCGGCCAGTTGTCCAGCCGCAGTGCTGCAGGTATCGGCCGTCTCGGAGAAGTCCCCGTAGTTCGTGCCGGTGAACCCAATGCTGAAGGTCAATGGCGCGCCACCAGGGTTGTTCAGCGTCACCGTCTGGGAACTCGTTGCAACGCCCACACCAGGACTCGAAAAACTAAGGCTGGCGGGTGAAGCAGCTGCAATCGGAGGGGCTACCACGAATCCGTAGGCAGCTATGCTTCCGATTAGCGGGCTGTTACCGAGGCCTGAATTGGTCGAGGTCGTCGAAGTCGCCTCTTCGCCGTCGCTCGCATAAGCGTACAACACATGGAAGCCTGGCTCGAGGGTGCCCATCGTGGCGCTGAAGGCTCCCGATCCCTGGTTGGTGGCGGCCGTCCATGGTCCTTGCCAGGAATCCACCTGGTAGAGCAAATTGTCGACCGGCGTTCCGGTCAGGCTGTTCGAGGCCGTAAAGCTGAAGCTGGGCGTCAGGCTTTCTGCGATATTCCCGGCGAGCGGCGTGATGGCCGTCGTAATTGGGATCGTCTGCACCTGCTGTTCGGTAATGGCCGTGACATTGCTGCTGCCCTCGTTGGCGACGTAAATCTGGTTGGTGACGGGGTTCACTGCCAAGGCATAGGGAGTTGTCCCAGCGCTCAGGGTTGTCGTGCTGTTTGTGGCCCCGTCAATTACCGTAACGGTGTTGTCGGCCTGGTTGGCGACGTAAATCTTGTTGGTTGCCGGGTTCACCGCAATCGCATACGGCGTGGCACCGGCGGTAACCGTGGTGGTGGTATTCGTGGCTCCATCGATCACAGTGACACTGCCGCTTGTTTCGTTGGCCACATAGATTTTGTTGGTCAGAGGATTCACAGCCACGCCCAACGGGGAGTTCCCCGTGCTCACCGTGCTGGTGCCGTTGGTAAGTCCATTGAGCACTGTGACGGTGTTGTGAGGGCTACTGACGTCGTTGAAGTAAACCTGGTTGGTCACCGGGTTCACCGCCACGTTACTCGAGACGGTCCCAATGTTCACGTTTGTGCTGGTGTTGGTGGCGCCGTCGATCACCGTGATGCTGGTGCTGCGCCTGTTTGCGACGTAGATCTTGTTGGTCACTGGATTTACTGCTACACCCCATGCTTCGCTTCCCGCGACGACAGTTGTGGTGTTTCCAGTGGCTCCGTCGATCGCCGAGACGGTGCCGTCGCCGTAGTTTGTCACGTAAATCTTGTTGGTTACCGGGTTCACCGCCACGCTTTGGGGACTTCTCCCCGTGGCAATCGTGGTTGTATTGTTGGTGGCTCCGTCGATCACCGTCACATCGTTGCTGCCTTGGTTGGCGACGTAAATCTGGTTGGTCACCGGATTCACCGCCACCGCATAGGGTCTGGTCCCCGTATTGACCGTTGTGGTGTTTCCAGTGGCTCCGTCGATCACCGTGACGTCGGCGTTGCCCTCATTCGCGACGTAAATCTTGTTGGTCACCGGATTCACCGCCACCGCATACGGATTGCTCCCGGTGCTGACGGTGGTGGTACTGTCGGTCGCCCCGTCAATGACAGTGACGTCGTTCCCGGCCGAATTCACGTAGATCTTGTTGGTCACAGGGTTCACAACCAATGAGGCGGGACTAGAAATACCGTTCACTGTGGTGGTGCCATTGGTGGATCCGTTGATTACGGTGACGTTGTTGCTGCCGGTGTTCGCGACGTAAATCTGATTGGTCACCGGGTTCACTGCCAGGCCTTCGGGAGAAGCCCCAGTGCCAACCGTCGCAGTGCCGTTGGTTGCTCCGTCGATCACCGTCACATTGTTGCCGCCAAAGTTAGCAACGTAAATCTGGTTTGTCACGGCATTCACTGCCACTGAGGCGGGATAGGTTCCTGTGCTGATCGAAGTGGTGCTATTGTTGGCTCCGTTGATCACCGTGACATTTGCGCTGTTAAAGTTCGCGACATAAACCATGTTGGTTACGGGGTTCACCGTAATTGCAAAGGGTCCAGACCCGGCGCCGACCGTGGTGGCGTTATTGGTGGCTCCGTCGATCACCGTCACACTATTACTGCCAAAGTTGGCCACGTAAATCTTGTTGGACACCGGATTCACCGCTACAGCGTAGGGACGGGTCCTAACCGTAACCGTGGAAGTACTGTTGGTGGCTCCGTTGATCACGGTGACGTTGTTGCTTCCAGTGTTCGCGACGTAAATCTGATTAGTCACGGGGTTCACCGCCACGGCTTCGGGATGGACCCCAGTGATTATCGTAGTAGTGGCGTTGGTTACCCCGTCAATCACTGTGACATCGGCGCTGTCAAGGTTAGCGACATATATCTTGTTCGTCACCGGATTCACCGCAACGGCATGGGGTTGGCTCCCGGTGCTAACCGTGGCGGTGCTGTTGGTAGCTCCATCGATCACCGTTACGGTGTTGCTCTCGCTATTCACGACGTAAATTTTGTTGGTTACAGGGTTCACCGCCATGGCCAAGGGCGCAGTCCCAGCGCTGACCGAGGCGGTCACCATCTGCGCATCTGATGCTATCGTGCCCAAATGGAGGACTACGAGGGTAGCTGCCAACTGAATAATCGAACGGGCTTTCATTGGTCTCTCCTGCTGGGATGGCGATGTCTGATTTGTAATCCTTACCGATTCAGCTTCGAATCGGCGGCGAAGTTACCTTTCGAATCCTGCACCGTGAAATCATTCTTTCCGTGGCTTGCAGATTCGGACCAGAAAATGGAAGCTAGTCGATCGGAATTAGTCGGGGCTGACGTTCTGCAAAGTCTGGGGGACCTCTTGTGAGCGAACAGATAACCACAGCCTGGCTGACGCGAACGCTTTTGCATTCATGTCGCGGGGAAATCTTTCGCGTTTATTGTCCGATGTGAAAAGGGAAGAATTGAATCCAGGTGGAACGATGGCTGCCAGCCTACCATGTGAAAACTGCAAATAACAAGCGCTAATTGCGTGAGAATAACGCCGCAGGGTCCAGAAATTGGGTTGGGCCTGGATTGCCGCCTCCTCGTCGCCTAATCGTCTTTACTTCTCAGTCAACATCACCGAACCGGCAGTCCGGCATCACACCGGCAGGGACGAATTCGAAAGCATATCCTTTGGGATGAGTAGCAGAATTCAACCATTACCAGCACGATTCTGGATCGCGAAGACTATGGGGACTTTTGTGGGGACCGTAGATCGAAAATGGCATAAATCAGTAGTAATCGCGCAGGGCCGAAGGGCGCGCGCAAGCTAGTGACGGCAGTTAAGTTAAGCCACAAATAGCAATTGGCATCAATTGTGGGGAGCCCGCTTGGTGTGCGAGGGGTTGGCAGCTCACCGGATGTTGGGCGGGAACGGATCAACTAATCAACCTAATCATCAATCGCGGCTTGGGTGAAGGCTAACGGAGGTCCGCCCAAGCGTATAGACCGACTGTCGCCGCACATTTTTGTAAAGCGGTAAGCGACGGTTCTGGTTGCTGACACAACGAGGGACTCGAGACGGGAGTTGCAGTCTGAGGACCATGCCTACTCCGTGATCCGCGACGTGGTCCGCTGGGGCACCGGCGGCCCGAAGGCGGGAGGCACGGATTTCAGAGTCCGGGAGCCAATCGGCAAACAGATTGACGGTTCAGGAAACTCACAAAATGGCGGGCGCTAGGAGCAGTGAAAGGGAAGGAGGAATTAATCGGGGAAGTCCAGAAGCTTGGCCCCAGCCGGGGTCAGGGATTAGTTCAACTCAACCGATCCCAAGGGCAGGCGGACCGTTCGCGGTTCGCCCGTCAAAGGCCAGCTTTCCAGGGGAGCAAATGACGACGATGGAAGCGCCGTACGGCTGCCAAGCATGTTGCTGAAAAGCCGCTGGAGCGCATGGGATCAGCAACCGAACCCGAAGAGCTGAGCTCCTTGCATTGGATTCGTTATCCCCAGCCCATCCGATGCTCCTGCACTCTAATCTAGTGCAGAAGCACATCCCGCCCATGAGTGACCGGAACCCGGACAGTACCCGGACAGTTAGCCCCAGAACAAGAAAGACCGCTCATGGCGGCCTCTTCTAAACTCTTTGTTTTAATGAAAGATTTGGTTGCGGGGGCTGGATTTGAACCAGCGACCTTTGGGTTATGAGTTCTTAAATTAAGCAATTTCAGAGAGTTGGCAGGCGTTATTGGTTGCCGAAAGCTAACCGGAGTAATCTTTGCGAACTCCGAAGAATCTCGCAGATGGGTTCGGCTTGGGTTGAATCTGGATTCGTGTGTGTGCCGCTGGGCCGATCAAAGCCGGATGCGGTTCCTCCAACGGTCTTGAATGCGCTTCGCTGGCCTCTCGAAGAAAAACCACTCAAAGCTGGCTGCTTTCCCTCATGGCTGTTGGAGAACCACTCGTGCGATCGTATAGCGCGGTCACGGACCGGAGTCTCTCACACAATTCCCGGCTCAATGTGCGCGGCCGATAACGCCATTTCCAATTTCCGCTTACTGTGCCGGGCAGATTCATGCGCGCCGAACTGCCAAGTCCCAGCACATCCTGTAGCGGAACAATCACAACGTCTGCAACGGATGCCTCCACAGCACGAATCATGATCCAGTTGATCTCCGCATCGTCATCGAAGTTGAGATAGGAGCGCGCGAATTCGCGCTCTTTGCGAATATCCTCCGGCGTACGGGTGCTGTCGGCCGCGCCCGTACTCACCCACCAGCCCACTGCAGTGTCGTTGTCGTGGCTGCCGGTAAAGGCCACCAGGTCGCGGCTGTAATTGTGGGGACGAAAGGATGGTCCCTGGGCGTCCGTCCCGAACGCAAATTGCAGGATGCTCATTCCCGGGAGGCCGAACTTCTTTCTCAGTTCCTCGACTGGCGGCGTGATGACTCCCAGGTTCTCGGCGACAATCGGCAGTTCGCCAAACTCATTTTGCAGCGTCGACAGAAGACCGACTCCTGGCGCCTTGACCCATCGCCCGTGCATGGCGGTCGGCTCTCCGGCCGGAACTTCCCAGTAAGCCTCAAAGCCGCGGAAATGATCGAGCCGCACCAGATCGAAGAGAACGAGCGAGGCGCGGAAACGTTCAATCCACCACCTGTATCCGTCGGCCTCCAGTACGTCCCAGCGATAGATCGGATTGCCCCAGAGCTGCCCCGTGGCGCTGAAGTAATCGGGCGGCACGCCGGACACCACAGTCGGATTGCCCTGATCATCGAGATAGAAGAGTTCCGGGTGGGACCAGACGTCTGCGCTGTCGTGCGCGACGTAGATGGGGATGTCGCCCATCAGGCGAATGTCGCGCTGCCGGCAATAGGTCTTGAGGTCTTGCCACTGGCGGGAAAACTCGAACTGCCAGTATTTGATGACACTCAACTGAGGCGCAAGCCGCAGCGTCCACTCGCTGACGGCGCGTGGGTCGCGTTGTCGAATCTCTGCGCCCCATGTGGTCCAGGCCGTTCCGTTGTGTTCGTCTTTCAGGGCCATGAAGAGCGCGAAGTCGTCGAGCCATGGTTTTGCGCTTTCGCAAAAACGGTCAAAGGCCGCGCGATCCGCGCGCGATGCATCGGCAATGAACGCCTGTGCTGCCCGGAGCAATATCGGTCTCTTGAACTCGATCGCGGCCCCAAAATCGACCGAGTCCTCAGGAAAGGCCGGCGCCTGAGCCAGGTCCGATTCGCCAAGCAGTCCCAGATCGCGCAAGCGTTCAAGGCTCAGCAACTGCGGGTTACCGGCAAAAGCTGAGAAGCATTGATAAGGAGAATCACCGTATCCAGTGGGATTCAGTGGCAGCACCTGCCACAACGTCTGTCCGGCGGCGAAGAGGAAGTCAGCGAATTCGTAGGCGCCCGGCCCGAAATCGCCGATGCCGAAGCGGCCTGGCAGCGAAGTGCAATGCAACAAAACTCCGCTGCTTCGAGGGCATTTCACGCCCAAACATACGATGGTCGTGGTTGCCGGGTCAAGTCCAAGCCCTCGAAAAACGCGCAATCCAAAGTCTGGCGAAGTCCTCAGAAATGCTGGATAGAATCATCGTGACCGGTGGGTGGGGTGGTCGGGGGTGTGACGCTGTGCTCGCCGGAGCGTTCGGAGTGGCTTTCAAGCGAACGACTGACGAGATCGCGGGAGCCGAGACCCACGGCGAGAGCAAGCGTGAGCACGATACCGCCGAAGAGGATGCCAAAGGCCAGCGCAACGACGTTGCCGCCCAACTGAAGGTGGTCGAGTACCATGGCTGCCGTAAGCACGAGCACGAGCCATTTGACGCCGAGCGACAGGAAGCGCGCGTATTGGAGTTGCTCATTGACGGCTCCGATGAGGACCGAGCGGGCAAGGAAACGTGCGAGCAGAGTGCCGGCGATGAGCAGGAAGACGGCCCCTACCAATTGGGTAAGGTAGGGCATAAGCGAGCTGGGTAGTGCTGTGGCAGTTGCGTAGGCGGCATCGAGAGCGGAGACGCCGATGATGAGCCCGAGCAGGACGCAAGCCCAGAAGGAGATCCGGGCGACAAGCGCCGTTGGAGAAGTGGAGGGCGCCCAGTCGATGTTGCCGCGGCTGCGAGCAACGCGATCATCAAACTTGGCCGCGATAAGTCCACGCCGTAACAGCGCGGAAAGAGCCATGCCAATCAAGGTAAATAAAGCCAGGGCAACAATGAGGGCAAGGATTCCAGGCAGGATGGCGACGAGCAGTGCGAGCACGCGATAGAGCGACCGGTAGAGCGCGTCGGACATATGGTGCCAGATGGAGGTGTTGTCGGCATACATGGGCTGGAAAGCCTGGGCTGGGCTTGTCTGGAGAATAGTGGCAAGGATGTTTTGCATAGGATTCACTCCTTGAATCGACTCTTGCTTCGTACCGGAAATGGGTTTGATGCGGGGGTAATCATGGATTGAACCGGTCTGGCCATCGCCAGCGTGAGACCATGTAGGTTTTGTCGGCCTCGAAGGCTGCTGCGACGGCCTCGATATGCGATTCGGGGGTGGTGCCGGAGTTGGTGATATTGATGTGGCTTGCGACCCAAGCCAGGTAAAGCGGGATAAGCGCGCCGAGCAGATGTCCGCGATTGATGGTGCGGAGCCGGTGGGCGAGGAGAAAGTCGAAGACAATGCGGGCCCAGAGGCTCTCGGGCATCCGGAAATCTGCAGCGTCGGTTGCAGAAAGCCGTTTGAGTCCGAGTAGCGAGTTCGGCGGCAGGACGAGCGACCAGATTTCATGAAGGTTGGTATAGGCGAGCCGGAAAGCCTGGAGCATCGGGGCGATGTCTGCTGCCGAATCGCTCGACGTTGCCTGAAGAATGGGCAGGGAATCGCCCGCTGGCGGCAACTGGCGGAAACGCTGCCAGAATGGCGCTTTGAGTTCGATATCGGAGAACAGAGATCCGGTGAGCAGGGGGAGGATTGTGTTGAGGTCGGGCCCGGTGTGTTGGTGTTGGACGCGCGATCCAACATCGAACTGATTGATGGTGAACCCGGCTACAGCGGCTTCGTTGATCGGCCAAAGAGGGGTCTCTCCCTGGTCAAGCTTGGCGAAGCGCTGGGCAGCGCCGGCGAGGCGTTCGGCCATGCGAAGCGAGAGGCCGAGATCGACGGCGAGGGGAAATCGTACCTGTGAGGCGAAAAGCGCACGCGTAAGCGGATAGAGGATTGCGGAGTTGACCAGGCCGGCGTACGGCGGCAAATCGTATCTGGCGACTGCGAGGTCGGTGGGGGTAGTGAGAACGCCATTGGCGAGTGCGCTGATTGCGGATGAGCTGAGCGAGCCTGACTCCGGGCTCAACATGAGGATGGCACGCGCCTTCTCCATGCTGGCGAGTTGGTAAGCACTGACGAAATCAGCGGCGGTAAGGGTCCAGGAGACGTTGGCCGCTGGAGCAGCGACGATCCGGAGAGATGGATAGGAGTCCTTTAGTAGCGCATCGGAGACCGCGTTTGGGGATGCAATGAGCAGGTCTTCCGCAGGGAAGGAAGCGGACAGGTGGGCGAGGACTGGGTCGAGTTGTTCCGGCGTCATGGCAGCGAGCAGGACAAGGAGTCCGTTGTCGCTACCTGCGGAAGGTGGGTTGATTTCGGAAATTGAATCTGCTGTCGCCATGATCATCCGGGAAGTTGACATTAATGCAATTGTCGGCTTTCCACAGCCCCTGATTGACCAGCCTCCATGCGGCTGGACCTTTCAAAGGCTTAGATGCCGGCTAGCGCGATGAGAATCATGCCGGCTTCACACTCGGGGGCTGCAACTCGAGCCAGAAGAAAGAGTATGGAGCGAGGGTGAGTACGTAAGGAGCTTCAGTGATGGTGGGGAAATGCACATAGCCCAGCATCTCGACGGGCTCGGCCTCGTTGTAATCGGCGAGATCGAGGGCGACAGGCTGGGCAAAACGGCTGAGATTGGCCACGCACAGAACGGTCTCGTGCGAGCCATCGCCGCGCTTAAGGTCACGGACGTAGGCGAGGATCTTGCGATTCGCCGGGTTCAAAAACGTGAGGGTTCCACGGCCAAAGACCTGGAACAGTTTGCGCAAGGCGATCATATTGCGCGTCCAGTGCAGCAGGCTGGACTGATCGCTTTGCTGAGCTTCCACGTTGATGGCCTGGAAGCCGTAGATGGGATCCATAATGAGGGGAAAATACAGCCGCGCAGGGTCGCAATTTGAGAAGCCGGCGTTGCGATCCGAGTTCCACTGCATTGGGGTCCGTACGCTGTTGCGGTCGCCCAGGTAGATGTTGTCGCCCATGCCGATTTCGTCGCCGTAATAAAGGATGGGCGTACCCGGAAAGCTGAGAAGAAGCGAGTTCAGCAGTTCGATGCGGCGGCGGTTGTTGTCGACCAACGGTGCGAGCCGGCGCCGGATACCCACGTTGACGCGCATGCGCGGATCTGCCGAATAGGCGATATACATGTAGTCGCGCTCGTCGTCGGTGACCATTTCAAGCGTGAGTTCGTCGTGATTGCGGAGGAAAAGACCCCATTGGCAGTTGTCGGGAATGGCCGGCGTCTGGACCACGATGTCGACAATCGGCAGGCGATCTTCCTGGCGAAGTGCCATATAGATGCGAGGCATGAGCGGAAAGTGGAAGGCCATGTGGCACTCGTCGCCATCGCCGAAGTAAGGACGGACATCGGCAGGCCACTGGTTGGCTTCGGCCAGAATCAAACGGCTGCTGTATTCGGCATCGATGGTGGCGCGTATGGTCTTGATGACGGCATGGGTTTCAGGCAGGTTTTCGCAGGACGTGCCATCGCGTTCGACCAGGTACGGGATTGCGTCCATGCGCAGCGCGTCGACGCCCATGTCGAGCCAGAAGCGCATGGCCTTGAGAACCTCTTCGATGACAGCCGGGTTATCGAAGTTGAGGTCGGGTTGATGCGAAAAGAAGCGGTGCCAGTAGAAGGCCTTGGCCGTCTCGTCCCAGGTCCAGTTGGACTTTTCCGTGTCAGTGAAGATCACGCGGGCGTCCTGGAAGAGATGGTTGGTCTCGGACCAGACGTACATCTCCCGCGCTGCGGAGCCGGGCGGCGCCAGGCGGGCGGCCTTGAACCATGGGTGCTGATCGCTAGTGTGATTGATCACCAGTTCGATCATGACCTGCATGTTGCGCTCGTGCGCTGCGGAGAGAACCTGCTTGAAATCATCCAGGGTTCCGTAGGACGGGTTCACGTCGACGTAGTTCGAGATGTCGTAGCCGTCGTCGCGCTGGGGCGAGGGAAAGAAAGGCAGAAGCCATATGCAGGTGACGCCGAGGTCTCGGAGATAGTCGAGCCGTGAGAGCAGGCCGGGAAAGTCGCCAATCCCGTCGCCGTTCGAGTCGGCGAAGGCTCGGACGTGAAGTTCGTAGATGATTGCGTCTTTGTACCAGAGGGGATCCGTTGCGCTTGCCAGCCTTTTCACTCTTCAGCTCTCCAAGGTGCTTGGATGCGCGTTTTCCCACTGTTTGCTTGCGGTATAGCAGCGGCAAACGAACCTTCGCCAACAATACGGCAGAACCATTCAGTCCGCAAAGGGGTTTGACCGTTGCCAATCGTTCCTCGGAGCGCCAATAGGAACCATCCGTGTAGCCGCCAAAACGCTGAAACCGAGCGCACTTGCGCTCGGTTTCGAGAGGTTCGATTTTGGGGTTGGAACCCGTAATTGGTTGCGGGGGCTGGATTTGAACCAGCGACCTTTGGGTTATGAGCCCAACGAGCTACCGGGCTGCTCCACCCCGCAGTGTTAGTTTAACAAAGTCTAGTTTGGGGGGTCAATGAAACCCCGATAATGCCTCATAAGGCGTCTCCTGTAAACTCTTCAGAAATCGCAGTCCTGTCTCACCCCGGAGCCCGCCGAAAGCCTCCGCCTCCTGTCGCGGAAAGGATTCAGGCGCAAAACACAGACATCCGCTCCACAAGAACCAGGAGCCACATTGACCTTTTCCAGTCGTTTCCACGAAATTCGCACCGGCTTTGAGCGGTCGTTCTGGGTTGCCAATGTCAGCGAGCTCTTCGAACGCCTGTCCTACTACGCGGCGTTTGCCTCTCTGCCCCGATATCTGCATGAGAGCCTGAACTTCGGCGTCGAGCGGGCCAGCAGTTTGGCTGGCTTGTTTGGCGGGTTGGTGTGGTTTCTGGCCGTATTCGGTGGAGCTCTCGCGGACCGGATGGGATTTCGCCGAGCGCTGTCGCTGGCCTACCTGATTCTGACCATCTCCTACTTCCTGCTCGGCTCCATCAGTTCGCCCTGGCTCGCTCCAGTTCGAGATGCCATGCCTCTGGTTGTGCTGGTAACGCTGATCCTGATGCTTCCAGCGCTTGGCATTGCGCTCGTCAAGCCCTGCGTCGTCGGGACCACCGCCCGCGCTTCCAGGCAGAGCGTACGCTCCATTGGATACTCCATCTACTACACCCTGGTGAACATTGGCGGGGCCTTGGGGCCTCTTCTCGCCGGGTGGGTGCACAAGCATCTCAGCGTGGAGAAAGTCTTCGGCATGGCGGCAATAAGCGTCTTTGTCATGTTCCTCGCCGTGCTGCTCTTTTTCAAGGAGCCTCGACGCTCGGGCGAACAGCAGACCGAAAGCCTCGGCCATGTGGCTAGGAACTTTCTAGCCGTCGCATCGAATTGGCGCTTCATGCTGTTTCTGATCATCTTCTCGGGCTATTACATTGCCTTCTGGCAGGAATTCATCATTCTTCCCATCTATATCCATGATTACGTGAACACAAACAGCAATACTGAAGCGTTGCTCGCATGGGACCCGCTGACGGTGATCGCGCTGCAATTGGTTGTCAGTATTCTCACGCAAAAAATGCCGGCATTTCGCGGCATCATGCTGGGCTCCCTGATCTCGGGCCTGGCCTGGCTCCTGCTCGTTCTGCACCCCAGCGTGACCATGGCAGTAGCGACGCTGATCGTAGTCGCAATTGGCGAGCTCACGCAGCAACCACGATACTACGAGTACATCTCGCGCCTCGCGCCGTCAGGACAGCAGGGAACCTATATGGGCTTTGCTTTCCTGCCCATTGGGATTGGCTCGCTCGTGGGCGGCTGGTTTGGCGGGTTCTTGATTCACCACTTTGGCGAAGTTGTGCATCGGCCGGCACTCATCTGGTGGTCTGTATCCGGAGTAGGCGTGGCAACGGCCGGGCTGCTCTGGATGTATGACCGTCTGGTGCGGCGGGACCAGGCGGAAACGATCTGAATGATTGCCCAGATCAGCCACTTTTGCGCGCCTGACGATAGAACGCCTGGTGCTCCCCAAAACTCCGGACTTCATTGATACGCCAACAAAATAGTGCGTGGTGCCCCTGGTGCCCCATCCTTTCATGCGTCTTTTGCGGGAAAGGGTGGGAAGGAATGCGACTCCTTTCTTGCCGAGTCAACAGAACTTACCCGTTAATGGGAAACGCTGGCCTCCGCGCCGGTTGTCGTCAGCCTGTTCACGCGCGCGTCGGGATCAGCACAGTTGGCCCAGTTCTCAGAATAGGGAAGTCTATTCACCTTGCTCCCATGGGCATCTACAATCAGAAAACGGTTTCTGCGGATTCTGAACTCAGTGCCGGAGCGCTGAGATTCCAAGTTTGGAGCACACGAATGACCAGGAAAACAATGGATAGGCGCACCTTTACCGGCGGCTTGCTATGCGCCTCGGTTGGAGCATCCATCGCGGCAGACTATCCCATCCGGGCAGATGCGCAGGTTACGGGCGGCGATGCCGCGCTGCCAGTGCAATCTGCACCACTCAAGCCGAAGGCCGTTGCCCAAAACAAAAAGCCTTCTCCCCTTGTTGAAGACGAGCCGTTTGCGGGCGACCTGACCTTCGAATGGCACGAGTTTGCACCTCGCGCATGGCCATTCGCACCCGCGGAAGTAGAGCTCTCGCCTGGACCTTTGCAACAATCACGAGACTGGAACACAGGCTACATGCTCCGGATTGCAAACGACCGGCTTTTGCACAACTTCCGCTTGACGGCCGGAATCGCTTCGACCGCAAAGCCGCTGGGTGGCTGGGAATCCCCAAACATTGAACTCCGTGGTCACTTTGTCGGGCACTACCTCTCAGCCGCGGCCATACTTTATGCCTCGACCGGGAATGAAGCGATCAGGCAAAAAGCCGACGCGCTTGTGGCCGGAATTGCCGAATGCCAAAGCATGCTGAACAACAACGGCTACGTGAGCGCCTTCCCCTCTGAGTTTTTTGACCGCCTCGACCGCAGAGAACCCGTGTGGGCGCCCTTCTATACGCTTCATAAAGTGATGGCTGGGCTGCTCGACATGCACATCTACGCGGGCAATCGTCAGGCCCTCGATGTCGTCACCCGGCTGGCCGGTTGGGTCGATGCATGGACCGCGACGAAGTCCCATGAACACATGCAAGATATCCTCAACACCGAGTTCGGCGGCATGAACGAAGTGCTCTACAACCTTGCGGCAGTCGCCAAAGACAAGCGCTGGGTTCGCACTGGGGATCGCTTCACGAAAACGAAGTTCTTCAATCCGCTGGCCTCGAATCGTGACGAGTTGAAGGGGCTCCACGCAAACACCCACATGCCGCAGGTGGTTGGAGCCGCTCGTCGGTTTGAGCTCTCGTCTGACCCGCGATTCGCAGCCGTGAGTCGCTTCTTCTGGGAAACGATTGCCGAAACCCGCACCTATGCCCCAGGCGGCTCTGCCAACACCGAAAGCTGGCTCACGAATGCAAATCATATTGCTCTGGAAATGAAAGCCAGCTCCCATCATCAGGAGTGTTGTTGCTCATACAACATGATGAAGCTGGTGCGGCATCTGTTCTGTTGGAACCCCGATCCGCGCTACGTTGACTACTACGAGCGCAACCTGCTCAACCATCGGCTGGGCGCCATCGAGCCGGAGACCGGGCATACCACCTATTTCCTCTCCATGTCGCCCGCGGCCTGGAAGACAACCTGCACAGAAGATGAAACCTTCTGGTGTTGCACCGGTACGGCAGTCGAAGAATTTGCCAAGCTGAACGACTCCATCTACTTCCACGACCGCAATGGCATTTACGTCAATCTGTTTGCAAACTCGACTCTGCACTGGAAAGACCGCTCCATCAAGCTCAAGCAGACAACCAAATTTCCTGAGAGCGATCGCACCTTGCTCGAAATTGAAGCGGCTCCCAGTGAGACGTGGTCAATGTACCTGCGCATTCCCGCCTGGACTTCGCAGGATGCATCTGTCCGGCTCAACGGGCAGGCCATCGATGCCGCAGTCATGCCTGGCGCTTACCTGCGACTGCATCGCGCTTGGAAGGCTGGTGACCGCGTTGAGCTGACCGTGCCCATGCGGCTTACGACTGAGGCGCTCGCAGACGATCTGCGGCAGCAAGCCTTTGTTTATGGTCCGCTTGTGCTCGCGGGGCAGTTTCCCAAAACTGGTATCGGTTTCGATCTTGAGCACAACCAGGGGCCGGAAATTCAAGAAGCGCCCGCCATTGAGATTCCCGCACTCAAAGCTGCCGGTACCGAACTTGCAGATTGGATTAAGCCTGTGGCTGGCCAGCCCCTCACGTTCAGGACAACCGCCCAAGCCACAGATGTCACATTGAAGCCTCTGAACCAGAGCTGGGAGCGTTTCGCCGTTTACTGGAAGATGTCGTAAGAAGCAGGTGGGCGGACGTGCAGGGTCCGCCTACTGGTTCGCCCGCTGCGCCACCAGCATCGCGTCCAGAATCTGATCCGACACTTCCTTCACTGCTGCCGGCGAGTGAGAAAGAAACAGCGTGTTCGACTTGTCGTTTTCGCCAATCGACTTCAGCGTGTCAAAGTACTGCGTCACCAGCACAAGTTGCATCACATCGCGTGAAGACGCGCCATCCACCACCTTCTGGAACTGTTCGATCGATACCTGCAAGCCTTCGATGATCGCCTTTCTTTGATTGGCGATTCCCTGTCCCTGCAGCGCCTTGCTCTCGGCTTCGGCTTCCGCCTTCTTCACCACCAGGATCTTCTCAGCCTCGCCTCGTGCATTGGCCGCAACCTGCTCCCGCTGCGCCGCGTTAATGTCGTTCATCGCCGACTTCACCTTCGAGTCCGGCACAATATCCGTCACCAGCACGTTCACAATCTCATAGCCGAACGTGGACATATCCGCATCCAGTTCCTGCTTCACTGCCGCTGCAATCGAAGACTGCGTCGCGAACACCTCGTCCAGCGTCATCCCCGGCACGTGACCCAGAATCACCTGCTCCACATACGACTTGATCTGCGCCACCGGATCGGAAAGCTTGTAAAAGGCGTCGAACACCTTCTCCGGCCGCACACGGTTCTGAACCGAAATCGGAATCGTCACGAACACGTTGTCTTTGGTCTTGGTTTCCATCGTCAGCGTGATCTGGTTCACGCGCAGGCTCACCACCCCGGCCACCGTATCGAAGTACGGCATCTTCCAGTTCAGTCCCGGTTCCGCCACTCGCAAAAACTTCCCGAACCGCGTAATCACCGCCATCTGAGCCGTACTTACCGTAAAAAAGCTGCCCATGATCGTAGACAGCGCGATCAGGCCCACCACCGCCAGAAAAATCACGAAAACTGTAGTCATTTCCGTCCTCCTTCGCTTCGCTCACGATGTAACGCACGATTATAGCGCTCCGCTGTGATCGCCATTTGAAGGCGTCGCCGTCTCTCTCCAGGCCGCATGCCCCGCTCACGGTACAAATAAATCCCGCCCTCCCTCCAAAACGGGCTTACACTGCATCTGTAAATTCCTGTGCCGCTTATGCCGGTTGCTCAGTTGACTCTCGAAGTCCGCATCGAGCACGCCCAGTCCCTTAAAGACAGGCGCCAGGTGGTCCGCTCGCTCAAGGACCAGTTGAAGCAGGCCTTCAACGTCTCCGTAGCCGAGATGGACGAGGCCGTCACCTGGCAGTCGGCCACCATCGGCGTCGTCGCTGTTTCCCGCTCCCGCGACTACCTCCACGGCCTCATCGATGAAGTCGAACGCGCTGCCCGACGCATGTTAAATGAGCTCGGGGCAGAACTCGCCGATTCCTTCTGGGAATACCTTGAAAGCTGACCCACAAACCGCTCCATTCCCCGCCGCTCTGCTATGCTGAATGGTTTACCCCGCAAGGAGGAACCATGCCCGAGCATCGAGCGCGGAAACACCATCAGGACAGGGTTGCCGAAACGCTCCGGCTCGAGATCGGCGCCATGATCGAGGGCGAACTCTCTGACCCGCGCATCGACTTTTGCTACGTCACCGAGGTGGCCCTCAATCCCGGCGCAAAGTCGGCTCGCGTCTACGTGGCCATCGACAGCTCGGTCAAAGACGTCGTCAAAGCCGAGCAGAACACCATCGCCGGCCTTGAAGCTGCGAAAGGATACATTCGCTTCGAGTTAAAGGAGCGCATGGGCGTGCGTCACGTGCCCGAGCTTACTTTCCTTGCCGACCGCTCCGGACGCTTCCAGGCACGCATCGACGAGCTCATGGACCGCTCCCGCAAGAGGAAAAAGGCGCAGGCCGATTCAGCTGCGCCCGTCGAACCAAAGCCGGCAGCCGAGCTCGAGGCTCCCCCAAAATAAGCGTTTAGCCCCATGGAGAAAACCCTCCCCAATCCGCAACCCGGCGCCCCGTCCGGCCCCGACTCGCCCATCGAGGCATCTGCCTCGATCACCGCCGCCATCCTCAAGGTTCTTCGCAATGGCGAGCGCTTCCTCGTCTGCTCCCACTCGCGCCCTGACGGGGATGCGGTCGGCAGCGTCCTTGCCATGGGCATGTTGCTTCAGCAAATGGGCAAACGCGCCGACCTGGTCACCGCAGATAGCGTTCCCGGCATCTATCGCTCCCTGCCCGGCGCCTCCGGTATCCGCCATGCGCTCCGCGTCCACGGTCCTTATGACGCCGTCATCCTGCTCGAGTGCGACAGCATCCAGCGCGCCCGTCTAAGCGGTCTTGAAAACTTCTTCCTCATCAACATCGATCACCACATCAGCGGTCGACCCTTTGCCAACCTCAACTGGATTGACTTTGGCGCGGCCAGCGTGGGCGAGCTGGTTTACCGGCTGGTCAAAGCGGCGGGGGCCACCATCACCCCTGAAATGGCCACTTGTCTCTACACCACCCTGCTCACTGACACGGGCGGCTTTACCTACGGCGCCGTCCGCGCCTCCACCTTCGAGATCGCGCACGAACTCGTTCTAGCCGGGGCTGACCCCATCGGCATCGCCAGAGATGTCCTCTATTCCACGTCCACGTCCAAGGTCCTGTTGCTGGGAGCGGCCATCAACAACCTCAAGCGCGAGGGCCGCATCGCTCTGCTCTGGGTCACCCACCAGGACATGGTCCGCACCTGTGCCAGCGATGAAGACTGCGAGGGCATCGTCAACGTCGCCATCGGCATCGCCGGGGTTGAAGTCGCAGTCTTCCTCCGCGAGCTGCCCGAAGGCAACATCCGCCTAAGCCTGCGCAGCAAGGGCAAGGTCAACGTGGCCAAAATTGCGGAGCGCCTCGGCGGAGGCGGCCACGGCAACGCCGCCGGATGCACCCTTGAAGGACCGCTCGCACGCGCTATCGATGAAGTCATGACCGAACTCCGCCCAACCGTTTCAAGCGTTGCCCTCACCACCTAGTTTCCCCAGTCAAAATTCAAATAAAAACTGCCTGTCATCCTGAACGAAGTGAATGATCTGCGGTTGCTCTTGCTTTTGTTCTTAAGTCCGAAATTCCCGAGCAAAGGCGAACGGGCACCTGCGGCCTGGGCATCTGACTTCAGCGACGAACATCAAGGACACCACACTCTCAGCCTCCGGGTGCCGGGCACAAGCCCGGCCGAACACCCCAAGGTGCCCACAAGCCGACTTCACATTACCAATCTCCGCCTCGATGAGTGCATTGGCGATTTGGCATAAACCGAGAAAATGGACTGTAACCTCCGGATCGCCGGCCATGCGGGAGGAACCGACGATAGGCACACTTCGGTGTTTTGCTTTGTTAGCTGTTTTTCCTAATCAGCGTGGTGCGGACTGGTTTCATCAGTCGGCCTTCACGTGCGAACGCGTCTGTAGGCTCACCCAATCGCAAATGATATTGAGGGCAGTCGGTGATATGGTCTCTTCAATGTTGTTGTACTCATTGGGCGAACCGGTTTTGGCGTCCTGTAAGAGATGATTCATCCCCGGCAACTCGATCGCGGTAGCTTTGGGATTGCTCTTCAAGGCTTCGCGAGCGGCGGCAAGATCTTCCCGTGCGGGAACCTGCACATCCAGTGACCCGTTGAGCGCAAGAACTGGAACTTTCAGAGATGCAAGCGTTGGCGCGGGGTCATAGGCGAGGAAGTAACGCTCCCACGGACGAGCGTCGTCCTGCGGAAGAGTCCCCGCCTCGTTTGAATCGATAAGCTTCTCGCCGACTCCCTTTGCGACAATGACCCCGGCACGATCAAGTGCTATTGCATCGGATGGTGCGGCGATGATGGCGTCATAGAGTTCCTGGTCGAAGAGCTTCCGCTTGGCGATATAGTCATCCGGCGCGCCGTAGGTCTTTGCCGTCATGGCCGACTGCAGGACGAACAGTTTGTCGCCACGAATGGTAGGGCCAGCGATCATCACGACAAACGCAACGCTCTTATCTTCAGCAGCCACTGCAGGCGCAATGATGCCACCTTCCGAGTGCCCGAGCACGCCAACCTGATGCTGGTCGATCTCCCTCTGCGTCTTGAGCCAGGTAACAGCGGCTTCGGCGTCAGAGGTGAAGTCGACCGTTGTGGCTGCATTGTAGTCGCCGGTAGAGCTGCCGACGCCACGCTTATCGTAGCGAAGAACGGCAATGCCCCTGCGATTTAGAGCGTCAGCGAGAACGAGAAATATCTTGTGACCCCAAACGTCCTCGTCGCGCGTGTTCTGGCCCGTGCCGGAGATCAGCACGACCGCTGGAAACGGTCCTTTCCCGTTCGGCACACTCAACGTTCCGGCAAGCTCATTATGACCGGCTGGATTGTCAAATCGAGTGTCCTGCTCACGATACGGGCGGGGCTGGGCCGCGATCGCAGCTTCCTGCGGCCGTTTGTGCTGAACGGGCGCAATAGCCGCTACCGTACTACGTTTCAATATCAGCGGATATACCTGCTGAAAGGTGAGATTGCCGTTCCATGCCTGTTGCTTCTCGTCCCAAACGCTGTCGTATCTCAGGTTGAGATTGTTGACTGCAAAATGCAGATGCTTGCCATCGAACGTTACCTGGTCAAATACTGTTTCATTTCCGCTGGGGTTGGTTAGATGGCCGCTATAGCCAGCGGCAGTTTTTTCAAGGAATACGCGAACTGTGAACCCGGTGTTCAGTTGGCTGGTCCAATCGCCGGCCACTTCTTGAGCAAAAGCCGTAGCTGTGATAACCAACATGGATAGGACGACCAGAATGGCGGGCTTTCGCATGAATTACCCTCGCGGATCAATCGATGTATCGGATCTCAGTCGTCTGTACGAAGCATCGCGCTGTGGAGTTCCAACTCATTCTTTCATTGCGGGATGGAGATCCGCCTCTCCCGTTCTCCCCTGCTTGTCACGATTTTGCCTGCTCGCGCCGGAAAGCCATCATGTAAAAGGATCGTGATCCTCGTGAACATATTGACCTGAGCGGTGAAAGCTGGTGGTCGAGTGACGGACTATACGGAAGTTGAGTTTTAGTTGGCGATAACAAGCCTTTACGCGTTTCCAGGCTACATCCCCTCAAATCAAGCATCGGCGATTTGGCGACAATTGGGTAGATATCGGATAACTCCCGCACTCCGACAACTCGGACACAATAGGAGGCAGGCCGTTTCCTCTGACAAATCAAGTGCTAGAGCTTGCCCCAGGTATGAAGCAGTTCCAATAGAGCTTGTGCCTTACCTTCGGCATCGCCTAGCGCCATGTTAGACAGACAGATGACCGTGAGATGTTGCTCCGGGAACCGGGCCATATACGTTGATGTGTCTGTGTCGCCACCAGAGTAGTCGATCACCGGATGGCCATAGCGCGAGTGCCACACCAGACCAAACGCGTCATTATCCTTATCGTGCTGGAACCTCTCGCGATGGTTCATGAGATCGGTGAATTTCTGGCCCGCCAGGGTCTCCGTGTACCAGTTTCTGTCCCAATCAAGCAGATCGTCCAACGTCGTGAAGACACCACTGCCCCCGAAGTGCGGAGATACACGAACTAGTCGAATCCAGCCATCGCCAGGCTTGATGGCGACGCCTACGGCGGCCAGTTCCTTGGCCACCCTGGGATCGGAGCGCGAGGCATAGCCAGTTGCACGGTGTGGAATGATCTCCGTCGTGTCGTCATCGATCTCCGTATGCGACATTCTGAGCGGAGTGAAGATCCGCTCCTTCATGAATGCGGAGAAAGGCTGGTGGCTCACCACCTCAACGATCTTCGTCAGAAGCATGTAATTGATGTTTCGGTAAGCCCATTGCGTTCCCGGAGTAAACTCCAGATGGTCGGGCCGGAGTGCGGTCGCGATCGCTTCGTCGCGCGTGAAGTAATAGAAGGTCATCCAGGGGACTCCGCTGACCCGAGGTAGGTCGGTGTATTCGTGCACTCCGCTGGTCATATACACCAGATGCTCGATCTGCAGTCCATCGCCGTACTTGGCTGCCTCCGGGATGTACCTGGATACGGGATCGGTGAGCGCAATCTTGTGTTCGAGGATCAAGAGCGCAATCGCGGCACCGGTAAACTGCTTGGACAAAGACGCGAGATGAAACGAGGTCTCCGACGTAATCGGAATACTGTCATCGAGGTTCGCAAGCCCATAACCCCGCGACAAGGCAAAGTCACCGTCCTTAATGACGGCGACGGCGTATCCTGGGGATGCTGGTGGGCGAGCAAAGAGCCCATCGATCTCCGCCTGTTGCAATGCGTTCAGCCACGAACCACCACTGTGCTCAGCGGAGGCCGGAGCAGAGTTCTGCGCGGCTGCAGGCCGCATGCAAGGGCCTGTAGCTACAATGAGAAGCAGGGAAAATTTCAAGACCTTTTGCCGATCCACCATTTGGCCTATCTTACGGCGCCGCCGCATGTTTTGTGCCCTTGTGCGTTTGGCCCTAACAATTTCGTCAAAGATACAAGCCTTTTCTGAGCGGATGACGCGTTACCGGAAGGAATTCTCAACTGGTGCCAACAGGCCAACGCACTCATCGAACTCGGGCTTAGCGAGTTTCGGAGGATTACTCCCGATAAACGCCCCAGCGTTAATCAACCGACCCGAAAGCCCCCCTCACTCCTGCGATTCCTCACCGCCAGCCCCAACCACCCCTTCCTCTTCCTCCTCAAACGCCCCGAACGGCCCCAGTCGCTCCGCCGCCTTCACCAACTCCATCTTCCACTCGAAATCATCGATCTCGTTCTCAATGTTACGGTCCGTCTTCGTCGGTCGCACCCGGTAACCTTCCTTCCGTAGCATCGCCCGCAGCGCTTTCATCCACGTCTCCCGCCACCCGATGCCCTCCAGAACCGGCCTCATCCCCGCCTCCCGCTTCCTCCGCCTCTCTTCAGCCGCAATCTTCCGCTCCACCGTCTGCGCCGCCGCAAGCTCCTCCAGCGTCCCCTCCTTCGGAA
>Ga0302140_10001237_pt1 | contig 33408 bp, 29 predicted proteins | sample I_Bog_E1_1_FD_202095 | JGI IMG/M metagenome (GOLD analysis project Ga0302140, IMG submission 202095) | Peat permafrost microbial communities from Stordalen Mire near Abisko, Sweden - I_Bog_E1_1 | ecosystem: Environmental > Terrestrial > Soil > Wetlands > Peat | place: Sweden: Abisko, Stordalen... | reverse complement strand
ATCAGAGTGCATCTTGGAGGTGAGGTTAATCACATCGGAGGCGGCGACTGCCGAGGAGGGATCGAAAGGAGGCGTGGCGAACTGATAGAGGTCGGGCATGGGAGTGAAAGCGGCCTTCTCTTCAAATCTGTTCACGCGACCACCGGTGCGGAGAGCCAGTTCGGCGATTTTGAAATCAGTGGGAGGAGGTCCGAGCTTTATGCCCATGGATACGAGGTCGATGCCGCTCATCCAGTCGGGCCTGGGAGGGGCGGGTGCGCGTTTGAAGACTACCCGAAAAAACTTTGCCCGCACGGGCGAAAAGGAGACGGTGTGTTCAGGCGCGCCCCCATCGGCGAGCTTGACGATTTCGCGGAAGGTTTGACCATCGTCGCTTGCTTCGATGGATTTCAGCGGATTGACGATGCCGGTAATCATGGCGGTGAGTCCATCGACGTCTCCGGTCACAATAGTGAGTGCGCGGATGGTCTTGGGTTCGGCGAATTCATACTGAATCCAGGCGCCTTCACCGGCTTTCGGAATAGGGAGGCCGGTGGTATTTATCAAGTCGCCATCGTTGAGCAGGGCGAAGTCCGGTGAACCGGCGCTGGCGGTCATTCGCGGATGCAGCTGTTCGATGGGTATATCGTCGGTGGCACGGCGGTAAGCAATCACAGCGGCGTCGGCGTAGAATTCAGGGGCGGGGGCGGCGCCTTCGGGCGCGGCAATCATGTCGTGAATAGGAAGATTTTGAAAGGCTCCGGTTTTAGTGGGTGGATGTGGGAGCTTGCCAATGAAGGGCTTGCCGCCTTCAATGGAAGTTTCACTCCACACATATTTCTTCATTCCCTGGGAAGGAGGAACCCATGGGCCGCCTGTCTCGCTCCAACCAGGCGAGCCGGCAATCGCTTCCTCCATGTCTAATTTGTCGCCGAGCGTGATGGCATAACGAAAAGCTTCTTTCCATTCGGGGGTCATATAGACCAGGCGTTTGTCGACGACTTGCGGCGTGGCGAGGGCGGCGTCAAACGCCTGAAAGCCACCAATGCCGACGCGCTGCATCCACTCTAAATCGAGCTTGATGCCTTCCTGCGTGATGTTGCCGTTCATCCAGTGCCACCAAACGCGTGGACGGGCGCTCTCGGGAGGATGCTCAAAACCGCTCTTGAAAGCGTCGGCGTGGTTCTGGCTGAATGCGCCGCCTGCCACAAACACCAAGGCAATACTTAGATAGGCGAACTTCCAGGTTCGGCGAGGCATCAATCTGTTTTTCTCCAGTGCTCCGCTTAGTGTATCGCCGACCGTCGTGCCAAGCGTTAAAATCAGGAGGTGGACCAAACATCTGATGAGCCGATTGATGAATTCCGGCTCGACCGGACACAATTCTCCGTTGCCGAGTTAACCGACCCCGACGATGCGCTCGAGTATTGGCTGTCCCGCCCCGTGGAGGAACGGTTGCAAGCGCTGGAACATCTGAGAAGGACTTTCTATGGCAATTCCATCGTTAGCGAAGGACTTCAAAGAGTTCTTGAAGTTGCTGAACTCGAATAAAGTTGAATACTTGGTCATTGGTGGCTATGCGGTCGGCACGTACGGCTACATCCGCGCGACCAATGATCTTGATATTTGGGTCAAGACTGAACTGGGAAACTCCGCCAGAATCAATCGGGCGCTTGACGAGTTTGGGTTCAGTTCGACGAACCGCGCTCCCGAATTATTTCTGACGCCGCACAAGGTGGTTCGAATGGGAGTACCGCCGATTCGGATTGAGGTCCTAACCTCGATTTCCGGAGTCGAGTTTGATGTTTGTTATGCCGAAAAGGAATTGGTCAAGATGGACGACATCGTCGTTCCCGTGATCAGCCTGGCCCGCTTGCGAGAGAACAAGGCAGCCAGTGGGAGACCGAAGGACCTCGCCGACCTGGACAATCTCCCAACGTCGTAGCACGCGCTTTAGTTGGTAAAGATCCCTACAGCAACTCCGATGAGCTAAAGAAAAACGGAATCTCCTGCGCGGCCGTTTCGGGAGCATCCGAACCATGCACCGAGTTGCGCTCGATATTCTCCGCGAAGCGCTTCCGAATCGTTCCTTCAGCCGCATTAGCCGGGTTGGTTGCGCCCATCAGTTCGCGCCAGCGGGCGATAGCATTCTCGCGTTCTAGCGCTAGCACCACCACCAGTCCTTCCGTCATAAACGTGACCAATCCGCTATAAAACGGCCGCGCTTTATGCACCTCGTAAAACGCTTCGGCCTCATGCTTGGCCAGGCGGCGCATCTTCATTCCGAGAATGCGAAAGCCGTCTTTCTGAATCATGGCGAGAATTTCGCCGGTGTGACCGTTCTTCACTGCGTCGGGCTTGATGATCCCGAATGTACGTTCCAAAGCCATTCCTTGCATTCGTCCTTATTGATTTTTCGCGAGAGCTTGTTGCATTTTTTCGCCCAGCACGGCGGGCGACGGGCAAACGATAATGCCCGCGCTTTCCATGGCGGCGAGTTTGTCTTCGGCTTTACCGGAGCCGCCGGAGATGATGGCGCCGGCGTGACCCATACGGCGGCCGGGCGGGGCGGTTTGTCCGGCGATGAAGCCAACCACGGGCTTCTTTACATTCGCCTTGATATACGCGGCCGCGGTTTCTTCGGCGCTGCCACCGATTTCGCCAATCATAATGATGGCGTGCGTATCGGGATCGGCGTTGAAGAGCATGATGGCGTCAGTAAAGGTGGTGCCGATAATCGGATCGCCGCCGATGCCGATACAGGTTGACTGGCCAATGCCGAGCCGCGAAAGTTGTCCCACCGCTTCATAGGTGAGCGTTCCCGAGCGTGAGACGATGCCCACATGACCGGGCTTGTGAATGTGCCACGGCATAATTCCGATTTTGCATTTGCCGGGAGTGATGACGCCCGGACAGTTCGGCCCGATCAAACGGGTGGCCGGTTTCGTCTTCAGATAAGCGCGCACACGGATCATATCGTTCACCGGAATGCCTTCGGTGATGCAGACAACCAGCGGGAGACCGGCATCGGCGGCTTCCATAATGGCGTCGGCGGCGAAGGGCGGAGGAACGAAAATGACGGTCGCGTTGGCGCCGGTGGCTGCGACGGCTTCGGCCACGGTGTTAAAGACGGGCCGGTCGAGATGGGTCTGGCCGCCTTTGCCGGGCGTGGTGCCGCCTACCACATTGGTGCCGGCCTTGATCGCCTGTTCGGCATGGAAGCTGCCCTCGCGGCCGGTAAACCCTTGAAACAGCAGCTTAGTGGATTCGTTAACAAGTACGCTCATTTTGCCAGCCCTACCACTTTCTCAGCGGCGTCTTTCATGCCATCGGCTACGGTGAAGTTGAAGCCGGATTCACGCAGGATCTTTTGGCCGAGTTCCACGTTGGTGCCTTCCATGCGGATCACCACCGGAATCTTGATGCCCAATTCAGTAGCCGCTGCCACCACGCCGTTCGCTAACGTGTCGCAACGCAGAATACCGCCGAAAATGTTGATGAGCACCGCTTTCACACTGGTATCGGAGAGAAGGATGCGGAAGGCGTTCTTGATCTGCTCGGCGTTGGCGCCGCCGCCTACATCGAGGAAGTTGGCGGGTTGGCCGCCGGCGTATTTAATAATGTCCATGGTGGCCATGGCGAGACCCGCGCCGTTCACCATGCAAGCGATGTTGCCATCGAGCTTGATGTAATTGAGGCCGAAGCGCGAGGCTTCCACTTCGAGCGGATCTTCCTCATTCAGATCGCGCAGTTCGAGCAGATCTTTATGGCGGTAAAGGGCGTTGTCATCGATATTGATTTTGGCGTCGAGCGCGAAAACTTTGCCGTCCTTGGTGAGGATGAAAGGATTGATTTCGGCGAGCGAGCCGTCGATGGCGTCGTAGGCTTTGGAGAGCGCGATCATGGCCGCGGCGGCGGCGTTCACGCTGGCGGCGGGAATGCCGATGCCGAAAGCAAGCTTGCGCGCTTGGAAAGGCTGCAAAGACTGGCCGGGGATGAGTTGCTCTTTCAGAATGAGTTCCGGCGTTTTGTGCGCGACCTCTTCGATCTCCATGCCGCCTTCTTTCGATGCCATGAAGACGTTCTGGCCGGTTTCGCGGTCGAGCACAATGCCGAGGTAGAGTTCGCGTTCGATGGGCAAAGTTTCTTCAATCAGCAGACGCTGCACAAGGCGGCCTTCGGGTCCGGTTTGATGCGTGATGAGCGTCATGCCGAGAATTTTCTTGGCGACTTCGACGGCATCCGCCGCATCCTTGGCGACCTTGACGCCGCCGCCTTTGCCGCGTCCGCCGGCGTGAATTTGCGCTTTGACCACCACGCTGCTGCCGATTTTCTTGGCGGCCGCTTCGCTTTCTTCAACGGTGTAGGCGACCTCGCCACGTGGCACAGGAACGCCGTATTGGGCGAGAATCGCTTTCGCCTGATACTCGTGAATTTTCATAAATGAATTCGGCGCTCAGTTAAACATTGCGTTGAGCGCCAAAGGTTAGTGTAGCGTGCAAGCCGGCGCTACTCATTGCCTCCGCGCATAAAAAGCCGTTCATCCCATTGAACATCCTTGGGCTTACTCGCTGCAATCCTGGCAAACTGCCGATGTTTGGGATTTATCAAGACACTGTTTTCATGTCCCGCAGTCACCCTACTGGGAACCAGCAACACCGCCGATCGGCGTTCCTCCAGCCAGCGGTCGCCAAAATTACGGCTGACGACTTGATCGCTGGTATCCCATCCCGGAAGATCACGTCCGCGCAGCCACTCAATCTGAACGGCGTCGGGAATCTTGAGCTCTATCACGACGTGCGTTTTGGGCACCCGTCCTAGATTCGAATGCACCAGAACTTCCAGCAGCGCTGTCGAAAAGGTCTCGGCCGCATAGATGACCGCTCTACCGGGCGAGTTCCAGCGACCGCCCACCAGCCGCGCACCAGTTCCCTCGAAGACTGGAAAACGACGGTCGGCAATGCGAAAAACCTTCTTCAAGCCGGGATGCCATAGAAGATCCGGTCAAGCAGTTCCTCCACGCGCCGCGCTCCCAATTCTGTCCCGGCGGTTTCCAATGGAGTGCGCTTGCCAAGTTCCGGATGCGCCCTGATAAGCCAGTCACGTGCATCCTCGTGGTCGTCCCAGGTGAATTCGGCGGCGGCAATCACGCGCGCTAACCGTTCGGTCCGCTCACTTTCTGCCGGCGATAGGCGGGTCCGGCGCTTTAGAGTAGCTTCCGGAACGATCCGGAACATGGCCCGGCGCGCATCTCGGGCCGACGAATAAACGCGTTCCACGGCCAGACGCAGAGCGAGTTTCGGCAGGCCGTCGGCAATGCTTTTTTCTAAATCGCCAATCGACTTTATGCGGCGGCCCAGGATGGCTGTTCCGCCCATGACATCGGCGATGCTTTCCGGTCGGATCACGCTTCCCCCAAGGATCAGGATAGCTTAGATCGAAGCTCGGTTGAGCTTCGACAAGCCGGTCCCGCTGGGGAAGTGCAGCGCTTCCCATGGATTCTTGGCAACTCAGTTTCTTCATACCCGACAATAAGAGAACAGTGTCCAAGCACACGTCTCTCGCCCCGCAAGCGTTCACCGACGCCAGCCTGCTCGAGCACGTCCGGCAACTTCCGCACGCGCGCGCTTCCTATACGCAACTCGTTCGCGAATTGCGGCTGCAAGGCGAGAATCGCGACCATTTGGAAGAAGCACTCGACAGGCTCTGCGACAAAGGCCAACTCGTCGAACTGCGCTCCGGGCACTTTATCGCCGTCGGCGACAATCCCGAATATCTGGTTGGCCGCCTCTCCATTCATCGCGACGGTTTCGGTTTTCTGGTGCCCGATCAGGCGGTCGCCGGCATTCAGGGCGACATCTTTTTACCACCGCCCGAAGCCACCAAGGGCATGCATGGCGACCGCGCTCTGGTGCATGTCACTCGGCTGGGCGGCGAGGGCCGGGCGGAGGGCGAAATCATCCGCATCTTGCGGCGCGCCCACATTACCGTGGTGGGCGAGTTCCGCATCAAGAAACGCGGCAACTATGTGATTCCTTCCGATGAGCGCGTGCGGCAATGGATCGAGATTCCGGAAGGCATGGAAATTCCGCCCCCGCAAACAGCGTTAGACCGCGTAGGCCCCGCGCCGCGCGAAGTGAAGTCGGTCGAAGACATGGACGGCATGATCGTCAACGTCGACATACTGGAATTTCCCGCCGATGGCGAGCAAGGCGTGGGCCGCGTGGTCGAAATCCTGGGCCTGCCGGACGATTTCGGTGTCGATGTCGAAGTGATGATCCGCAAGCATCATCTGCCGCATCATTTCCCGGCAGATACGATCGCCGAAGCACGCGCCATCGCGCACGAGATCCCGCCCGGCGAATATGCCCTCCGGCGTGATTTCCGTTCCTTCGACATCGTCACTATCGACGGCGAAACGGCGCGCGATTTCGACGACGCTGTCTGGGTGGAGCGTCTTCCCAATGGCAATTACGCCTTGCAGGTCCATATCGCCGATGTTAGCCACTACGTCACGCCCGGCAGTGCCATTGATACTGAAGCGCTGCTGCGCGGCACCAGCGTCTACTTTCCCGATCGCGCGGTGCCTATGCTGCCCGTCGAGTTGTCTACCGACATCTGCTCTTTGCGCCCTCAGGAGGACCGGCTGGTGCTCTCGGCGCTGCTCGAAATCGATCATCGCGGCGAGACGGTGGCGCAGGAATTCTGCCGGGGCGTGATTCGCAGCGCCGAGCGCATGACGTACACCAACGTTTTCCGCGTGCTCGAAGGCGACCCCGCCATGCGCGAGCACTACGCGAAACTCGCCGACCGCTTCGAACTGATGCGCGAACTGGCGTTGCTGTTGAACCGCCGGCGCGTCAAGCGCGGTTCCATCGATTTTGATATGCCGGAATCGAACATCGAACTCGACACCGCGGGTCAGATGACCGGCGTTTCGCGCGCCCAGCGCAACATGGCGCACCGGCTGATTGAAGAGTTTATGCTGGCGGCGAATGAGGCGGTGGCGAGCCATCTGGAAGCGGCGCTCATTCCCAGCATTTACCGGATTCATGAATCGCCCGACGCCAAACGCGTGATGGAGTTCGAAGAAATCGCCGCGCACTTTGGATATTCGCTGGGCATCGGGGCGATTCCGGTGAAGAAGTTCGCCGTTGCCGATAAACGGCGCGATGGCCGCAAGGTGCGCAAAGACATCGTCATGGCGCGCGAAGATTTTGCCATTTCGTCGCGCAATTATCAGCGGCTGATCGCCAAAATCGCCGGCAAGCCGGAAGAGCGTATCTTGAGTTATCTGATGCTGCGATCGCTCAAGCAGGCGCGCTATTCCAACCGCAACGAAGGCCACTTCGCGCTGGCGGCGCAAGCGTATGCGCATTTTACTTCGCCCATCCGGCGCTATCCGGATTTGATCGTGCATCGCATTTTGGCTCATTACTTGGATACGAAAGAGCCTTTGCTGGAAGATCATCTGCTGCGCCAGTTGGGCGAAGATACTTCATTCACCGAGCGGCGCGCCGCCGAAGCCGAGCGCGAGCTGGTGGAGTGGAAAAAGGTAAAGTTTATGCAAGACCGGGTGGGCGACGAATTCGACGCGCTGATCATCAGCACCACCAAACACGGTTTTTTTGTTGAGCTGGCCGATTTATTCGTGGAAGGCTTGGTGCCGATGGAAACGCTGCCCGGCGACCGTTACCGTTATCACGAAAACGGCCGCAAGATTATCGGCGAGCGCACGCGCAAAACATATTCGATCGGCGATAGCGTACACGTGCGCCTGGACCGCGCCGATTCGGTGGAGCGCAAGCTGCAGTTTGCGGTTGCCGGCCCGAGCGCGAAATGGTCAAAGAAGAAGAAGGGCTGACAATCTTGTCTTGTTAACCCTTGGCTGCCTTGGCCGCTTTCGAATCGTAGCTCTCGCCGTAAATGGCAGGCACCTTTGCGCCCATCGGCCGCAGATACACCGACAATTGCCCCCGGTGATGCAGGGTATGCCTAATGTTGAAATCGAGAAACGATACCGCCGGCAGCTGCATAAAGCCACGAAAATCGACGATTGTGGCGGCCTGTTCCCCGCTCAAACTGCCTAGCGCCGCCATGTTTTTGGCAAACGACTCCTTATAAAACGCCAATATCTCCGGCATCGTCGGGGGCTTCTCGGTTGGCGTAAAATCGAACACGCTTGCTGCCACGGCGCGCATAAAGAGATTTTCCGCCGAGACAACGTGCCAACAAAGATCGAAGGCGCTCATCGAATTCGGATCCGGTTTATAGTCCGCGTGGCTGGCCGGCACGGCCTCCATCACGCGCAGTGTGGTCTGCTGCTCACGCTCTAAGGTGGGCAGCGTCAGATTCAAAAGGAACAAAGCCTGTTCTGGTTGCATTTGCATAAGTAACCCTACTCACTGTACTCCAGAACCCGCACAAACTCCGCCACCACTTGATACTTCTCGGAATCCTCGTCCAGTTCCCAGGAAGGATACGCCGGATTCAAACTTTCCAGCCGGATGCGCGTCTGCTGAAATCCGTCAGCGGTTTCCTTCTTCTCGGATTTGTAGCGCTTCACGGTGTATTGGTTGTCGTCCGCCAATTCTGAATTGCGCACCAGTACCAGCCTTCCATTGCGCGAACCCACTACGCTTTTTCGGAACACGCACAAGCTGCCGTCCGGAATACGCGGCTCCATCGAATGCCCTTGAATGCGCGCGATAAACATGCCCTCGTCGAGTTTCAAATCCGGCGGCGCTTCCAGCCATTCTTCGGCCTGTATGTCCTCGCTGTTCGTGAGAAACGGTCCAGCCGCGACCGCCAGCGAATAGCGCGGCAAGTGCGTGCGGAACGGCAAAACCTGCGCTGGCACATGCTTGCGATACAGCTCATTGAGTGTCTTATCGAAATCCTGCACGCGCACCAGAGCACGATCCGTGACCCGCAGAGATTGCGAGGCTTCCTGCTCCAGCCGCTCCAGGACAGACTTGCCGCCCACCTCGCGCGCCTGCAATAACAGGTCGTCTTCGAGTTCGGCCAGCACTTCGGCGTCTTCTTCGCTGGCTACCTTCTCCCAATCGCGCCTGAGACGGACATGTAGCGTATCATTGCCGGTATCAAGCAAAAGCACCCCGAGTGTCTGCTCTCCGCGGCCGGGGAGTGCGGACGAAATCAGGGAATACTCGCCCTCTCGGGATGCGACCTCGCGAAAGTTGAGAACCCGCGCCGGCATGGCGTGACGAAATCCTTCTTATCAGCTTATCGTCACCGCCCCGAACTCTTAAGACTTTTTTGTCGGGACGCCCGTGTCAGGATCCAGGCGTCGCGTAATATCCCTTGCGCGCCCTCACCCGCACGTTACCCAGATCCACCACAACTCGCAAGTCACGGTATTCCTTATCTTTCGGGTTGTCCGATACATAGCGGATGATATATTGCGTCGTCACTTCGCCGGCAATATCGGCCACCGCCTTATACATCTTCCCGTCCACCACGTTTGCATAAGCACCTACGCCCACCGTTAGGGCATAGTTTCCATCATCGGACGGTTTCGACAAATAGCCATCAGTATCCCGGTAGATCTCGTCTAGCGGATAAACCACCCGCCCGCCGGTTTCGGTGGCGAGTTTCACGAGATTCGCGTCGCTCTCATTGGTGAAACCGAAGGCCTGGGTGCTGATGCAGTAGATGGTCACCTGGGTGCGCTGCGCCAGTTCGATGACCTGCGCCAGCGAGTGCTTGCTCGCGTTATCGTGGCCATCGCCTATGATCACCACCACGCGGCGGGGCGAGAGCGGCTCGCCTTTGAGAAGTTTGCGGCTGTTGCAGGCGAGCCAGATGGCGTCGTACATGGCCGAGCCGCCGCCGGGTTTCAGCTTGCGCACTTTATCTACCATCGGCTCGGGATCGGAAGACGTGTCCACGGCGATTTCGGCATCCTGCGCGTAAGCGATCAGGTAGCCCGAGTACTTGGGGTCGCCGGTCAGCAGGTTTTGAATCAGCTCTTCGGTGGCATTTTGGAAATTTTTCCAGTGAATGCGGCTCGAGGTGCTCATATCGAGCAGGAAGCCGATGACCACAGGCTGGCTGCGTTCGCGCGTGAAAAACTGAATTTTCTGCGGCCGATTCTCCTCAAAAATGTGGAAGTCTTTTTCGTCCAAATCGGCCACGAAGCGGCCCTTATCGTCGGTTACGGTGACCGGCACAATCACTTCATTCACCGAGACTTTAATGGTGTCGTCGTTGGCGCTTTTCTTGGCATCGGCCGGGGGCGCCATTTTAAGAGTTGCCTCGCTCTTGGAGGTTTTGTCTTTCGCCGCTTTGTCGGCTGCCGCCGCCGGCGTGTCTTGCCATGCGCCCACCAACGGCGTCAAACAAAACCCAACGAGGAAGAAAAATAGCGGGAATTTACACAAGCGAGACTGCATATCAGGAGTGCCTAGCTTGGATTATAGCGGTTTCTCAACGTTGCACCCGTCCCGAGCCGCCGCCCGCCACCAGGGCGTTGACTTCTTCCACCGTAAACCGGTTGAAGTCACCCGGTATCGAATGCTTCAAGCAACTGGCGGCCACGGCGAACTCCAGTGCCTCTTTCCGGCTCGCCAGATTTCGCAATCCGTAAATCAGCCCCGCGGCAAAACTGTCGCCGCCGCCCACCCGGTCGACGATATGCGTGATTTCATATTGCTTGCTTAGCAGGAATGCCTGGCCGTCGTGCAAACACGCCGACCAGCCATTATGCGATGCGCTTTTTGATTCGCGCAGCGTCACAGCGAGCATTTGCAGATTAGGATAGGTAGCCAGCACGCGTTCGCACAGCTCTTTATATTTCTCGCGCTCGAGACGGCCCGACTCGACATCGATATCTAAATGCACATTGATGCACTTCTGGCAATCTTCTTCATTGGCGATGCAGACATCCACCAGGCGCACCAGTTCCGGCATCACCTCGCCGGCCGCTTTGCCCCATTTCCAGAGGTTCTTGCGGTAGTTCAAATCGCAGGAAATCTTAATGCCGCGCGCGCGTGCCGCTTCGAGGCTCTCAATCGCCAGTTCGGCGGCGGAGGCGCTGATGGCGGGAGTAATGCCGGTAATGTGGAACCAGCTGACATCCTGCAAAGCCTGTTGCCAGTTGATGCAGCCGGGCTTCGCCAGTGCGAGCGCGCTGTGGTCGCGATCATAAAGCACTTTCGAGGGACGCTGGTTTGCGCCGGCCTCGACGAAATAAACACCCATGCGCCCTGTGCCCCGCACAATCAGGGTCGGGTCGACGCCGAAGCGCCGCAATTCACCGATAAATGCGTCGGCGATGGGGTTGGCGTCGGGTAACACGGTGAGGAAGCGGCTGCCCTCGCCGAAGTGGGCTAGGGAGACGGCTACGTTTGCCTCCCCGCCGCCAAAGGTAGCCTGGAATTGCGGCGATTGCAGGAAGCGCTCAAAACCGGGCGGCGTCAACCGCAGCATGATTTCGCCAAAGGTCGCAATCATTGGCTGCCTCCCGCCGGTTTGGCCACATCCGGCGCCAACACAGCTTCAATCCCCGCCGACGCATCAATGGCCGGCAAGCCTTCCACACGTTGAATGGTGAACGTGCTCAGCGGAAACGAGGTTGTCTTGCGCAGCGCCGACCCCGCATAGGCATTCAGCGAATAGGCATTCACTTGCACCGCTACATCGGTTGAGCCCAGCGCTTTGGCAGCGCGCTGCAAGCGTTGAAAGGACTGCTGCGCATCGTCCAGAAAACTGCCGAAGGTGAGTTGCATACCGGTAAAGATGAGCCGCCGCGCGCTGACCAGGGTCGTGCGTTTTTCGCTGAGCCAAATGACTTCGCCGGCTGGTTTTTGCGAAAGTTGCCCAATGGCCTCGCACATGCTCGCGTCATTCGGCGGATCGCGCAGCGCTTGCACCACGTTCACCGACGTTTTCGGAAAAGCGCTCAGTAAGCCGGCGCGCGTGGCTGCGTAATTTTCAATGGCTGAGGTAAAGCACGTGGTGGTCAGTAAATTATCCGGCTCAATGCCAGCTGCCTTCACGCTGTTGGCCAGTTTCTCGACGGCGTCCTTCAGCGACGTGCCCGTCTGACCCGCCACGAAAGCGAGACCGTTCGGATTGACAGGCTTATGCGTCGACACCACGGCTTCAATCACCACTTTGGCCGCCTCGTCCCCCAGCGCGCCCACTTGCACGACGCTCAAGACCGGTAGCGGCAGTTTATGGTCGGTGAACAGATCGGCTGCTTCGGCTTGCACGCGGCGCGCATCGCCCGCGCCAGCCACGAAGGCACGCAACTTCACAATGGTCTCGCCGTGCGTGTCGCGAATCAGGTCGCCCAGGCTCTGACGGATCTGCGCCGCCAAACCGCCGTTCCGCAGCAGCGGCGAAATGTGGAAGTCCAAGGTTTCCGTTTCGGCCGCCAGCGCCATCGGCAGTTCCGGCGGCAAAGGCATAACCTGGGGTTTTGGTTCCTCGTTCTTCTTGCGTTGGGAATAGCTCCCTGGCGACGCCAAAGTCAGCAGGAGGACGAGCGATGAAGTTTGCCGCAACATGATCTAAAGCTCTAGCCTATCTTGCTGGATCGTGGACTGAATGAATCCGCCGATTGTGGAGGTTTCCAGCGCGAGATCTTCGCGTTTCCAGGGCACGTCGCCGACCTCTGCCGGAACATTCGTAAAGCCTCTGCCGACCTGATCCGGGCTTCGTCTTTGCGCCGAGAGTCTTCCTTCCAAATGGCGCTGCAAATCGGTCTTGGCCCTTTGCTGTCCGGTTAGTCGATTCCCTAAGAGTCGCACAACCACCCATTGGCAAGAGCCAGTCCAATTCCCCATCCAATCTGCTACACTCAGTCCTTGGCTGACCTATCCACCATTGCCCTCGATCACCATGCGGATTTGCCAATCTATAAGCAATTGGCCGATGGCATTCGTTCGCTGGTTGCTTCGGGCATCATCCAATCCGGCGAAAGATTGCCAGCCACGCGTGAATTGGCGGGCCATCTTGGACTGAATCGTACCACGGTGTCGGCGGCCTATGCTGTTCTTGAGCAGTCCGGTATTCTCGAAGGCCATGTGGGACGCGGCAGCTTCATCGCGAAGGTGGCTCGCCCCGAACGGTCCGAGCGCACGGATTGGGAAAGCCTTTTGCCGCCGCTCGAAGCCGGCGCGCCGGCGGCGGCGAAGATTCAAATCAGCTTCGCCAATTCCCGGCCCGCGCAAAGCGCCTTTCCCCTGGCTTCTTTCCGGCAACTCACCAGAGATGTCATCGACAGCCCGGACGCCGCCCAAATTCTGCAACTCGGCTCGCCTCATGGCTATCCGCCGCTGCGCCGCTACCTGCTCGAACAAGCGAACGCCGCCGGTATCGCCAGTCCAAACGACGATCTCATCATCACCAACGGCTGCCAGCAAGCCCTCGATCTCTTAGCGCGGCTATTTTTCGGCGAGAATCGCGGCTCGGCGGGCGGTGTTGCGATGGAAGACCCTGTTTATCATGGCTTGGTTCGCGTCTTTACGCGCGCCGGCGCCGGCATTCTCGGCATCCCCGTTGATGCCGGCGGCCTAGACCCCGCCGTGCTTGAAGAAGCGTTGCAGCAATATCGCCCGCGCTTGCTCATCGTCGCGCCAAGCTTCCAGAATCCAACCGGTGTCACACTTTCGCTCGAACGCCGCAAGCGCATCGTGGAACTCGCGCAACGCTATTCAACCGTGCTCGTCGAAAACGATATCTACAGCGAGCTTCGCTACCAGGGCTCGCCACTGCCGACACTGAAAGAACTCGACGAATCGGGCAACACGATTTTGCTCCGTAGTTACTCCAAGGTGTCGTTCCCCGGTTTGCGGGTAGGTTGGGTAATTGCCCCGAAGCCGGTGATTGCGCGGCTCGCCGAAGCCAAGCAATTGAGCGATCTGCATTCCGATCAGCTCTCACAAGCCGTGCTGCTGCGTTTCGCCGAATCGGGCGAACTGGCGCGCCATTTGGAGCGCACGTGTGCGCTGGGCGCCGAACGGCTGAACTGTATCATACAGGCGTGCGCGCGTTTTATGCCCGCTGGTTCCCGTTTTACCCGGCCGGCCGGTGGCATGAGTTTGTGGGTAGAACTGCCCGCTCCGCTGCTCGCCGAATCTCTTTTGCGGCGCGCCGTCGCGCGCGGCGTCGATTTTTTGCCCGGCCCCAATTTTTCATCGCGCCGGCCGCATCAACACGCTTTGCGTTTGAGCTTTGGCGGTCTCAGCCCGGCTGAAATCGTTCGTGGACTCGAAATTTTAGGCGAGGCGGCGCACGCCGAACTCGCTTCCGTTGTGAACGCCGCGCCGCTTGAACCCGTCGCCGCTCTTGTTTGAAAATTCCCAAAGGAGAATCACTGTATGAACTTCCAAACCGATCAGTTCCGCTTGAAAGTCGGCCTCGCCGAAATGCTGAAAGGCGGGGTTATCATGGACGTAGTCAACGCCGAGCAGGCCGTTATTGCCGAGCGCGCAGGCGCTTGCTCCGTCATGGCGCTCGAACGCGTTCCTTCCGACATCCGCAAAGATGGAGGCGTCGCCCGCATGTCGCAAATTCGCGTCATTCGCGAGATTATGCATGCCGTCACCATACCCGTCATGGCCAAGGTCCGTATCGGTCACTTTACCGAAGCGCGCATCTTGGAAGCGCTGGGCGTCGACTACATCGATGAGAGCGAAGTGCTTACCCCGGCTGACGAAGAGCACCATGTCGACAAGCACGATTACAAAGTTCCGTTTGTTTGCGGCGCGCGCAACCTGGGTGAAGCGTTGCGGCGGATTGCCGAAGGCGCGGCCATGATCCGCACCAAGGGCGAAGCCGGTTCGGGCAATATCGTGGAAGCCGTCCGCCACATCCGCACCATAGTCAAGGAAATGAAGCAACTCACCGTGCTGGGCAAAGATGAGTTGTTTCACGCCGCCAAGAATCTGCAAGCGCCGCTGGAACTGGTTCAATGGGTGGCGGAACACGGCAAGCTGCCCGTACCCAACTTCTCCGCCGGTGGCATCGCCACGCCGGCCGATGCGGCGCTCGTTATGCAACTCGGCGCTGAAGCGGTCTTCGTCGGATCGGGGATCTTCAAGTCTTCCGATCCTGAAAGACGCGCTAAAGCGATCGTTAAGGCTGCCACTTATTACAAGGATCCGGTCAAGCTGCTAGAAGCCAGCGAAGAATTGGGCGAAGCCATGCCCGGGCTCGACGTGACCAAAATTCCGGAATCCGAACTGATGCAAACCCGCGGATGGTAGGCAAAGCGAAGGTCGGCGTTCTCGCTTTGCAGGGCGATTTTCAAGCGCACTGCAGGGCGCTCGAGCGGGCAGGCGCGCACGCGCTGGAAGTACGGACCGCGGCCGACCTGAACGCGGTGGACGCGCTCATTATTCCGGGCGGCGAAAGCACCACCATGCTCAAACTCATTGATATCGAGGGGTTGCTTCAGCCCCTCGCCGACTTCGGCGCGCTCAAGCCCATTTTCGGGACATGCGCCGGCGCCATTCTATTGGCCAAGGAAGTTCTCAATCCCGGACAAGCTTCGTTAGGTCTGCTCGATATGACCGTGGAGCGCAATGGCTACGGCAGGCAGGTCGATAGCCGCATCGCGCAAATCGCTGTCGCCGGACAGCCGGTCGAAGCTGTTTTCATTCGCGCGCCGATCATCCGACGCGTAGGAGAACACGTTACGGTGCTGGCCGAGTACCAAGGCACGCCAGTGCTTGCCGAACAGGGCAAACATATGGTGGCTACTTTCCATCCGGAACTCAGCAGCGACAATGGAATCCACCGCCGCTTCATTGAGAAAATTTTTTAATCTAAAAGTTTCCCGGCAAAACTGGAGTATTTTGCTGTAACGTAATCTACACTAGGGTTACGTGGTCAAAGTCCTTTTTCTTTGCATCGGCAATTCCATCCGGAGCCAGATGGCCGAAGCGTTCGCACGCAAATATGGGTCCGACGTAATTGAAGCAGCCAGCGCCGGTTTCTCACCCGCGCCCATCGTACAGCCTTTCACCAGAAAGGTGATGGATGAAAAGAATATCAGCCTGGACGGTCACTTCCCGAAGGACCTGGAGCACGTGCCGCTGACGGGCTTCGATCTCATCATTAATATCAGTGGCAGGAAGCTGCCCACCAAGTTGCCGATGCCGGTGCGCGAATGGGAAGTGGGCGATCCGATGAGCAAATCGGAAGAGGAATACCGTAAGGTGCGGGACCAGATTGAAAATCTGGTGATGAGTCTTATCCTCGATATACGGCGCTTTAACCGCGCGCCCCGGCCAGCCGCGGTGCGCCCGCAGTTACGCGCCCAACGGACGCCCTAAAAGCAAAGCGGCTTGGAACCGCTGAGGATTCCAAGCCGCACAAAAGCGCAAAAAACTTGCGGATCTATTACTTCGGAGCCGACATCGTGTCGGTCGCGGTGGTCTTCTTGGCCTTCTTTTTCTTCGCCTTCTTGGTGCTGGTCATGGTGTCGGTCTGGGCGAAAACAAGGGCGGAGCCGGCCAACAGTGACAAGCTCAGGGCAGTGGCTATCATGATGTTTTTCATTTTCAATTCTCCTTTAAGATTCTTTCAAAAAACGCTTCAAAACACTCTCAACTTACTTCGGGGCCGACATCGTGTCGGTGGCGGTCGTCTTCTTCGCCTTCTTCTTTTTCGCCTTCTTGGTGCTGGTCATAGTGTCGGTTTGAGCGAACACAACAGCGGAACCGGCCAGCATTGTCAGGGTCATAGCAGCGGCGATCATAGCTTTCTTCATTGAATAAAATCTCCTTGTAGTCGATGGAATAGCACTTTGTGCTTTCATGAGTATAGTCCCAAATCTTTGTGAAGAACTGCTGAAGCCTACATTAAACCCAACTTAATGTTTCGGCCGGAAGAGGCATAACACTCCACCCTGACCGGATACCATTGCGCCCGACCTTGATCCTCCATTAGAATCGGAGGTTCGGGCTGTGTTCCCTTTATTATTCGCACTAAGTAGCTTGCCACATCTATGACGACCACCATTCCAGAGCCTTTCACCGTGAACGGCCGCTACGAAATCTCTGAAAGACCTCTGGGTGAAGGTGGCATGGGCGTCGTCTACAAAGCCTATGATGTTGTAACGAAAAGATTTGTAGCACTCAAAACGCTGTGGGCGGATGCCACGCCGGAAGTGATCAAGACGTTTGAGCGGGAATGGACGGTGCTGGCGCGTCTTAGCCATCCGAATATCGTCGATATTCTCGACACCGGCGATTGGGTGTTTCACGGCCAGCGGCGCCCCTACTTCGTGATGCCGCTGCTACCCGGGGCCTCGCTGGATCAATTGATCAAATCGTCGAGCCTGCGCCTAACGGTGGAGCGTACGGTAGACATCATTTCCCAGGCTTGCCGGGGGCTGCAAGCCGCGCACGACCAGAATCTGGTGCACCGCGATATCAAGCCGAGCAATATCTTTGTGATGGAAGACGATACCGTCAAGATCATCGATTTTGGCGTGGCGCTGCGCGGGGAGGGCCGCACGGCTACCGCGCTCAAGGGCACGCTACTGTATATGGCGCCGGAGCAGCTCGATCTCAAGCCTGCCACTGCGTTGTCCGACATCTTTTCGCTGGCGGTGGTTTGTTACGAAGCGCTGACGGGGCGCAAGCCCTTCGCGCGCGAGACGGATGCCGGAGTGGTCGACGCCATCCGCGCGGCGATTCCGCCTTCCGCTTCGGAAATCAATCCGGCTGTCAACCAAATGGTGAGCCGCACCGTGCATAAAGCCATGGCGAAACAGCCTTGGCATCGCTTTTCGCAGGCCCGCGAGTTTGGCGAGACGTTGCAAAAGGCTGTGCGCAACGAGCCCATCGAGCGCTTTGAGCGCGCCAAGATTCAGCCGCGTATTGAACGGATTAAGAAAGCCTACGCCGAAGGGGATCATCAGTTCGCGCAGGAAATACTCGTGGAGCTCGAATCGGAGGGACATATCGATCCCGACATGTCCGCTTTGCGCATTCAGATCGAACAAGCAATCCGTCAGAAGACGATCCGCCAATTGCTCGAAAACGCCCGCATCCGCATGGAAGAAGAAGAGTATCCGCTGGCGCTGCAGAAAGTGGCCGACGTGCTGGCTTATGACCCCAATCACGGCGAAGCGCTTAGGCTGAAGGATCAGATTGAGCGTTTACGCGGCGAGCATCAGGTCGATAACTGGTTCCGGCTGGTGCGCGAGCATCTGGACAATAGCCTCTTTGGCCAGGCACGCCTGGGCTTGCAGGAAATCTTGAAGCTGGATAGCTCGAACACGCTGGCCCGACAGATGCTCGCGGAAATCGACCATACGGAACAGGAGATCGCCAAAACACGCGAGGATAAGCAGAAGCTCTATGAAAGCGCAGTCTCTTCCTATCGCAACGGCGACATTAGTAACGCTCTGACGCGCCTGGAACGCGTGTTGGTGCTTTCGCGGCGCACCATCCGCTCCACCTCGCCGGAACTGGATGCGCAGTGCCAAAGCTTGTATGAGCAAGTGAGGACGGAGCGCGATAACGCCCGCAACGCCTATACCGAGGGCCGCAAGCATCTTTTGAGCCGCAACATCCCGCGCGCGCTCGAAATCTGCGAAGAATACTTGAACCGGCATCCAGGCGACCCGATGTTCCAGGCTCTCAAACTCGAAGTAGAAGAGGTCCAGCGGCAGGAGCAATCGGCGGCGATCGCCGACGTCAGCCGGCGCGTGGATGCCGAAGCGGATCTGGACCGGAAATATAACATCCTGCAAGAGGCGGTTGAAAAATATCCCAGCGAACCGCACTTCCGTTCGGCGCAAAAGCTCATTCGCGACCGCCGCGACCTGGTGAACGCCATTGTGAGCCGGGCACGGCAGTACGAAGAGCGCGGCCAGTTCAACGATGCAGCCGGACAGTGGGATATTCTGCGCAACATCTATCCGTTGTTCCCTGGGCTCGACTTGGAGTTAGAGCGTCTCACGCGCCGTAAGGAAGAACAGGTAAGAGTGGAGGCCAAAGCTCGCTGGATGGAGCAGATCGACAGCCACCTCAACTCGGGCGATTACGCCAAGGCGTATTCAGTCATCGGCGAAGCGCTGAACGAATTTCCGGAAGACCGCGAGCTGGTGCAATTAGAAGCGCTGGCCGAGCAGAACATGAAGCGCAGCGCCGAGGCGAACCTGCTGCTGAAACAGGGGCAGGAGTTTTGCGCGGCGCACAATTATGAAGACGGGTTGACGGCGCTGCGCGGCGCCGAGAAGCTTGATCCGCGGAACCGCACCGCGCGTGCCGCGCTCTTGAGTGGCTTGGTGGCCTATGCGCGCGATCTCATGTCCAAAGACTGGCGCGCGGGCGAACAGCCGGTTAAAGAGGCTCTCGACTTAGAGCCCAGCGATCCGGTAGCGCGCAGCCTGCTCTCGATATTGGACGACCACCGGCGGCAGGAAGCCATCGCCAACCTCTTAGTCGCGGCGCGCAATTATCAGGCCGATGGGCATCTGGCGGACGCCTTGCAATTAGTGGAGCGCGGGCTGGTTCAGTACCCAAACGACCACCGGCTGATCCAACTCTTCAACAGTCTGCGAACGCAGGCGGGGAAACCGTTGGGACAGTCGTTTGCAGCAGCGGCGAATGCGGAGCAGGTGGCGGAAATTGCGCCATTGGCAGCTGCGTCGGGATTGGATTCGGCGCTTGCGGAGGCCCCGCAGCCTAAGATGTTTGCGGCACCGGCCAGCGCGCCCCCGCCGCCCGGCGGCGCCGCTCCCCCCATTGAGCAGAATTGGGACAAAGCGCTGATTCGCCAGCCTAAAGGGCAGCGGCGCGGCGTCAGGCCTCCGCGAGTCGAAGAACCGCCGCCGGTCCGCGAGCCAATTCCGCTGCCGGGGATGTTGGATGAAGTTCGGTTTAAAGGCGCGATTTGGGCGATTGGCGTGCTGGGCGTGTTGGCCATTCTGGCAGCCGCGCTTTACCCATTGTGGAATGAACCGAAACGGCCGGCCGATTCCAAGTCGTTGGGCGACGCGCGCAGCCAAGCGCCCACTCCGACGCTGGTGTCGGAAGGCCGGGCAGTGGTTTTCGAATCCAACGTTCCGGGCACCACATTTAGCGAAAACGGCAGGCCGCTGGCGCTCGCTTCCGAGCTTTCCTTGGGTGAGCATAGCGTGGAAGCCAATCACGCGGGTTATCTGCCGGAGCAAAAGACTTTCACAGTCACCCCGGCCAACACGCATCTGAGCGTACCGTTCGAACTGCGGCCGATACTGCCGCAACTGCGCGTGAACTCGTCAATTACGAGAGGCAAGTTAGTGATCGACGAGACGGAGTCCGTGGACTTTGAAGGAGGCAGCGCCAGCAAGGACGATTTGGCGCTGGGTTCGCATACGGTCAAGATCTTCGATCACGGACGCCCAGTGTTTAGTTTCGGCTTTCAAGTAGAGGCGAACGAGAAGCCGATTCTGACCACACCGTTGTTGAGCGAGCCGGTTGCTGGCGCGGTGATCTCATCGTTGGCGGGATCGGCCAAGATCTATGCGACGCGCGGATTGCGCGCGTCGGCGGCGCTACCGCTGGTTCCCGTTCCGCCACTCGGCTTAGACCTCAATGGCACGAGCGACAAGCCCGCGCGCTTCCTACTGGATACCGGCGGCGCGGAACATCTGCATTCACAAGCGCTTTCACAACTGGTGGATAACTCAGACTCACCCACCATCACCGTGCAATTGGCGGGGGAGACGGTTAAGACGTTCATGCTGACCGTTACGTCGAACGTGGAAGATTGCAAGATCAGCGTGGACGGGGAGATTCTCAAAGGATCGTTAAACGGGCTCGCCCGGTCGTTTCCGATTAATGCGGGAAGTCATCCGGTGGCGTTGATGTGCCCGGGTTATCAGGACGCGCAACAAACGGCCGTGATCCGGCCGGACGATAGCGAAGCCGTGAGCAAGCTGGATTTCGTTATGAAGCCGGTGGTAGCGGAGCCGCGCTGGGCGCAGTTGAGCATTGCCGGTGCGCCGCCGGAAGCGGCGGTTTTCCAGAATCAGGTGCGCATTGGCACGATTGGGCTGGACGGGACATTCAGCAAAGAGATTGAACCGGGGACGTACACTTGGGAGTGGCGCAAGCCCGGCTTTGAGGCGCGTAATGCCGCCCGTACCGTGAAGGCAGGAGATGCAGTGCGGCTGGACGGCGCGTTGACACCCGCAAACGGCAGCCTCACGCTGAAAGTAGTTCCGGAGAACGCCCGTATCATTGCGCGGCGCGATGCGGAGGGCAGCCCTATTGTTCTGCCCAATAATACGGCGGTGCTTTTAGCGGCCGGCTCATATCGGGTGACGGCCGAAGCGGCCGACTATAACGCGCGCAGCGAAAACGTCCTAATTGCGGCCGGCAAGCCGCTGGGTCTGACTTGGGATCTGGAGAAACGCGCGGTGGTTCCGGCACCCGTACGATTCTTCCAAAACGGCGACGAGTGGAGGCCTAGCTCGGAAGGCAGTGGTTGGTGGGTGCATGGCGGCGCAGGCTATAGCGCCATGCGTTCGTCCACTGGAACGTTCAGCATCGACTTCCTGCGAAAGAAGGCGGGCAAGAAGATCGTGATCATGGCGGATTGCAAGGACGTCGATAACTGCGTGATCTTCACGCTGGATGGGCATAACCTGACGTCGAAGGTGCTAATGGGCGGGAAGACCTTGGTGGAGACCAAGAAGCCGCACGGCATGGACGAGAACTCATCGTTTCACCTGCTATTCGAGATGTCGCCGGACGCGATGGTGGTGAAGAACCGTGCCGGCAACGTGCTGGCCAGCGTGGAACGGCGCGATTTCCGGGGAAAACTCCTGATACAAAACGACATTCCGCTGAACATTAACTAAGGTGCGGAAATTAGGCAGCGGTCCGCTTTTCGATCCCAAGCCCCGGACGACGGAGGAGTGGGAGAAACTGGCCGACCGGCGGTCGTCGCCCGCAGTGGTTCGGCTGGCGGCGGGACTCTTCCTGCTCTACCAGCGGGCTACTGGAGCGAACGAAGGCGACCCGTTTGCGCGCGACGAGAAGAACTGGGGCCTATTCGAGCAAGCGGCGCTGCCGGAGATGGCTTCCTTTACCTACTTCGACCGGAAGCGGGACACATACATGACGCCGGGCGCGGTGCTTTCTGATTCGATGTACCACATCTGGACACTGAAAAAGCTGCCCGGGACGATGGGACGACCGACGACAATTCAAGTCATCAGCGCGCTGGCGCAACACATCTGCGGGGTTTATGAAACGACGCCGATTGACCGGCGGGGCCGAAAGCGGGCGTCGTTGGGATTGGATGTGGTGGGATGAGATGCCAACCCACCACCCAACCTTAGAACTTGAAGTGGAGGGCCACTTGCAGGATGCGGGGGCCGTTGGTGGTGGAGACCTGGCCGAAGAGCGAACTTTCGATGTTGGTGTTGGGGCTCGTGAAGTTGGCGTGGTTGAAGACGTTGAAGGCGTCGCCACGGAGTTCAGCGTCGAGCTTCTCTTTGAATATCAAGAAGTGTTTGGCGATGGAGAGGTCGGTATTGATTGACCCGGGTCCGCGGAAGGCGTTGCGGCCGAGGGTGCCGTAAGTGAACTGGCCGACGAGGGCGGCGGCGTTGGTCTGGGCTATCGAATCCAGAGCCAGCGCATTAGCGTTGGAGAACGCCAAGGGATTGAAGAAGTAGTTGCCGGTATTGCCGCCGATGGTTTGCTGTCCGCGCGGATTGTAAGTAGCGACGTTGGGCGCGACGAGGTCGGCTCGGACGGAGCCTGGTTCGCCGTCGCCGGCGGGGCCTGGGTCGGTGTTGGTGGTGCTCAGGCCGGAGAAGATGTCGAGAGCAAAGCCGGTCCGCCACGTGACGATGGGATAGAGACTCCAACCTTTGGTGAGCAGCTTAGGGCCGCCGAGCTTATCGAACGGGAGATCCCAACCGCCGGAGAAGGTAAGGGTGTTGCGAAGATCGGTATCGCCGGAAGAGCGAAATTCGTTGTGGTCGTAGTAGGGGACCACGCTATTACGCTGGCGGAAGCCGGAGGCGTTATCGATTTCATGCGACCAGGTGTAAGCAAAGGTAAAGAAGGAACTGCCGATCTTTGAGCCGAGGAAGCGGCGGGTGACGCTAGTTTGCAAAGCGTTGTAGCCGGCGTTGGAGACGTTCTGAAATTGATCCAGGTTGCCGTAGATCGCGTTATTGGTATCGGGATCGTAGATACGCGTGTTGGAGCCGAGCGGGAAGGGATTGATGTCTACCAGCGAGGTCAGCTTATGCGCGGAATAGCCGACATAACCGATATCGAGAACCATGCCGGATACCAATTGCTGCTGCAGATCCATGTTGTATTGGAAAACATAGGGAGTGCGGAGGTGCGGATCAACCAGGAAGATACCGCCATTTGAGCTGAAAGGTTCGAAGGCCGCGTAGCTGACCGTCGAGGCCGGCGGCCTGGAGGGAAAGCCATTTGGAGTGCCGGTATTGTTGGTACCAAAGGGATTGGATAAGAATCCGGGATTGGTGGACGTGTACGTATAGGGCGCGGTAGTTGAGCCAGTGGGGCTGAAGTAGACGGAGGGTTCGCTATAGAAGGGCGGCGAGCCGTTGAATTGCAGATTGTCCTCGCCCTTGAGGATGTCGTAGAACATGCCGAAGCCGCCGCGCAGCGAGGTTTTGGCATTACCGAAGACGTCCCAGGCGAAGCCGGCGCGCGGGGCCCAATCGTTTTTGTCGGGGAAGTTAGTGCCTTTGGGCGCGCCCGGATCGCCGGGATAAAGCAAGCCGGTAGGCGCGTTGACGAAACGCTGCGACTGCGCGCCGGGGACGAAAGTGAAGGAACGCCCTTGGGTATCGTATTTGGGCTCGGCGTATTCGTAACGGATGCCCAGGTTCAACGTGAGGTTCTTTCTAACCTTCCAATCGTCTTGAAAATAACCGGCGTATTGATGAGTGCGAATGTCGTTCAACGCTTGAGCGGCCTGGAAGTAGTTATCGGGCAAACCAAAGAGGAAGTCGGCGAGATCGGTGCCCGAGCCGACGGTGGTTGAGGGACCGAAGAAGGAAAACGAGCCGTCGGTGTAGAAGGAATAATTGGTGTTGTTCTGGTAGGGCGAGAAGAAAAAGCCGCCCTTCATGTTGTGAACTCCCTTGGTCCAGGAAATGTTGTCGTAGTAGGAATAAATGGTATTGGCGAAACTGGTGGGGCCGCCGGGGCTGAAGCCGATCGTGAGCCCACTTTGGTAGAAGTACAGCAGGGGAGGCCCGGTGGTTATGTCGGGGGTGATTTGAACGCCTAATGCTTGCGGCCCGGGTAATTTCGAAGTAGGGACGCGGTCATCGGGCGTGGAGCGGACGGCCGACATGCGAAACTCATTCAGCAGTGAGGGTGTGAAGGTGTGGGTGTAAGCGATGGCGCCGGAATACGTTTGGACGAACGAGCCCGAGGTATAGCCAGGAACATTCGCGCTGCCAAACGGGCTGGTGGTTTTTTCATCATGCGCGGTGAAGGTGCCGGTGATGGTATCGCGGCTGGTGGCGATGATGTCGATTTTGCCCAGGTACTCGTTGGCGTTATCGATGGCCGAGGCGGTTGGAAAAAGAAAGCCGCTAGCTGAGGTGGGAATGAGGTTGTTCTTGAAGTAGGCTTGCGCTACCGGATCAATGGCGAGAGGGCTGATCACAGCCATGCTGGCTAACTGGGGATTGGGCTGATATTGGGGGTTGTTTTGCAAGAACGCGGCCACGTTGGGATCGGGCCCGCCGTTTACGGCTTGCGAGAAATCGCCATTGGCTTCAGCCGGGGTGTAAGTTTGCACTTCACCCGCGCTGGTGACGGCGGACTGCTTCTGCCCTTGATACGAAAAGAAGAAGAACAGTTTGTTACGCCCGTTGACGATGTGCGGGATGACAATGGGGCCGCCGACGGTGAGGCCGTATTGCTGGCGCTTGAGAACAGCGCGCGGTTCGCCTTGCTGATTGAAGAAGAAATCGTTGGCATCGAAATAATCGTTGCGGGCGTAATCGTAGGCAGTGCCGTGGATATCGTTGGTGCCGCTCTTGGTGACAATGCTGACGATGCCGCCGGCATTGCGGCCGTATTCGGCGGCGTAGGCGCTTTCGATGACGCGGAATTCAGCGACGGCGTCGGGGTTGGGGTTGACGACAACGCCGTTCGATAAGAGATCGTTGTTGAGGCCGCCGTCGAGGAGATAAGTGACGGAATCGGTGCGGCCACCACCGATGCTGTAGTTGCCTGCGCCGCCGTTATCGGGATTGGAAAGAGTGACGCCGGGTTGCGTGGCGAGCAGGTCGAGGGTGTTGCGGCCGTTCAAGGGGAGTTCAAAAATGGCCTGCCCGGTAACAGTGCCGCCGACAGTGGAGCTTTGGGTTTCGACGGTGCTGGCTTGCGATTCAACAGTAACGGTGTCGGAAATGCGGCCGACTTGCAGTTTCAAGTCGACGCGCAAGGTTTGATTGATATCGAGGGCCGACGGCGACGAGGTTGCCTTCGAAAAGCCGGGCGATTCGACGGTAACTTGATAGGTGCCGATGGGCAAGTGCTGGATCTGGTAGAAACCGTTGGCATCGGTGATGGTTTCCTTAGCGATGGTGGTGCCGATGTTGGTCACAGTGACGTGAGCCTGTTGAATGACGGCACCGGAGGGGTCGGCGATGATGCCCGCGACGGTACCGGTGGCGTCCTGTGCCGGCAGCGAGAAAGGCACCGATAACAGTGCGACTGCAGCAAGAGCACAATACTTCAAAGATATTGACCTCATAGAAAGTTATCTCCCAAAAAAAGGAATTAAGGCGAACAGATTCAGTTTTGAGCGACGAGGCTTTAAATCTCCGCACGGACGATGTGGCGGAGGGAAGGCATAGAACGGTTGCGAGTTTTACCGTCAGGATACGAGCCTTTTAACTGAATAGTGTACACTAGCCGACAGTCTATACCGAGTAAAACAGGCACACTTCGGGTTTGGGAGGTTACGAGAAGGCTATATTAGGTTGCTTATGCTCGCCGTTGCGGTTCAGTTTCGAGCTTTACGCAGCGGTGGAAGCCGTTTTGCCGAGGGCTTTTTGCAGGATGTTCTCCTTTTGAGCGGGGGTGAGGGTGGCCAAGTGGGCTTCGAAAACAGATTTTGAAAATTCAAAGCCGATTCCGGGACATTCGACGGGTTGGCCGGCTTGTTCGGCGACGAGGTGAGCGGAAGTTGCGCGCTCGAGAGCGACGGCTTCGTTGGCCTTGCGTTCCTGCTGGAGGCGCTTGAGTTCGGCAATTTCCTTTTCGCGGCGGCGGGAAAGGCGAGATTCCTGCAGGTTTAGGTTTTTGAATTCCTTTTCGTAAGTGGCCATGACTTCGATATCGAGCATATCGCCCTGGTTACGCTTGACGAAGTCCGGATCGTCCTGGGAGAGTTCGATGCGGCCTTTGTTCAGGAGCGCCATGAGGAGTCCGGGAATGCGGTCGAGCCGCCAGCGGATATCGATCACAGATTGGACGAGAGCTTGTTCTTCGGGGCCGACGGGCCGGTAGAAGCGGCTGTATTTGGCGATGAGTTCCTGGTAGAGAACGGCGTCATCGGACGGGAGACAGACGGTGCGGCCGGTGAGGCCGGTTTTGAGAGCGTTGAGATGAACGTGTGCTTTGCCTTCGGGCGTTTTGGGACCGGTGGACTTTTGAGCGTTCTCGCGATTAGCGGCGAGTTGGGCATCGGAAACAGCAGTCCGGCGGGCTGCTTTGAGGATTTCGCGCTCAGCGGCGCGACGTTCGGCACGGTTGGACATAAATGGATACTCCTTTAATTTGGGAACTTCTTAGACCCGACTTAAAACTACCGCGAGGGCCGGCTTGCTCTGCACGGGAGGGGGTGTGGAAAAAGTGGAAAAATGGCTGGAAGAGATTGATTCTGAGGGACTTAAGAAAATATTGAAAATATTTTCAAAACTTGTGACTGATAATATGTTCGCTAAGCGATGCTTTTCGTTGCTTGTAAGTGACGCCATCATTGCAGTGGATCCGTCTTTGGCAGTAACCCCATCGCTCTTCGTGAAACTATCGGAAATACCGGCCGAGATAGAGGTGCGATCATGCGGAATGTCGCCGTTTGGGGAAACTCATACCTAAAGGGAAGAGGTCCATTTTGTACGCCGACTAATCGTCTAACAAGAGAATTAGAAGTTCCTTAATCAGCGAACGGATTTCGGGAGCATCCTTTGCCACGATTTTGAATCCACGAACAGCACCTGAAAGAATGTGCGCGGTCTTCTCGGGGGAGACTTTTGTTTTAGCGCGCTGAAATTTGGGGTGTGATTTAAGGACCGGCAAAAGAATCTTCTCAAAGGACCGATAGCCTTGATTGACAGAATCTTGAGCGAATCCAAAAGTGCATTCTAGGAGTTCCGCGGCTTCGCTGGAAGCTCGCATCCTTTCAAAAGATCGAACCGTCCATAGCTCAAAAGCGGCTCGAAGCTTTTCCTCGGGTGTCCTAAGATGACCTATTTTACTTTCAATATCAATCAGAGTCTCTTTGACCCAATGCTCGTATACGCTCTTAAATATTTGCTCTTTACTTTCGAAGACCAAGTAAAGCGCGGGCCTTGAAATACTGGCCGCCTCGGCGATGTCGTTCATTGTTACGCGCTTGTACCCATAACGAAGAAACACATCGAGAGCGGCCGCGAGCACCTTGTCTTTTTTTGCAATATCCATCTCTTGACTATTGACAAACGCCGTCTACTTGTCAATACTAGACAGATAGACGCTTTTTGTCAATAGTACAAGAGGAGGCGAGATTTGGCTAAAACAGTTCTCATCACAGGCGCGTCATCGGGCATCGGCGAGGAAACCGTCAAGCGCCTTATGACGGCGGGATACACGGTTTATGCCGGGGCGCGGCGACTTAACCGGATGAAATCCTTAGTCGATGCGGGTGCGCGTTTATTGGCTTTGGATGTGACCGATGATGGCTCAATGACCGCTGCTGTAAAAACTGTTATGCAAGAAACGGGACGTATCGATGTGCTGATTAACAACGCGGGCTACGGTTCCTATGGGGCGCTTGAAGATGTGCCGCCTGAGGAAGCCCGGCGACAATTTGATGTCAACATATTCGGCCTCGCCCGCCTCACCCAACTTGTACTGCCAGCGATGCGGGCGCAACGTTCCGGGCGGATCGTCAATATATCTTCCATCGGCGGAAAGTTCGGCGAACCCTTTGGCTGCTGGTATCACGCTGCCAAATTCGCGGTGGAGGGGCTTAGCGATTCTTTGCGTATGGAACTGCATCCGTTCGGTATCGATGTCGTCGTTATCCAGCCGGGAGCGACCCATACCGAATGGGCCAAGATAGCCCACGACAGTCTGATTAAGTCTTCTGGTGACGGCCCCTATGGCAAGGCCGCCTCCGCGCACGCGAAAATGATGGAGGTAGGCCATCAAGGGTCAATTCCTGCGCCGCCAAGTGTTGTCGCCAAGACCATCGTTCAAGCGGTTCAGTCGCGCAACCCCAAGACCCGCTATGCGACCGGCGGATTGGCGGGGACAATGTTGTTCATGCGCCGCGTTCTTTCCGACCGCGCCTTCGACGCGATGTTCCGGATGATTGAACGCCAAATGGCGAAATCCAAAGCGCGCTTATGATGACTGTTGCATTTCCAATGATCACCATCCGCAAACTATTTGGCGCCCGTATTTGGACTGCTCTGATGATCTTGTGGGTCAGTTCTTCATTAAAGAAAAACCCTGCGTAGAAAAGAGGATTGTCATGAAAAAATCGGTCACTTTAAAGATTCTGACATTCGTAATCTTGGGATTTTTCATTTTTGTGGCAATTGTTAAGTTCAAATATGGAACCGGGAAAAAGTACCCTAATCTTGGAGCCAATTTACCAACAGAGTCTTTTGTCCTGGAAAAATTGATTCAAATGGACTATCCGCCCGGAAATCTTGCCGTCGCGAATAATGGCGATGTTTATTTCAACTTCCATCCGGTCGCTAAGGTAGAACGTTTTTCGCCAGCAACCGTTTTTAAATGGTCCAACGGCAAAGTAGAGCCTTTTCCCTCGCTTGACGCACAGAAAGACTTCCAAGGAACGTTTGGAATGACTATCGACAAACAAAATCGAATCTGGTTTATTGAACCAGCGAGTTTTGATTTCAAGCATACGCGTGTATCCGCGTTTGATTTGAACACCAAAAAGCGGGTGGAGTTTTTTGAATTTCCTGAAGGACAAGCGCAGTTTGCTGAAGACATCAGAATCACAGCCGATGGTAAATACGTCATTTTGCCAAATCCAGGGATTTTTAGTTTCACAACTCCAAGTGTTGTCGTCTATTCCGTCTTGAACCACAATTTTTATTCGATCAAATCAGATCATCCGTGTTTAAGGCCCGAAGACTGGATTATTCAAACGCCATACGGACCCGACCGATTGGTTTGGGGACTTCTTAATTTCGCCGTCGGGATCGACGGAATTGAGATAAGTGAAGATCAAAAGTGGCTCTACATCGCTTCGATGACCAATTCTCGTCTTTGTCGCGCGCCGATGTCCGTCGTCTTGAACCCGGTAACGACAACGGAAGCTTTCAATCGGAGCATTGAAGACATTGGGAAAAAGCCACAAAGTGATGGCATTGCGATCGACCGAGATGGGCGTGTCATCATAACCGACGTCGAACACGGATCAATCATGGCATTTAATCCAACCGCAAATCAGCTATCAAAGCTCGGAGGGTCAAAAGCTATTGTTTGGCCGGACGGAATCGTCGTCGGAGGCGACGGTGATGTCTACTTTACAGATAGCTCAATCCCGTCTTACTTAGATCCGCTCGTGAGGCCCCCGAACAAATCAAAGCTTCTGGAACACCGGCCTTACTTTATATATCGCTTAAAGAAGTCGAGGTCGCGGTAGGGACGGTCATCGCTGACCGCCCCCCGCACAGATGACCGAAGCCGAATAAAATTGGACTTCACGTGCCGCAAACTCGGCCTCAAATCCCAACCCGCTTACCCTCGCCGACGCTGATATCGTCGTTGCGCCGAGCGTATAGGCCAAAGCTTTTCGCGTTCGAGTGCATTGCCTTGCGCCGCGCAACGCCCCCATGCCGCGATCCGCAAACGCCGGTGCGATCTTTTTCAGTCACAGCCTTTGCAAAAAACTTAAAAATACTTGTATCCGCAATCTGTTCAGTCACTTACCGCCCATTTCTCCGCTCCAAAACTCGCAACATTGGCTAGCCGCGCTACGCGACCCGTTACCTTTTCTTCAGGAGTACATCTCTATGAAAGATCAAAACCTCTCTAGCGCCGTCGAGCGCAACGTAACAACTGCCGCCGAGCAGCCCATTTCCGAAGCCCGTCTTCTCGCGAACCGGGCCAACGCGCAATTCTCAACGGGCGCCAAATCGCCGGAGACGAAATCCATTTCCGCGCAAAATCATACCGTTCACGGCCTGGCACGGCATCAGAACGGCAATTTCAAAATTCTCTCCAGCGAAGATGCCGGCGCTTTTGAAGCGCTCACGCAGTCTCTCATTGAGGAACACGCCGCCCTCACCACTACCGAACTCATTCTGGTCAACAGTATGGCCGAATGTCACTGGCTGGCTCAACGCGCCCAGCGTCTGCAAGACACTTGCCTGGACCCTGACACCGGCACCATCACCGACACCCAAAAAGCATCCTTATATCTGCGCTATTTCACCACGCACACCCGCATGTTCCACAAATCTCTCAACGACCTGACCAAGCTCCGCGCCGATCGACGCAAGGCCGAGCTTGGCTTCGAAGCGCAGCGGCATAAAGAGGAGGCGCAAAAGCGCCAAAACGAGCGCCATGAGATGAAAAAACAGTCTCAGGCGGTCGAATTGGTCCAAAAAGAAACCAGAATTCGGAATCAAGCGGGCGTTAACGCGCAAATGCGGCTCGATGGTCGCAAGCATCCGGCTTTCCAGACGATGTTCGCCGAAGAACTGGCGAAACTAAAAGCCCTCCAGGAGGAAAAAAACACCGAAGCACAGGTCGCGTAACCGCAAAGAGCGGTCGAATCAACAGAGCACGCCAACTCGCATACGCGAAGTGTGCCCGGTTGTTCTTCTAGACTGGAACTATGAAGCGAGTCTTCGTCCAGAGCTTCGGCTGCCGCGCATCGCAAGCGGACGGCGCTGCCATTGAAGCCTCGCTCGCCGTCAACGGGTATACGGCCGTGCGAGATTCAGGCTCGGCGGATTTAATTGTGCTGAACACCTGCACGGTGACGCATGGGGCCGATGTGGACGCGCGGCGCTTGATCCGTGGCGTGCATCGCGATCATCCCGGTTCTGAAATTTTAGTGACCGGTTGTTATGCGCAGCGGGCGCCGGAAGAAATTGCGGCCATCGAAGGCGTGCGTTGGGTAGTCGGAAATTCGCACAAAACCGAAATCGCAGCTATCGTTTCGGCAACCGAATATCACAGCCAGGTTTTTGTCGGAGACATTAGCGCGAAGCAGGAGTTTTTCGCGGCGCCCGTGCGCGATATTCGCGAAGACCGGACGCGCCCGAATCTCAAGATTCAAGACGGCTGCAGTAACCGCTGTTCGTTTTGCATCATTCCGAGTGTGCGTGGCCGCAGCCGCAGCGCGCCGCTGGAAAGTGTGATTGAGCAGGTGAAGGATCTGGCAAGCCGCTATTGCGAGGTAGTGCTGAGCGGCATTAATTTGGGCCGTTGGGGACGAGATCTACCCGGCGGCTTGCGGTTCGTTGATCTGCTGCGGACAGTTCTGGCGGAGACAGACGTTCAACGGTTGCGCATCAGTTCTGTAGAGCCGATGGATTGGAGCCAAGATCTGTTTGAGTTGATCGCGAGCGAGCCACGGATTGCGCGGCACGTCCATCTGCCACTGCAATCTGGATCGGATTCGGTGCTGAAGCGGATGTTTCGCAAATATCGAACACGGCATTACGCAAGCCGAATCGCGATCGCGCACGCGCTGATGCCGGATGCCGCGATTGGCGCGGATGTGATGACAGGGTTTCCAGGCGAGACCGATGCCGAGTTCGCGGAGACTTGTGACTTTGTTGAGAGTCAGCCGTTCACCTATCTACATGTCTTTACCTATTCGGAAAGGCCAGGCACGGCTGCGGCATCGCAAAAAGTCCTGGTTACGCCGCCAAGCCTCGAGCCGAGCCGCGAGTGTAACGAGCGGTACCCAGCGCCGACACGCAGCGATTTCGGGGGTCCAGTTCCGATTCCTGTGAGACAGGAACGAACGCGGATACTGCGCGAAATTTCAGACAAAAAGAATCTGGAATTTCGGCGGCGGCTGTTGGGGAAAACACTTTCGGCTGTCACGCTGGAACAGCGGGGCATGGCGCTCACCTCAAACTTTCTGAAAGTGGAGATGGCTGTGGAGCGGCCTGCGAACCAAATGGTGGAGTTGGGTATCGGAGCGCTGAGCCAGGCAGGATTGAAAGAGAGCAATCCGCTGCTCATTTTGTAATCAGAGCTTGCCGGCCTTGCGTTGCCGCGACCACCACCACCAGTTGCATTTGTCGGTTGAAAGTTTTGGGTTCCGCGCTTGCGCAACGGCGCACCGGAAAGTATCAAGCACGCACGGATCTTGGCGGCTGCGAGTCTTGATACAGAGTTGGTCATACAACTCATCGCCCTCACGGGCGGCGAGCTCGGGCACGGACGTCACGCCGAGTCCGATCAGGTTGGCCTCTATAGATTTGCCGACGCCAGCCAGATCACGAAGTTTGCGGCTCTCAAGCACTGTCATTTGGACATTATAGGAGGTTTGATCGCCGCGTGTTTAGGTTTAGGCGGTTCCGGGAATTACACGCCGCCAGAAGGCTTTGGCACGGCCGACGTCCACAAGTATTTGTGCCTTGAGCGCCGCCGCGTCGGCGAAATGTTGCTCGTTACGAACGAACCGGCGAAAGCGGACTTGGATATGAGTTGGACTCGGCCCGTCCAGTGGAGCGAGCAGAAAGGTCTCTACCGTCAGTTCGTTGCCGTCGAAGGTGGGCCGGGTGCCAACGTTAGTAATGGAAGGCCAAGAGTGCCCGCTTGATGGTTCGAATGTTTCTGTGATGTAAACGCCGCGCGGGATGATTTGCCCCTTTGGCGGCAGCAGATTCAAAGTAGGAACGGTTTGTTGCGACCCGATACCGTGGCCTTTGACGATGTCGCCTTCCAGAAAAAAGCAACGGCCGAGAAGACGGCCCGCGCGCGAAACATTACCCGCATCGATCGCCTTGCGGACTGCGGAACTGGAAACAACCTCGCCGCGGTAAGTGACACAGGGCAGAAACTGCGTCGCGAATTCGTGAACTTCGCCGAGTTCTTGCAAAGTTTTGTTGTTACCGGCTTGGCGATGTCCAAAGCGGAAGTTCTCGCCCACGATAACGGCGCGCGTGTGCAACCCCTTTACCAGGATTTGCGAAACAAATTCCTCCGGTGTGAAGCGCGCTAAGTGCTC
>Ga0302140_10001234_pt1 | contig 33446 bp, 13 predicted proteins | sample I_Bog_E1_1_FD_202095 | JGI IMG/M metagenome (GOLD analysis project Ga0302140, IMG submission 202095) | Peat permafrost microbial communities from Stordalen Mire near Abisko, Sweden - I_Bog_E1_1 | ecosystem: Environmental > Terrestrial > Soil > Wetlands > Peat | place: Sweden: Abisko, Stordalen... | reverse complement strand
CAGCCTATTCTAGTCGGCCACCACTCCGAACGCCACGCCCGCAAGGACGCAGAGAAGATCGAGAACGGCATGAGGAAGGCGGTCGAATGCTGGAAAGCCGCCCAATACTGGCAGGACCGAGCCAAAGGAGCAATCCGGCTCGCCAAGTACAAAGAGCGCCCGGACGTGCGCGCCCGCCGCATCAAGACGCTTGAGGCCGACATGAGAAAGCAGCAGCGCACCCAGGCCGAAGCGCGGAAATTCTTGAAAGCCTACGAAGACCCGCTAGCCCGCACCGCGAAGCTACGCGACGGGCGCGAACTGCTCCCGGCACTGCTCAAGTTGTGGGAGGGCGGGCTGTCGTCAGAGAATCAGCAACGCTTTTCAGATGGCGCGATGACCTTCGAGGACGCATTACAGATGGCCACCAACAGCAAGAAACGCATCATCGCTCATGCCCAACGGTGGATTGACCACTACACGAACCGCATAGCCTACGAGCGGGCAATGCTCGACGACCAGGGCGGCACCGTAGCAGAGAAGACCGGCCCGGAGAAAGGCGGCGCGGTCAGGTGTTGGTGTTCGCCCGGTTATGGCCGTGGATGGTCATACATCGTCAAGGTCAACAAGGTTTCTGTGTCCGTACTCGACAATTGGGGCAACGGTGGAGCGAATTTTTCTCGCACCGTACCGTTTACCGATCTCAAAGCGGTAATTACAAAATCGGCCGTAGACGCCGCCCGCGCCGAAGGCCGGTTGATGGAGAGCGAAAACAAACAGGGTTTCTATTTGACGGACCCCACGCCGACACAGACACCGGAGACCGAGGCAGCGCCTGCGCCGGAGCCGACCAGGGTGACGGCCGACACCCGCGCCAAGATCGAGGAAATGCAGTCTGCTTTGAAAGCCGGTGTGCAGATAATCGCTGCTCCGCAACTTTTTCCGACACCGCCCGCGCTGGCCGAGCGCATGGTCGAGGAGGCCGACATTCAACCGAATCATCGAGTCTTGGAACCCAGCGCCGGAACCGGAGCAATCGTGGACGCAATCAGAACCGCGATTCAGGCCGCAGGTGGACAGTGTGACATTGAAGCGGTCGAGATCAACCCAGCTCTGGCCCACAGACTGGCCTTCCATGACGCGCTTGGAGCGAACCGAGTACGCCTAGGAGATTTTCTGGAGCAGAACGGCAATTTGGGCCAGTTCGACCGCATTGTGATGAACCCGCCTTTTGAAAACGGCTCGGACATCAAGCACATTCAACACGCGATGAAGATGCTGAAACCCGGAGGCCGCTTGGTTGCCATTTGCGCAAACGGCCCCCGGCAGCAAGCCAACTTGAAGCCTCTGGCCGAGAACTCAGGAGGATGGTACGAAGACCTTCCCGCCGGAACTTTTGCAAGCCAGGGAACCAACGTCAACACCGCTCTCTTGCTCATCGAAAACTGACTGCCACCCCGAGGGCCGGAGCGATCCGGCCTCCACTTTCCCGTCAACTCCGCTAGATGCGTCATTGCCGGCGCCGCCCGCTACGCCCCCGGCACCCCGCCCGTTTCCCAGTGGCGCTGGAGCACCACACTGTTTACCCTACTGCCAATTAGGCAGTTTCGCGGCGTTGGGCAAAAATAGCCAGATGGCAATCGATTTGCACTTCTAAACTGATGAGTCATCCACCATGTGGTAAACTTCCCCAGGTTAATTTTCTGCCTCTAGCAGTCTCCAAACATTGAGATTGAGGACTAATTCCATGCACTTCTCTTGGGGTGTCGGTCCCTGTCGGTTAGTCTGGGTGGTTCTACTTGTTGCTCTCCTGTTGGGAGCGGGAAGCTCTTTGCCTGCCGCTTCAACAAGCGGGACAGCCGCGGTCACATCTTCCACAAACCAATCCTCTTCCAAGCCTTCAACTCCAGCTCCGGCCCGTCCTTCGTCGACCGGGCGACCTACCGCGGGGAATAAAGCGCGGCCCGTCAATAGTGGTGCCAAGCCTGCGGCAGTAAATGCTCATCCAGCTCCCGGCCTTGGTTCTCATAACCCAGGCGGTCGCGTAGTTCAACCCGGGCCCAGAATGGGGACCAGAACGGAATCCATGATTCCTGGGCGGACTCTTCATGCACCAGGCATGACGATTCACCGTGACTTAAGCGGAACGCGAGAGATCGTGTCAGGGCATGACGACTACAGGGTTGTGAGCCGTGGAGCGCAGAATGGATATGTGCAAAGACCCTATCTCCAGCGCAAGGATGGCCGGCTGTACGTGCTGCGGACTTACGTGTCAGGCAGCCACAAATATAGCCGGATTTACAAGCAGATAACCTATGGCGATGTGAACTATTACATTTTCGTTCCACCGCACCGCTATGCACCCGGCTTCTACGCCTGGTTGCGGAAACCGTGGCCTGCACCCATTTTGTACAAATTCGGCAATGGCACCGAGCCTTGGTACAAGCAGTTTCTCAGCTCTGCCGTTTCGCCCAGCGGAGAGTATGCGTCTGGCGCGGAGTGGGTCACAGACTATGCGGTCGCTTCTACATACCAGGAAGCCTATGAGGCCGACCCAGCTGAATACCAGCAAGAGTTCCAAAACTCCGGGGACTCCGGGGACGGAACGCTGTCCCCCGCAGCAAAACAGTCTATCGTGGAACAAGCAATGAATACCCTCGATAGTGGGACTACTCCACCGAAGGCCGGGTCTAGTGATGCCGCTCCATCCCCGATTGCCGACACGACATACCACGTGAACAAGCACATCGAGGTACTGACGGATGGAAATACCCATTGTTCCTTGAATAAGAATGACTGGTTACAAATACCTGACGGAATGCCTATGGGGAGCGGCGACACGGTCACGTTGGTGGTGTTAGTCAGCAAAGACGGAGAGTGTCCAAAAGACTCCACAGTTCAATTGGGTTACGGGGATTTGATCGAAATGCATAACCTCTTTGCCGCTACATTATTTGACGGAAGCGATGTTCTGGCAACATCGCATGGCCATAGCGGGATTCCACAGGCCCAGGACGCGAAGTACGACGGCCCGGAATTCACTCCACCACTCCCCGACGCAGATGCCCGGCAGAAACTGGAGCAGCAGAATCAGGAGGCCGATCGCGTGGAGAGGCAGGCAAAGGTGACCATAACCAACTAGACATGAGGAACCGATCCCAGCGGGATAGCATACTGCCGTTGCTGGTAACTGGCGCAAGAAAGGAAAGAGAGATGGCCATGAAGATACCCATCGGAACGGGTTCGAGTCTAAGCCATCCGTTTGCCTCACTAATCAAGCTGGTTATCGTATTGCTATTGTTCGGCTTTATCGTCTATCTTGCTATCACCTTTTACTCCTCATACTTTGTCTCGAACACTATTTCATCGGTTGCTGAAGACTTAGCGCATCGGTCCGGCTTCAATGAGAACTTCGTGCATGGGTTAGTGATCTTTGCAACCATCCCGTTCTTCATTGCCATAGCTAAGTTTGCAGGCAATCCGCTGCGACTGGTGACGTTACAGTGGTCGCCACTGGATTTCTACAAGAAGAGATCTGGCATTGTCATCGTTGTCTATGTGGGACTCTATTACATTGCGCTGGGCTGGGCTTCGCAGAAAGCGTACGGGTCCAAGTTCTGTGTGATCACACCAGAGGGTCTTACCTCTTCCGATAATCCCGGAAAGGATTCGAAATATAGCCTGGATCTCCACCCTTGTACCGATCAGGAAAAGCGGATGCTCGCGGGGGCGGACATCAAGACGCCTGCGCAGATTCTGATCGCTAATCCCTATACGTACCTGTGGTTTGACGGCCGTTCAGGATATCCAGCGGTTTGGTATGTGGTCGATTCCAATGGGCAATACCGCTTCTTCGATGCACCTGGCAGGGATCCCGTTACTGACCAACCGCTTCTCGACATAACGCCAGAGGTGGTGCAGCTTGCCAAAGAGCGTAAGGACAATTCCGACAAAAAACGTCTCATCGCGGAGCAGGCGCAACTGAATGCCGCGCAAGAAGAAGCGAAGCGACATAAGATCGAAGATTTAACGCAGAAGGCACAGTCTGAGTTGGATAACAAGGACTTCGAGCACGCTATCGACGACTGCAATCAGGTTCTTAAAGCCGGGGTGATGACTGGCGAATGTGACTACATCAAACGTATCGCCTCCGCCAAGCTGGCCGAGCAATTATCCAATCAGGCATCCAAAGAGATTCAGATGAGCCAGTATATCGATGCCGAAGCCCATGCCGAGAAAGCAACTAAACTGGACCCGGACAACGCGAAGGCTGCGCAACTGTTAAAGATTGCTCGTGCCTTGCGACTACGTTAGGGTCGCTGACCCGCAGCGGCCGGAAGGAGAGTAGGTGACAACCCGATGAAAGCTTATGAGATTTATGTTGTGACTTCGATACTTTGCGGTTTGGTTGCGGCCGGAATTGCTCGCGCCAAGGGAAAATCGCCCGTTCAATGGTTTTTCATTGGAGCATTAGCCAACGTTCTCCTGCTCGCAGTGGTTCTGTTCTTTGTAGGCAGAAAGAGCCAGACCGATCTACCTCCAGGCACTCCAGGACGCTGAGCGGGGACCCCCAGTATGAGGACTACAGAACTCTTCGTTGTCGTCGTTGCGCTGGCAGCCAGTTCATGGGCACAGGTTGGAGTCACGCCAAGATATCAGGTGAGCAGCGCTCTGGCTTCACAGGATGCCTCTGCCTCAGCAGTTCTGGACCAGATTACAGTGCGGCATATCCACGATAGCGGGTGGAGTTCGCATTCCTTGCAGCTAACGATCACGAATAGCTCTTTATCGATGCGCGGCAATCCAGAGTTCCGGAATAACACAGGTTATCTCACCTACTGCATCTTTCCCGCAGATATACTGCTTGAGCAGATCGTCAGGATCGAGGCGAAGCGCGGCAGCGCGTCCCTATTGGGGACTGTGAGGCTGACCAAGCTGCACGTGGAATTCAAAGACGATAAAGGGAAGCTTCGCAGTTATGACTTTATATCGCAGGACGCCACTCAGAGCAATAACGATTGGTACGAAGGCTCCGAAGGCGGAAACGATCTTCGCCGTTTCGCTCAGACTGCTCAGAGCGTGGTAGAGGCCCGCCTAGATGAGTTGAAACACCCAGTGCTCGTCGAGACAGCAAGTACAACACCCTCATCTGCAGCAGCCAACGATGATGATCGTGTGGCACTCTCATCTGGTACAGCCGTGCCGAGCGGCAGTGCTCCCGTCTATGCATCCGTGAGCAGACAATTTGATGCGCAACTCGTTGGAAAGGGCCGGCTATTTCCTGTGGTGGTGAGTACGCCTGCCGCATCTGGCTCTGGCATGCTCATGATCAATTGGAAGGAAGGCGGCGGCAATAATTCCTTCTCACTCGACGATATTCATGCTGCCGATGTAAAGCGGAGACCGTTGAACTTCCCCCCGCCACCTCCTCCTGGAACTATAGAGATTCCCCTTGGGAGAGACCCAGGACCAAGAATCTATGTCCTCGATTTAGTGGTTCGCTCCGCGAACGGGAAACTATTCACATATCACCTTCTCTCTGACGATGTGTTCTGTAATGGCACAGCTGCTTGCAAGGATGGTGCAGGTAATGGACAGCGTGTCCTGGATATAGCACGGACGATCAATGAACTGTTGGCGACACGAGCAAAGCGGTGAACTGCTTTGACATTCTTGTAGCGGAGCATGGCCTCTCTTCCCGCTTTTCAGCCTTTGCACGTGGCGAGCTGGATTGAGCTCGAAGGGCGCCAGGTCTCAACCCCCAGCACCGCGATCCGCTTCCGGACTCGCTGCGCAACCAGGTCGACGACCAGCTTCGGCTTCAGATGGTCCAGCAGATCCATGGTTCAATCGCCGGGGAAGCCATTCTTGAGTACTACACGGAGGAAACGCGGCAGCAATTCGCCGCCATCATCCGTACCATCGTCGAATCGAGCCTGTCGCAAGCTCTGGCAACGTCGCAAAAGCAGATAGATGGGTGGCTGAAGGGTGCTCTCGACGGGCAATTCGCAGCGCCCAAGACGCTCTGGCGGCGGTGACGCGAGATTTGACCTTTTCGAGGGGTTTGGCGGAAATAGCCATATTCAAAGCCCCAGATTGTCGTTGACGGCGACGGCAATCTCCTGCTCGGAGCCGAGGTATCGCTCGGTCGTTTGGATGGAGGCGTGGCCGAGCAGGAACTTGATCTTTTCGAGGTCGCCGCCGTTCTTGCGGCAGAGTTTCGCGCAGGTGCGACGCAGATCGTGGGCGCCGAAACGCTCGATCCCCATGGCTTTCGCCGATTGCTCGACCACGCTCCACACTGCCCAGTCGCTCAATCCCTCTCCCACGACGCGCCCGCTTTTGGAGACTGGGCGGAGCAACTGTCCGGCGCGGTGACCGGCCGCAGCCGTCCAGGCGTCCATCAAGGGTAGTTTTGACTAGAATTGCGAAAAGTCAACTTCAGGTCTGAAAAGAGGCCAGCTCACGAAACGGAGCTGTAAGTCAAAACCAGATTCAGGAAAACACGTCCGATAAGAAGAATTCTGTATACTGAACATGTAGCTGCAAAGTTAAAGTGTCCGGTTTCTGCAAAGCTGAAATGTCGCCTCCCTGTTTAAATCGTAGGCTCCGGGAGGCAATCTTTGGGCTGGGTGACGATGAGTGAGTGCAAATGGAGCGCGCTTAGGCAGCCTTTGTGCTGCGGGCTTTGCATTGAAATCCGCTGCGCTTCTGCTACAACTGGCTCATGCTCCGTTGGCTGAAGCTCTTGTTCGATCTTCTTGTTCGGCTTAGTTGTTCTCGCCGCGACCTCCTCTTGGAAAACCTGGCCCTTCGGCAACAGCTTGCCGTTTTGAAACAGAAGCACCTTAAGCCGCGGTTTGCCGCTTCGGACAAGATGCTCTGGGTGATCTTGCGGCAGCTCTGGCCGGATTGGAAACAGGCCTTGGTCCTCGTCCAGCCGGAAACGATCATTCGCTGGCACAGGGCGGGGTTCAGGCTCTACTGGACGTGGCTCTCGCGGCATCGGAACCGCGTGGGAAGAAAGTGCGTGAGAAAGGAACTGCGCCAACTGATCTTCCGTATGGTCGCCGACAACCCCACATGGGGCGCGCCGCGCATCCACGGTGAATTGAAGATGCTCGGCTTCGATATTTCGGAGCAATCCGTGTTGCGCTGGATGCGAAAGGCACCCCGCGATCCAGAGCCGGCAAGACGGTGGGCGGCGTTCCTGAGCAATCACCGCGAAGCAATTGCCGCGATGGATTTCTTTACTGTGCCGACGCTCACCTTCGGTGTACTCTATTGCTTCTTCGTCATTGCGCATGATCGGCGGCGCATCCTTCACTGCAATGTGACCAAACACCCAACGAGCGCATGGGTAATTCAGCAATTGCGCGAGGCATTTCCTTACGACTCTGCGCCGCGCTATCTGATCTTCGATCGCGGAACACAATTCAATCAAGAAGTGATCGACGCGGCGAAGAGCTTCGGCATCGAGCCCAAGCGGACCAGTTTCCGAAGCCCGTGGCAGAACGGCGTCGCCGAGCGCTGGGTCGGCAACTGCCGCCGCGATCTGCTTGACCATGTCATCGTTGTGAATCAACGTCATCTCAAACGGCTGATGAACGAGTACATTCTTTATTATCACGATGACCGAACTCATCTTGCGCTGGCGAAGGGAACGCCTGCGGGTCGTGAAGCAGCAAGCAACTCCAGAGTGGGCAGCAGAATTATAGCGATACAAAGGCTCGGCGGTCTGCATCATCGCTACGACCTTGCTGCGTGAGTCGGCTGTCCGATTAGTTTTCAAAGAAATTGAGGGAACTAACGGGAGCAGTGTGCTCGGTTTCACCGCGCCCTGTGCTTCCCATTCATTACTTTCTCGTCGGCGGTCACCGAACGACCGGTTCCCATTCAAAAACTGCCAGGAAAACGACCGGCGAGTTGGTCAAGCAAGCTCATTTCGATTCCGGAAGGAATTTTGGCGAGGGACAACATTGGGCGTTGCGCCGGTCTTGGCCAGCATGTTGCCGAAGGCGTCGTACCCGTAGGTGTCGGTGACCGTGCCGGCGAGGCTGGCCAACATGCGCACTGTGCCCCGGCCGTCGTAGATGTAGAAGCTCGGCGTCCATGCGTGGCTCAGTGTCTGGCTTTGGCTGATGCGCTCGTAGCCGTAGGTGTAGGTGCGCGCAACCGCGCCGTTGACCAGCTCCTCGACCACCTGCGGGTAGCCGGTGGGCGAAAGATCGTCCACCAGGTACTGCGTGGTGACGCTGCCGGAGGTCTTGGCGACGAGCTGGCCAAGGCCGTCGTAGCGCAGCGCGACCTGGCCGCCATTCATGGAGACCAGCTTGAGCCACGAGTTATAGGCGTAGCTCTGGCCGCCGGTCGAGATCGTATCGCCGATGCTGTCGTAGGTCTCGTCTTGCGGCTGGTCGTCGGCGTCGAAGGTGTTCGACCAGGAGCCAAGCTTTTGTGGACTACGGCTCGATGCGGACCTCTTTGATTCTCGTTCCGATGGGCAGCTGGCGGGTTTTATTGATCAACTGCGCGGAAATGCTCCAGTAGACATCTAGATCGGAGATAGCCAGGTTATCGAGAGTATCCTTTCCGCCAAGAAACAAGGGTTTGAGGTAGCCGACACATTCGTTCGTGCGTGGGGTTTTTCCGCCGCTTGCGAGCCATTGATCATAGAATTCCACTGCCAATGACGCGTCTGGGAAATCTATCAACTCATGATCGTGGAATGAGATTAGATTGGCTGGAATCTGGAGAACTTGGCCTGTTCCAGGCTCCATCATCAAAACAGCGGGACAACCGGCCTCTAGGCGTCTGTTGTCCAACGCAAAAATCCGGCCGAGCCAATCATAGGAAAAACCAGTCAGGCTTCCAGAAATCGCGCTAAAGGCTTCGGTGATAAACTCTTCGGCTAAACCAAAGATGAGCGGGGTCATGATCCTGTAGAGGCCTCTGTTGAACGAGACCCCTCCGAAATACGCTAGAAACTCCTGTAGAGAAGTATCCTTAATTCGTCCAAACCTACCTTCTTTTGACGTTTGAACGGGTTCCGTGTCTCTGGTAAAACAATTTTGAAAATTACCGAGCATCATCGCACTCCTATCGTCACGCCGTCTATTACCGTGCCGATGTCAAGATCTTGAATCGCCTGTTGAATCTGTCGACCCAGGCTTCTATTCACGCTAGAATCCAGGGTCTGCATATTCGAGATGGTGTCGGTTCCGCCAAGTTGCAAGTCAATAATATGGTCGACATCGCTGCCTGGAGGAATATCATTTCCGGCAGCCGCAAAACGCCTTGCAGCGGAAGTTCCCGAACGCACGACTGGGGATTTGACTAAATTGGAATCTTTGTAAGCCGCAAGCTTGGCATCCGCCGCCGCATTCTGTTCAGCGGTCCATCCTGGCTTGTATTTCAGATTGCAGAGCAACGCGTTGTGCACCAGCACGCCGCTCTTGCCGACGTAGTAATCGTGATCCCCGTCTACCTCGAAATTGTAGACGGTTTGCAGGCCTTCGATGGGCTTGACGGCTAGAACTTTGCGCCAGTTGCCGCCACGGTCGAGCACCAGGTCGCCTACGAGCATCGTGCCGGCCTCGATCCAGGCTTCGTGTCCAGCCGACGCGCGTTTGACCCAAAATGGATGGTCCAGGCTTGGCCGCAGCGGTTCGGCCTCGCCCTCGATGCGCAGTTCGATCAGCCTATTCCTGTGTTGCGCGGTCAGCGCCGTGACAGTCTTCAACTCCTGCTTGCCCGTAGTTCGGTTCAGCGACCAGACCTTGTCGCCTACCCGAATGCGCTCGATGGGCACCGCGCCGTGATCGGTTTGCACCGGAGTGCCAGCCGCGAAACAGCAGCCGCCGCCCTCCAGCCACTCCTGCAGCATCCCTCCGAGTTCCTCAAACGCATACCCGGCGGCCCAGCTGAAAAGCGCATCGTTCAGGAGTTGCCCCACCGTGACGCTGGCCGCGCACGTTTGGAAATTGGCCTTGGCGTCGATTACGGTGTCGTTGGAGCGGCTGAATTCGCCGACCAGGAAAAGCATGCCCGCATCGGCACGCAGCATGCACCTGACGGTCTCGCCGACGGCGGCAATCGCCAGATTTTTGCCAACCTGATTGGTGAACATCAACCCATATTCGCCCACCGTAAACCGTCCCGACGGATCGAGGAAGTTGGCCGGGTTGGAGCGGGCGTAGTTGTAACGATGCAGCGAGGCCGGGTCGTAGGCGCTGCCCGCGTACGGATCGCGGGTCATAAAGCGGCCGGTGACGGGGTTATACCAGCGCGCGCGCAGGTAGTAGAGCTTCAAGTCGGGGTCGTAGCGCTCGCCGCGATAGAGATAGACATTGGGCGTTGCGCCGGTTTTGACCAGCATGTTGCCGAAGGCGTCGTAGTCGTAGGTGTCGGTGACCGAGCCGGCGAGGCTGGCTAACATGCGCACCGTGCCCCGGCCGTCGTAGATGTAGAAGCTCGGCGTCCATGCGCCGGTTAGTGTCTGGCTCTGGCTGATGCGCTCGTAGCCGTAGGTATAGGTGCGCGCGACCGCGCCGTTGACCAGTTCCTCGACCACCTGCGGGTAGCCGGTGAGCGAAAGATCGTCGACAAGGTACTGCGTGGTGACGCCGCCGGCGGTTTTGGCGACGAGCTGGCCGAGGCCGTCGTAGCGCAGCGCGACCTGGCCGCCATTCATGGAGACCAGCTTGAGCCACGAGTTATACGCGTAGCTCTGGCCACCGGTCGAGATTGTATCGCCGATGCTGTCGTAGGTCTCGTCTTGCGGCTGGTCGTCGGCGTCAAAGGTGTTCGACGGGGAGCCAAGCGGGCTGAGCGATGAGGTTTGCGAGGTCCTGTTTCCCACGGGATCGAGAACATAGCTGACAGAGCCGTTGACATTGGCCGGATCGCCGGTGACGCTCTCCAGGTTGAGCCGGTCGATGCCGTCGATTTCTCCTGCGCAAGTACCTGCATGGTTTTGAGAGCGAGGAAGCGAGGGGTTCTCCAACACTCGCTGCGCTCAAAAGAAGAGGACTAATATCCCTTAGCTCTCTGCCCGCCTTGGATCGTCGCTCTCAAAGCCTGGCGAGTAGAGACGCTTCGACGTGGATCCAACTTCCTATTGTGCACAAAACGTACCACAAATAAATTCGTAGCACGGCCCGTCATCAAAAGTAATCATCAAGTGCCGCAGCTCAACCTCTTGGATACGACTGATGCTGCAGTAGCGGTCATAACTCTCCCGTACCGCGGTTAACCATTGGCTTTCACCAAGGGAAATCACTTTTCCATATGAGTCATTGCGCATTCTCGTGTCGATGGAGGCTAGAGAATACAGCTTGGTACACTTATATGCCTGTACAGATCCAAAGCGAAGGGATACTGGCAGCTCTTTGCCCTCGCCGCCCTCAATAGTGAACGATATTTCACATTCCCTTTTCAGGTGTTCAGTGAAGAACGGACCCCTCATTATTAAACTTAGGGAAACAGGAAGTGCCCAAACAATTTCGCTCATAGCTCCTCATGGCTGCGGGATGGTTCCGGCCCCATAATAGGTGCTTGCATTCTGCCCTAAGCCGGTAATTCGCAGCGTTGGTGTTCCAGATGTTGTCAATTCATTGTTCGCCAAACGCTTACTAATGTCATTTACGACCTGCGGATCGCCGCTCAGGTCGATTATATTCCAAGAGCTCTCGGGGATACCTGCTTGGTATAAAGCGAGGGATGAGCGAGTGTTGACAATCAGCGTGTTGCCGTCGATCGTCACAACCCGCACTGGAACGTCCGCAGTCGACAGCGCACCGGATCGAAGCTGATCTGCGACGTCGCTAATCGTCTGCCCGGCGAAGCTTCCGTCGGCGTGGAACCAAGGGCTCGCTGTAGTTTGGGAGAATGCAAACTTCCTTCCTCCCGTAGACAGTGTGTCCCCCGCTGCACCAGCTTCCGCACCCTCTGCAAACTGCCGCGCCCCGCTAAATCCTGCGGTCGCCAATACCCCTTGCAAGGCTTCCGGCAACATGCCCCCGAGTTCCTCAAGCACTACGCCGGTGCCCCAGGCAAAAAGCGCGCCCTCCGTCAATTGCTCCACCGTGATGCTGGCCATGCAATTTGTGAAATCGGCCTTGGCGTCGATCACCGTCTGGTTGTCGTGGCTGAACTCGCCGACCAGGTAGAGGATGCCCGCATCGGCACGAATCATGCAATTGACCGATAGGCCGACGGCGGAAACCGCCAGACCTTTGGCAGCTGTGTTGGTGAGATCCAACCCATCTTCGATCAGCGTGGCCCGTCCCGAAGGATCGACGAAGTTGGCTGGGTTGGAGCGGGCGTAGTTATAGCGATGCAGGCTAGCCGGGTCGTAGGCGCTGCCTGAGTACGGATCGCGGGTCATGAAGCGGCCGGTGACGGGGTTATACCAGCGGGCGCGCAGGTAGTAGAGCTTTAGGTCGGCGTCGTAGCGCTCGCCGCGATAGAGATAGGCATTGGGCGTTGCGCCGGTCTTGGCCAGCAGGTTGCCGAAGGCGTCGTACTCGTAGGTGTCAGTGACCGCGCCGGCGAGGCTGGCCATCATGCGCACCGTGCCGCGGCCATCGTAGATGTAGAAGCTCGGCGTCCAGGCGCCGCTCAGCGTCTGGCTCTCGCTGACGCGCTCATAGCCGTAAGTGTAGGCGCGCGTGACCGCGCCGTTGACCAGTTCCTCGACCACCTGCGGGTAGCCGGTGGGCGAAAGATCGTCAACCAGGTACTGAGAGCAATCCGTTCGATGCTCTCATGATCGCAAAAAGCAAATCAGAAACAGGAGGCTATCAGCAACTTCTTGCGCTTTGCTCAGTTCGAGCCGCCATAAGATTTCACGCTCCTAGCCCGATGTGCTTCACCTCTTCCGCTGTGAGTATCTCGTCACTGAACGCACGAAGGCGCACTTCATCAATCTTCCCGCGTCGAAGCGAACCCAGGTCGTCAGCTTGCCGAGCTAGTTCACGCTGCACAAAGCTATGAGAATTAATGGCAGATATGTCTTCAGGGCGAATGCTCTTCAACTTCAAGGCACGGGTTGCAGCTCTGTAAGCGGCTTCATATGCACGCCGTGCTGCCCAAGCGGCCTCTTGGGACTTCTCTCCGAGCACACTCCGAATGGCATACAGCAACGACGCAATTGCATCGTCGGCCCATGCTCCGCCGATCACTGCGATGTCATCTTCATCTATTAAAAGACCCTCTGCCTCTCTTAACAGAGCTTCCCATTCTCCAGGATCAATAGCCCCTTTCAAAAGGTCATCCCATAGCTTGTTCAAAATCTCTCGGGGACGTGAGCGACTCTTTCTTCTCTCGCCTTTTGCGGTACGTTCATACGAGCAAAGTTGTCTCGTTGCAGCGGCAGCGGCAAATGCAGCACATGTTTGATCTGGCATCTTCCTCAGATCTGCAATCAATCTTTTTTCATCAAACTTAATCATTATTCTCACCGCGACCAAAGATCGGTATTTCCGTCCGGGAGTTTCTATTCCCAAGACTCCTCAAGCGTCTCCCGCATTTATTGCAGAGACCAAATAGCGGTTTGTCCGTTCGGACCTATCTGCGCCCCGGACTGCTGGAGCATCTCCGTGCAATCATCGCAGAAAGGCCGAGACGATTCCATTAAGGTTGGGAGCTGGCCGTTTTCAACAGCGTGATTAAGTAGTGTCGTCTCGGCATGTGCATCATTCAGTGCCGCCGCTGTCTCACCATCCTGCAAGAGCGCCTGCTGCGCTGCGGACAAGTCCGTGCCTCCGCCGGCTAATACCCGGGGGCCACCGAGTGTTTCCATCCCCGCGGTAGTTCTGCGGCTCTGTGCATACGGATCCAGCTCATTTTGCAGTTGCCTGACCCGGGTTGCCAGATCGCAGAGCGCGTTGTGGACCAGCAGGCCGCTCTTGCCGACGTAGTAATCGTGATCTCCGTCTACCTCGAAATTGTAGACGGTTTGCAGGCCTTCGAGGGGCTTGACGGCTAGAACTTTGTGCCAGTTGCCCCCACGGTCGAGTACCAGGTCGCCTACGAGCATTGCGCCGGCCTCGATCCAGGCTTCGTGTCCAGCCGACGCGCGTCTGACCCAAAATGGATGGTCCAGGCTTGGCCGCAGCGGCTCGGCCTCGCCCTCGATGCGCAGCTCGATCAACCTATCCCTGTGCTGCGCGGTCAGCGCCGTGACCGTCTTCAACTCCTGCTTGCCCGTAGTTCGGTTCAGCGACCAGACCTTGTCGCCTACCCGAATGCGCTCGATGGGCACCGCGCCGTGATCGGTGTGGACCGGCGTGCCAGCCGCGAAACAGCAGTCGCTCAGCAGCGGCTCCGGCTCTGCCCCCTGGAGGAATTCCCGCAACATCCCCCCGAGTTCCTCAAACACTACGCCGAAGCCCCAGCCGAGAAGCGTAGCCTCCGTTAATTGCTCCACCGTGATGCTGGCCAGGCAATTTGTGAAATCGGCCTTGGCGTCAATCACTGTCTGGTTGTCGTGGCTGAACTCGCCGACCAGGTAGAGGATGCCCGCATCGGCACGAATCATGCACGCCACCGATAGGCCGACAGCGCCAACCGCCACATTCTTGGCAGCCTGGTTGGTGAAGCTCAATGCATATTCGCCCAGCGTCGCCCGTCCCGAAGGATCGAGGAAGTTGGAGGGGTTGGAGCGGGCGTAGTTGTAGCGGTGCAGGCTGGCCGGGTCGTAGGCGCTGCCGGAGTACGGATCGCGGGTCATGAAGCGGCCGGTGACGGGGTTATACCAGCGGGCGCGCAGGTAGTAGAGCTTTAGGTCGGCGTCGTAGCGCTCGCCGCGATAGAGATAGGCATTGGGCGTTGCGCCGGTCTTGGCCAGCATGTTGCCGAAGGCGTCGTACTCGTATGTGTCAGTGACCGCGCCGGCGAGGCTGGCCATCATGCGCACCGTGCCGCGGCCATCGTAGATGTAGAAGCTCGGCGTCCACGCGCCACTGACGAACTGGTTCTGGCTGATGGACTAGCGACCATGGGTGTAGGTGCGAGCGACCGCACCGCCTCATGGTCATCATCACTCCAAGCCGAGCGGCCTGCCGTATTTGATAGCCAAATCCTCTGGGAGGTATGTCGATAGCGGTCCCCTTGGTATCCCAAAATTCAGGCGATCTCTTTTCTTCTCAAGTAGCTCGAAACCCCGCCCAAGACAAAAACTTCGTATTCCGCTGATCTCCAGCCACTTCGCAGCTCGCTCCGTGCATAGTCGATGTCCTGTAAGGGGCCAAACAATAAAAAAGTCCTCCTTTGTCCATTGGTCCCAATCGATAACCCGGGCGAAGTCGTGAATTGGACCGTAGTTTTTCCATAAACAACCAGGACAGCTATCGAGAAGCCGCATTCCCGATTCCGCCCGCACTTCGCCGGCCCAACCTGTAACAATAAACTCCCTATATTCGTCCGATGTTATGCTATCCAAAAATGTTACCTTTGCTGGCTTTGTGCGAAACCCCGTAAATCCCTCACTCTCGAACCTCTCCAGCACGCTCGCGTGAATGGCAACATCTAAACCCCATAAGATATGCTCATCTCTGCGGTTGTGGTTTAGGTGGTAGTGAAGTTCGCCAGCCCTGTAGGTGCGCGACTTATGCTTGCGGCCAATAGGGCATGGATCGTGTCGCAATTGGCTATATTTCTTCTCGGGATCGAACATCAGGCCACTGCCGTAGGGTCCCTCGAATTGAAAAAAAGGCATCGATTCCATGTTTTCCATCCACTTCTGGTTTCTACTGGCACATGATGTCGTCGGCAAATTGAATGAGAAGTGACAGCGCAAAACTCGTCAGTTCCTGATCGCTTGGACACTCCCCGTGCCATTCGTTGATCTGGTCGCTCCATTCTGCATTCCAATTGGTCCCATTTGAATTGCCGTGAATTTGGTCATGGCAACTCCCTTTGATACACATTCCCAGGCCAGGCTGGTCAATGTCAATGCCGCACCCCTCAGCCCAGCTTCTTTCTGCCTGCGGAACAATATGGTGCCATTCATCGCCCGGATCGCAGCTTCCGCGCTTTCCGTATGGCCCCCATGGCGCGGGTGTTGAGATAGGATAGGGAATCGGTAATGGATAAACTGTCGGTGCAGTTCCTGTCGCTGAACAACCTGGAAAGTCCAGCACTATGTTAGTATCCCCGGCCACCCCTAGGGCGCCCGCCGAAAGCAGGGCATTGATGTCGCAGGCTATTGGAGGTAAGCTCTTCTGTGCAACCGGAATCGAAACAATGCTCAGAATCATTAGGTACTCAACCGGCACCCGCACCGGGCCGATTGTTAGGGCCCCAGCTGATCTTCCCGTTGGATCAGCTAAATTGACCGGCTCCCCATCCGCATAGAGATATTTGTGCAATGATGCAGGTTCATCGGGGTCGCCATCTTCCGGATCGCGGCTCATGAACCTTCCAGTGGCGGGGTTGTATTGTCTGGCGCGGAGATAGTACAGGCCGAGATCTGTGTCGAACTGTTCGCCGCGATATAGGAAGTTGTTTGGCGTCGTGCCAGATCTGTAAATCTGATTGCCAAAAGCGTCGTACTCGTAGGTGTCCGTCACGGCGCCGGCAGCATTGGATAGGAAACGCACATTGCCAGCTGCGCTGTCATAGCCGTAAAAGCTGGGAGTCCAAACATTCGAGATGACCTGATTCTCGCTGATTCTCTGGAGGCCATACGCGTACTGCCTGGTTACAGCGCCGTTCACGAGTTCCTCGACTACCTGTGGGTAGCCGGTCGGATTGAGGCCGTCCACAAGGTACTGCGTGGTAACCCCACCCACCGTTTTAGCTACACGATTGCCGTCGCCGTCATAAACCAGCGTAACCTGCCCGCCATTCATTGAAGTCAAGCGATTCGCCGAGTCGTAAGCGAAGGTTTTTCCTCCCGCGGTCAACGCGTTGCCATTGGCGTCGTACGTCTCCGAAGACACTTCATCATTGGCGTTGTAACCAAAGCTCCCGGTCTCCAACCCAGGAAGACCCGATGTGAGCGACAAGCGATTTCCAACCGGATCAAGCCCATAGCTCGCGCTGCCATTGTTGCCACCTGGGTCCGAGTTGATTGTCTCATTCGTCAGCCGGTAGATGTTGTCGTAGCTCCAATTGGTTGTGCGCCCGTTGCCCTCTGTTACGCCGGTCCTGTTGCCCGTGGCCCCCAGTGTGTAGGTGTAACTCGAAACGGGCGAAGTCAGCGAGGTTAGCCGGTCCATCGAGTCGTAAGCCAATGTCGTCTTCAAGTCGTTCGGGGCAGTCACAGTGGTCAGGTTGCTGGCGGGATCGTAAGAATAAGTGGTTGTCTGCTGGCCTTGCAGGCGGTTGTCCGTCACCGTGCTCAGCCGATTCTGATTGTCCCATGTATAGCTGACCAAAACGCCGCTGGCATGATTTGACGAGATGGACGCAAGGTTGCCCGTGCCGTCGTAGCTATAGGTCAACGTACCTGCCGGCGCAGCCTTTGTGGTGAGGCGGTTCAAGGCATCGTAGATGTACGTGGTATTCCCACTCCCGTCCGACATCGTAGCGCGCTTGCCGGTGGCCGTGTAAGTGAAGCTCACTGTGGTTTCGCCGGGCGTGGCGCGCGATAGCAGGCGGTTGAGGGCGTCGTAGGTGTAGGTGGTTGTGACGCCATTGAAGTGGGTGAGCTGGTAGAGATTGCCGGCCGCGTTGTAGGTACGCGTCTCGGTCTGCGTGGTGACAGGGAGCGTCTTCTGGACCGGTTCGCCGTATTGATCGAAGAGATTCTGGGTGGTGTGAAGATTCTCGTCCGTGAGGGAGGCCAGGTTGCCGAGCGGGTCGTAACTGTAGGAGTTGGTGTTGCTTGACGTGTTGGGAGAATTCTTCTGCACCACAGTCTGCAACTCGTTGACGGCGTCGTAAGTGTACTGGATAACATTGCCGGCCTGGTCGGTCTTCTGGATGAGATTGCCGGGTCCGTCGTAGGCGCGAATTTCAGTGGTCGCGACCTCGTCCGGATAGATCGTCTTGACGAGGCGCTTGCGGGCGTCGTATTGGAACTGGGTGGTATGGCCCCTGGGATCGGTGATCGAGATTTGATTACCGGCGTTGTCGTAGCCAAACTGCGTATTGCCGGCTGCGTTTGCCACTTCGATGAGCCGGCCTGCGTTGTCGTAGGTGTAGGTGGTGACGTTGAGGGCGGGGTCGGTCTCGGTGTATTTGCGGCCATCTTCGTAGTACGTGTAGGAGGTAGTGCTAGGGGCCGTGGTGGCGGAGCCGTAGCCGCGAGTGACGGAGAGCAGGCGGCCTGCCGGATCGTAGACGTGGTGCGTATCGTTGCCGGCCTGATCGATCTCGTCGATCACGTTGTTGCGGAAGTCGTAAGTCCGTGTGGATTTGGTGGCCGGAGTTGTCGAACTCGATGGATAGTCGGTTTCGATGAGCCGGTTCAGGGCGTCGTATACATAGGAGGTCTTGTTGCCGTTCGCATCGATGTCGTAGAGTTTGTTGCCATTGGCATCGTACTGCGCTGAAGTCGTCCTGCCGAGCGGCGCGGAGATTTGGATGAGATTGCCGAGGGCGTCGTATTCGTAGGTGGTGGTAGAGGCAGCCGTGCCTGTGAGCGAAGTGGGAGTCGGCGTAGTCATGGAAAGTTTGTGGCCGAGCGAGTCATAGGTGTAGGAGGTGGTGCGGCCGAGAGGGTCGGTGCTGCTGGCCATGTTGCCGTTGGCGTCGTAGGTATACTGAGTCGCCATGGATGGATTTGCGGTGAGATCGTAGCCGATGGCCTTTGCCGCGAGCGTGCTGTCTTGGTTGAAGACGAAGCTGGCCAGGGTGCCGATGCTGTCTGTCACGTTTTGCGGATTGTAGTTGGCGTCGTAGTTGAAGGTGCGTACGTGGCCCAGCTCGTCGGTGGTGGATATGGGCTGGCTGTACTGGTTGTAGACCACGGTGCTGGTGGTGTTATGGCCGGTTCCCAACGACGGGTAGGTGGAGGAGGTCTTGTTACCGTTGGCGTCGTAGGTGTAGGTGGTTGTGTACGCTGTCGTTGCATCCCGCGGAACGGTCACCGAGATCAGGTTGTGGTTGGCGTCGTAGGTATTCGTGGTGGTGATGTTGTTTGGGTCGGTGGAGGTGAGCAGGTCGCCATAGCTGTCGTAGACCATCGTCGCCGTGTCTGGGTTGGATGGGGTGCTGTCTGGATAAGTGATGGTGGTGGAGGAGTTGCCGGTAGGGCTGGTCGCCATGAGGTAGGCGTAGCTGGTGGTTTCACCCAGTGCGTCGGTCACGCTCTGTAAGCGGCCAGCCAATGAATTGCCATTGGAATCGGCAGCACCAGAGGGGTAGTAGGCTGAGCTGGGTAACGTGTGGCAAAGAGCATCTGTGCCGCCGGTATAGCGGTGGCTGGAGTCGTAGTTGTAGATGCTGGTGTTTGGAGCTGTCGCGCCTGAGCAGACCGGGTTGTTCGGAGAGGTGTTGGGATACGTAACGGAGTGGAGATTGCCGCTGGCGTCGTAGGCGTATTGATAGATGTTGCCTGCGGGATCGGTGATCTGCGTGATGCGGTTGCTGGAGTCGCGCACGAAGGGCACGGAGAGGCCAGTGGTGCTGGTGATGCCGCTGGCGGTGATGGTGAGGCTGTTGCCGCTCAAATCCTGGATGGATTGCAGGTTGCCGGCCGCGCTGATGTTGTAGGCGGTTCCGTTGGGATCGGTGTAGACAAATCCTGTCGGAGTGTACAGCCCGCCGCTCTGGCAAACCCACAAGGAACCATTCGGAACAATGATGTCGAGTCCGTTTGTGCAACTCGAACCGGAATCCGTCAGCGTTCCATGCAAGCCCGGCTCGGGTGTGTAGGCGGGGTAGTAGTACGGGAAGAGGCAGCCAACGAGCGCCGAGCAGCCGGGCATCTGCGGCGTGAGATAGAAGGTCTTGCGCTGCCCTCCCAGCGTGAAGGTCACGTTGCCAGCGGGGTCTACCGTGAGATTTACATTGAGGCCGAGAGACCAGCCGTAGCCGAAGTCGCTGCTGGTGGCGGCGTTGAGGCTGTCGTAGGTGCGCTGAATATTGATGGCAAGCCCGGTGGCGGGGACGACTAAGTCGGTTACGGTTGCCGTAACGCGGCCCGGCTTGTAATTGCCGGAAACGGTGACCTGCACCAGGCTGTACTGCGACTCGCCGCTCAAATCGGTAGCCTGGAGCTGAATCCAGTATGTACCGTTTTGCAGCGTTGTAGTGTCAAGCGAGGCAATTTGGTCTGAGCCTGCTGTGATTGGAAGAGGTGTAAAATTATTCGGATTGCTTGCGGGGTAGTAGGTCAGTGTCGGTGCCGATGCTCCGCCGGTCTGTATTGTAACTCCCGGAGCGAGCATGATGGGAACCACTCCTGAGACGGCAGAACCATAAGCCGGGCTCCCGATCCATCCCTGAGGGTCGTGCTGCGCGGGAAGCACTGTAACCGAGAACTGCAATGGGGTGCTAGCGCCCAAACCGTCGCTGACGGTCACTTCTAGAACGTAGCTTCCAATCTCTCTGAAGGTAGCGGTCGCTGTAAAGGAGCCGTTCGTTACCGGTTGCTGCGGAGGAGCAAAAGTGACAGTTCCGGGTCCGCTGACCGTGCTCCAAGTAGCCGTAAGACTGTTACCCAGGCTATCGGTTGCGGTTCCATTCAGTTGAAGTGCATTCGGCATCGTCACCATACTTGGCGCCGAAATGCCGACGGTAATCTCGTTACCTGGCGGGTTTGAGATGGTGGGCGGTGTCCAAACACCACTAAGGGTGTTGGAAATAACCACGCTTCTGCCGACCGAGTCGACGGCCACGATATTGTAAGACCCAGGACTATGATTGAAGCTGAACGGAATTTGACCGTTGATATCCGTCATTCCGCCTTGAGAAAGGACGTTGGCGCCCGACACATAGAATCCCACGTTCGCATCGAGTATTGGTTTGGGCGGTTCGGAGGCGTCTTTCGCCACCATAATATAGACCTGTCCATTGCCGGGACCGAGGATTTCATTAGGCGCAAATGTAAGAGTGCCGGCCTTAAGCGGTGGCCCGTAATTGGTCCACGTGACGCTGGTTTGGTTCGACACAAAGCTCCCCTCACCGGATGGGAATGCTTGAGCCTGCAGGTTATCGGTTCCGGCATTGGACCCGCTATAGAGGAACGTTGCGGTTCCTGTGGAATCGGTCGTGGCCTGCAACTGCTGCATATTGGTCCCAGTGACGTTGAGTGTCACAGGTACGTTCGGCATCGGCGCTCCAGAGCTGTTGGCCACAAGCGCATTGAAAGTGATGGGTTGGCCAACAGGATAAGCCGAGGTAGTCGTATAGAGCGTTGGGAAATAGGCTCCCTGCCATAACGTCGTGCCAGTGATCCATGCCTGGTCGCCAGCGGCATTCACGAGCGGGCTGGTGGGGAAATTCGTCGAGACCGTTCCGCTCTGATAGGCAATACTGATGGTTTCGTTCTGTGTGAGGCCTGTCGCCGCTACAACCGGGCCAGTGCCATCGTTCATGGCATATTGATAGTTGTAATTCAGTCCCCCCTGCACATTCACCCAGTTCCACGGCATCGCTGTTGCAGGAACAGAAACAGGAGCAGTTAGTGGAACTCCGTTTACCACAACGTCAACGACAAACCCGGAACCACCGTTGTCGGCATAATGGTTGTCATCCACGCCAAGCTGAAGCTGAGTGGCTCCGGCCGGCACCAGGAACTCTCTCGATGCCGCGCCGATCGATACAGGTTCGATAACATCGCCATTGTTATCGGTAAATGCTCCGACCAATCCGCCTTGGCCGAGCGTTGACGGAGCGATCAGAGCAACGCTTCCTCCGGGATTCACCGGCACCGGATTGATCCAGGACGCCGTGACAGCATTTGAGGTTAATTGTTGACCATTGATGACTGCGGTCGCCAGGATGCTGTCGCTTCCGGTGTTGGCCCCGCTATAGGTATACGAGGCGACTCCGTTACTGTCTGTGGTTGCGCTGCCGAGATTGCTGTTCGCCCCATTGACAATAAACGTCACAGCTACGCCAGCTTCAGCGTCGCCGAGTTGATCCTTGAGTGTAGCGGTAAAATTCTGCGAACTTCCCGTTGTGTAAGGAGATTGAGCCGCAGCAGAGAGAGTGATTGGGAGCGGCGGAGGCAGCAGGGTTACAACTGACGAACCAATCGTTGTTCCGGTCGACGGATTTGTCGCCGTGATCGTGAACGATTGCTGCGTCGCGATGCTGTCAGGCGCGGTATAAAGCCCGCTTGATGTAAGCCCGCCTAGCGTACCCGCAGGCATTGACCAGCTCACTGATGAGTTGCATGAATTCGCCGCCACAAATTGCTGGCTCTGCGCCGCGTAGAGACTTATTGCGGAGGGCGCAACCTGAGCCGTGCTGGCAGGATTGAATATGTAGAAGGTAGACGGCGAGCTTTGATTGTTGAACTCCGTTTGAACCCAATCACCCGATCGAGGAATGCTCGATACCGTGACCTCATCGATATTGCCATTAAAATATAACCAATTTGAATTCCCCAAATCGCTGAGGAACGTATATGTGGTTCCAACATAGTACACATAATTCGGACTGTAAGCGGGCTGAGATGCTTGCTGTTCGGAGACCACGCTCTTTCCATCAACATACAATGTGGCAACGCCGCTGCTGGCGTAGGTCATAACTGCAAAATGCCAATTGTTGTCGTTGTATGCTGCCGGCGAAACAAAGTTTCCTCCATTGACCTCTATGCGCCCATTGTCGTCAAGATACAACAATGGATTCTGCGGGGGATCGAAGTCACCAGGCTCCGGGTTCTTGTCTGGAGAACAGCTAAACCAGGTATAGTCGCAGTCCGGATCGGGACTCTGACTTAAGAGGCCTCCGGCGGATGCTGTCTTGAACCAGAGTCCAAAGGAAGCTGTGAAGGGGCCTTGTCCGCTGGTTGGAGTCCCAAACCAACTGGTAGCCGTTGGGTAGCTCGGAAAGTCCGCCTGGGGGATTTGGATAACACTGGAAGTGCCGTTGAAGCCGGCTGCTCCGCCAACTGATGTGTAGATGTCGCCTGAAGCCGGCAATATCGAAGTGAGCGACCCGTTGTTGCCATATGCAGTTGAATCAAATGCGGAGCCTGGCCCAGTTCCAATGTTTGCCAAGTGATAGACGGCTTGATAGTTGCTATCCCATACACCGGCCGGATTCTGCTGCGATGAGACGATGTTTGGATTTCCGTAGAACACATAGAGAACGGTGTCTGTTGTATGGGAAAGAGTCGGGATGCGCACCCATGCGACTACCTGGCCTGTGACAGGGTTGTACTCCTCAAGTTCGTGATCCAGCTTGGTAAGGCCGTTCTGATCGGTGCTGAAGATAATGTCGTAGCCGTTGGGACTTGTCACCTGGCCGCCGTTGGCTGTTGTTGCAAAGGCAGCTTGATCGGTTGTGTTAAACAGGAACGGGAAGTTAGTCTGATCCGTGTTGGGAACTTTCGTGTGGTCGATGACAACGACCCGTTGATATCCATATTGGTTCAGGGCGCACTGCGTTGAAGAAAGTGTAATAGTGGCTGAGGCCGACTTGGTGGAGTCTTCCTGACTCGTTGCGGTAATAGTCACCGTCTGCGCGACAGGAATCGACGATGGTGCCGAATAAAGTCCAGCCGCGCTGATCGTACCCGCGGCTCCCTGGTTTAAGGTCCACGTTACTCCCTGGTTGAAGCTGTTGGCAACGATGGCGGTCAACTGCTCCGTCTGATTGTCGGTCAGTGTCGTATTGGCTGGCGTGACGCTCACAGCAACGGGCGGCATCAAAGTTACCGATGCAGTTGCGGAGTTGGAGGGAACTCCCGAGCTCGTAGCGGTAATAGTCACGGTCTGCTGCGCAGCAATGCTGGCAGGAGCAGTATAGAGTCCACCTGACGTCAGATTGCCAGGCGCGCCCTCCGGCATTGTCCAGGTTGCCGCTGTATTGCATACGCCTGCGACCGCAAATTGCTTGCTCTGTGATGCATAGAGGCCAGCAATGGGCGGACTGATTGCGAACGCATTCTCATTCTCCGTGGAGACTGAATAGAACGATGAGGGAGAACTCTGGTTGTTATACTCCGTGGCGGTCCAGTCGGCGGAACGCACCGACCCAGAGAGATGCAACTCATCGATGTTGCCAATAAAGTTTTCGCCGTTGCCAGCTTCCCCTATATAGTAATTCCCCGATCCAAAGGCCGCTGAGACCGAGGTTGCACCGCTAGGAACGCCATTGATGTAAAATCTGGCCGTCGAGCCATCATAGCTTATCGCTACATGATTCCAGGCATCGATCGTCAGGAGACTCGATGATGCACCCATGTCTACAACATCTTCTTCAACTAGGTCCAGGGTATTGTCATTCCTCACACGTGCTTCCATGGCCCCTGGAGGACCGGCAAAAAATGCTCCCGCCTGGCCAGAGGCAGTAGAAAATACCCAAGCAGACGCGGTAAAAGTGGAGATCGAAAACGGCGGCAGATAAATGCCTTGCGATCCATTGAAGGAGCCGGCACCCGTTCCGAAGACGCCCGTTCCATTGATAGGTAGGGCAATGCCGTCGTTGCCTGCGATTCCGCTGTTCCCATTGGTCGTTGAGTCTGCCACGCTGGTTCCGGAAGATGTTGTTTGCAGGTGATAGACAGCAGTAAAGTTACTATCCCACACGCCAGCCGGATTCTGCTGCGAGGCCGTAATGTTTGGATTCCCGTAAAAGACGTAGAGAACAGTGTCCGCTGTATGCAAAAGCGTTGGAATGCGCACCCATGCGACTACCTGTCCATCAGTAGGATTGTACTGCTCGATTTCGTAATTGAGTTTGTTCTGGCCGGCTGGATCCGACGTAAAGACAAGGTCGTAGCCGTTCGGATTGATAACGTGGCCGCCATTGGCGGTCGTGGCAAACATGGGATCGGTTGTATTGACCAGGAACGGGAAGTTGATTTGGTCCGTATTCGGAACTTTCGTGTGGTCGATGACAATTGTGCGGACGTAATTGTAGCCGCTTGATCCGCAAGGCGTCGGAAGGATTGTTACCGTGGCCGACACCAACTGTGTTCCATTCACTTGGTCGGTTGCCGTGATCGTCAATGTCTGCTGAGTGCTGACAGTAGTTGGAGCCGTATAAAGTCCAAAAGCGCTCAGGTTGCCAACCCCAGCCGGGCTGATCGTCCACATGACTGAAGGGTTGGTGTTGTCGTTCGCGGTCGCTGTGAACTGTTGCGTCTGCCCGGCATAGAGCGCCGCATTAACCGGAGAAACACTGCCCGACTCCGGCGCCAGGAAGGCTGGCGCGGCCAGTGTGATTGTGACTGACGCCGATTGAACCGAATCCGCTTGGCTGGTTGCCGTGACAATTACTGTCTGTTGTGCCGTCACGCTTGACGGCGCCGTGTACAGGCCTGCCGAACTGATTGTTCCAGCGCCGAGAATTGTCCAGGTTACTGGCGTGTTGCCGGTGGTAAACTGCTGCGTCTGGCCACCATTCAGTGTCACGTTGTCCGGAGCCACCTTCACTGACACCGGTGGTGTGAGCGTAACTGTTGCCGAGATCGCCGTGGTTGAGGCTCCCAAAGTGGTCGCCGTGATAGGCACGGCCAGTTGAGAAGTAATGCTGTTCGGTGCGATATAGAGCCCGCTGGCGGTGAGTGTGCCTGGCATTCCCGACGGCATGGACCAAACCACAGGCGCAGAGCTGCACATGCCCGTTATCGAGACCGTGAACTGCTGGCTTTGCGCGGAGTTGAGGCTTACTGCGGGCGGACTGATCGCTTCGGCGCTTTCAGGGGCTAGCGTGTAAAACGCAGAGGGTAAAATTTGATTGTTGTACTCGGTGGCGATCCAGTCGGCGGAGCGGATTACGTTTGAAATTCTGAATTCATCGCTTGATCCATTCAACGGTCCAGATCCGTATCCGGCGTTGGCCAAGTAGGCGGTTTCTGCCGAATCTTGGTCATAATCCAAAAACGCTCCAATGCCGCTGCCACTGGGAGAGCCATTAATGTAGATTGTTGCTTCGCTCAAGTAATTGGCGTAGTAAGGAATCGAATCTCCCGAGGTTGTAACGGTCACATAAGACCATGTGTTATTGCTGATCGTTCCTAAACTCGTAAGTTTTAAGGCGGTTTCCCCTCCGCAAACCTTCAGCGTAAAGTTGACATGGCTGGTACTGTCCACATAAAGATCCCATCCCGAACAATAGCTATCTTTACCTACAATCGTGCCCGCGGCTCCAGAGGCCATATTGACCCAGGCAGAGAAAGTTGCATTGCCTTGAGACAGGTTTGCCAGGTTTGCCGGCGTCCCGATGGTTGCATACGTGCTTCCATTTGTCTGCATTCCGCCATCGATCTGGCCCGTAGTCGCGGTCGCTCCATTATTCGTGGCGTTATTACCGTTGCTGGTGCTGTCGGCGAGAGACAGTTGAGAACCATTGTTCGCGACGTGCCAGACGCCCATGTAGTTGCTGTCCCAAACGCCGGTCGGATTCTGCTGTGGAGCGGTAACACTGGGGTTCCCGTAGAACACATAGAGGACCGTGTCGGACGAGTGCGAGAGGGTTGGAATACGCACCCAAGCGACGACCTGGCCAGTGGCCGGGTTGTACTCCTCCAGTTCGTAATCCAGTTTTGTAAAGCCATCTGGATCGATGCTGAAGATAATGTCGTAGCCGTTGGAGTTAGTAACGTGGCCGCCATTGGCAATCGTCTTAAAAGCCGAATCGGTAGTGTTGAACAGGAACGGGAAGTTGGCCTGATCCGTATTCGGAACCTTCGCATGGCTGATGGTAATCGCACGTTGGTAGCCATATCCGCTCGATGCACATTGCGCCGGAGTGAGCGTAATCATGGCGGAGGCCGATAGCGCCGTGTTCGCCTGACTGGTTGCTGTGATGACCACCGTCTGCTGCGTGGTAACGCTTGCTGGCGCTGTATACAACCCCGTCGCGCTGATTGTGCCCGCACCGGCGGGACTAAGCGTCCAGGTTACAACAGTATTGCTGTTCGAGATGCTGGCGTTGAACTGCTGTGTCTGGCCGCCGTTGAGGGTCGCGCTGGCCGGTAAAACGCTGACTGTTACAAGCGGGGCCAATATGACATACGAAGAGGCAGACACGGCCGGGTTCGCTTGGCTGGTCGCAGTAACATACACGGACTGTCCCGTTGTAATTCCGGGGGGCGCCTTGTACAGCCCGGTAGATGTAAGTGTGCCCAACCCTCCAAGATTGGTTGGCCCGCAATCGGAGCAAGAACTGAGTGTCCAAGTCACCGCTGTATTGCTAGTATTGGATACAATTGCCGTGAACTGCTGCGTCTGATCGTCATGCAGTGTCCCGCTAGATGATGGAGTGAGGCTAATCGACACAGGCGGCATGAGAGTCACCGTCACCGAAGCCGACTTCGTTGTATCCGCCTGGCTGGTCGCAGTGAGGATTACGGTCTGCGGCTTGCCAGAGGTAGGAGCTGTATACAGTCCGGTCGAATCGACCATTCCAATCCCTACAGGGCTAATTGTCCAAGTAACCGCCGTGTTGCTGCTATTGGACACGCTGGCGAAAAACTGCTGCGTTTGGCCGTAAAGGACCGTCGCGCTGGAAGGAGCGATACTCACCGGCATAGGCGGCAAGAGGGTAATCGTTGCCAAAGCCGACTGGGCCGAACTGCCCGCCGTGATCGTCACCGTCTGCGGCGCGCTAATGTTGGCAGGTGCTGTGTAAAGCCCACTTGCACTGAGTGAGCCTGGCGTGCCTGCGGGCAGAGTCCAAGTCACAGCCGCGGGGCTGCACATGCCTTGCACTGTGGCCGAGGACGTGAACTGCTGGCTTTGCGATGCGTACAGGCTGACCGTAGCCGGGATGACCACTTCGGCATTTTCAGCTTGGAGCGCGTAAAACGCAGATGGCGAGCTTTGATTGTTGTACTCCGTGGCGATCCAATCGCCTGAGCGGGCGATATTCGATATATTTACTTCGTCAAGAGCGCCACCGAAATAAAACCACGACTGATTTGAGCCCGGATATCCATAAGTTTCGCCGGTCCCGAGGAAGTAGTTGTAGGGGTTTGACACGCCACTGCTCAACAGACCCACGGGCAAAGATCCCATGCTCTTTCCATCGATGTATAACGTTTCCGTCCCAGCACCGCTCCACCAGCAGCAGCCTGGAACGTCGCCGAACGTTTCGACCGCGAAGTGCCATTTATTGTCGTTATACGCTGCTGGCGTGACAATAGGATTTGCCTGGAAGTCTTGAAGAAAAGAAGCCGCGACAAGACTGCCCGTGCCGTCGATGTAGAGAACGGGAGCCCCTCCAGAGTCCGTATTAGGCCCAGGCTCATCCGAACTAGGCGTCTGACCTAAGATCACTCCGTAGGAAGATGTCTTGAACCAAACCCCGAAAGTTCCGGTAAATAAGTTATCTTCGCCTGTGTTTTGGACTGGATTTATCGGAAAAGCCGCCGAGGGAACCTGGATGTAGCTGGAGGCCCCGTCAAAACTGGCAGCTCCATCGATTTCGCCGGAAGCAGCCGATACAGACGTAACCGTCCCGCTGTTGGCATTCACGGTCGAGTCCGTGGCGAGACCTGACCCGGCATTCGCCAAATGATAGACGGCTTGATAGTTGGCGTCCCATACGCCGGTTGGATTCTGTTGCGAGGCAGTAATGGTTGAATTTCCGTAGAACACATAGAGTACTGTGTCCGATGTATGCGAAAGAGTCGGAATGCGTATCCATGCGACGATCTGGCCGGAGGCGGGGTTGTACTCTTCCAGTTCATAATCCAGTTTTGTCAGGCCATTTGGATCGGTGCTGAAGATAATGTCAAAGCCATTTGTGCTGGAAACATGCCCGCCGTTGGCAATCGTCTTAAAGGCCGGATCGGTGGTGTTGAACAGGAACGGGAAATTAACCTGATCCGTGTTCGGAACCTGTGTATGGCTGATTACAATTGCGCGTTGATAGCCGTATCCGCTTGATGCGCACACCGTTGGAGCGAGAGCAATCATTGCCGAGGCGGATTGGGTTGTCAAGTAGCCAGAGCTGTAGTCGGTGTTGGTGGCCGTAACAATCACCGTTTGCTGTTTGCTAACACTGGCTGGTGCTGTGTACAACCCGCTCGCGCTAATCGTGCCTGCACCCGCGGGACTGATCGTCCATGTCAACGCGGTGTTCGCACCATTGATCACGTCGCCAACCGTTGCACCAAACTGCTGCGTCTGTCCGCCTAAGAGCGTCGCTCTGGATGGAGAAACACTTACCGCATCTTCTGGCATCAATGTTACCGTCGCAGTTGCCGACGCCGTTGGATCCGCCTGACTGGTCGCAATGATGCTTACGGTTTGTGGACTGAGAATGCCGGGGGGCGCTGTATACAGCCCCGTTCCGTTGATTGTTCCCATTCCCACAGGACTGATTGTCCACGTCACCGCCGTATTGCTCGTATTAGCCACGCTGGCTGAAAACTGCAGTGTCTGGTAGTCGAAATAGAGTTCCGTAATATATGGTTGCGAATAACTTGAAGCTGATCCCCCAAAACTTGGAGTGATGCTGACCGATACTGGTAGCATGAGATTCACAGTTGCCGATGCCGACTGGGATTGATCCGCCTGACTGGTCGCTGTAACGGTTACCGTTTGCTGGTAATCGAAAGAAGGGACCGTGTACAGCCCTGTCTGGTCAATTGTTCCCACTCCCGCCGGACTGATTGTCCACGTCACCGCCGTATTGCTTGAATTCGCCACGCTAGCGGAAAACTGCTGTGTTGATCCTGAATTGCTGGGGAAGAATGTCGCGCTGGCAGGAGTGACGCTCATCGACATGGGCGGCATCAGTGTCACTGTTGCCGAACCGAGTGTTGCGCCCGCTTGACTAGTCGCCGTTATCGTTCCGGTTTGTTGGATGGCAATACTTGCAGGCGCCGTGAAGAGCCCCGACCCGTTGATTGAGCCAAGGCTTGAAGAGCTGAGTGTCCAATTCACAGTGGCGGAACTGCACGCGCCCTGCCCGGACACCGCGAACTGCTGGATATCAGAGGGATAGAGAGTTGGTGCGGCAGGGAGCACCTCTTCGGCGTTTTCAGGATAGAGAGTGTAGAATCCAGAGGGCGTGTTTTGATTGTTGTATTCCGCCGCGATCCAATCTGCGGAGCGGATCGCATTTGAAATTCTAAACTCGTCTGACGATCCATTGAGTGGCGCAACTGTATAAGATTCACACCCATAAAGGGATTCACAACCAACGCTGGCTGCATTCGCTAAATAGGCAATATCCGAGGAACCATCCGCAGTAATCGCTCCGTTGGCCGCTGCAACGCCCGTTCCACTGGGCAAGCCATTCACGTAGATCGTTGCTTGACCGCCCTGCGTTGCACTCCCCTCTAGAGTTACAGTCACATAGGACCACACGCCGGCGCCTAGTTGAGTTGGACTTTGAAGTACAATGTTGGAACCAGGAATTGTAAAGGTAGGAGAGCTGTAGAACAGGCTAAGCGCCCACCCACCCGAAGAGCTGGCGCTATCCTTGCCCATGATCACGCCATTGGCCCAAGATCCTGTATTGACCCAGGCCGAGAAGGTCGAACTGCCTTGAGCCAGGTTTGCTAGACTGGACGGCGTGCCGATAGTCGCATACGTGCTACCGTTTGTCTGCATTCCGCCATCGATCTGGCCCGTGGTCGCCGTCGCCCCGTTGTTCGTGGCGTTGTTTCCGTTGCGGGTGCTGTCAGCAAGAGACAGCACCGATCCATTCGCAACGTGCCAAACGCCCATAAAGTTCGCGTCCCAAACGCCGGTCGGATTCTGCTGGGGAGCGGTAATGCTGGAATTTCCATAGAACACATAGAGGACAGTGTCCGTAGTGTGGGAGAGCGTTGGGATGCGCACCCACGCGATGACTTGGCCGTTTGCCGGATTGTATTCTTCCATTTCGTGATCCAGCTTGGTGAGGCCGTGCGGATCGGTGCTGAAGATAATGTCGTAGCCGTTGGAGTTAGTAACGTGGCCGCCGTTGGCGGTCGTGGCAAAGGCCGGATCTTGTGTGTTGAACAGAAACGGGAAGTTGGTCTGATCCGTATTCGGCACCTGCCCATGGTCAATGACGATTGCGCGTTGATAGCCGTATCCGCTCGATGCGCATTGCGCCGGCGAGAGCGTAATCATGGCCGAGGAGGACTTGGTTGAGTCCGCCACGCTAGTAGCCGTGACAACCACTGTTTGCTGGCTAGCTATGGTAGCCGGCGCCGTGTAGAGCCCTGTGGCGCTGAGTGCGCCACTTCCTGTAGCTGGGGTCAGCGACCATGTCACTGCTGTATTGCTGGTGTTGGTGACGCTGGCTGTTAGCTGCTTCGTCTGTCCACCGAGAAGTGTGGCGCTAGGCGGATTCATGCTCACTGCAACAGACGGCATCAACGTAATTGTTGCCGAAGCCGACTTAGTAGTATCTTGCAGGCTCGTCGCAGTGACGGTTACCGTTTGCTGCGCGGCGACGCTAACCGGCGCTGCGTACAGGCCTGGTCCGTTGATGGTTCCTGCGCCGGAGGGAGAGATGGTCCAGGTTACGCCTTTATTGCTCGCATTTCCAACTGTCGCGGAGAACGACTGCGTCTGACCGCCATAGAGAGTTGCACTGGACGGAGTAATGCCGACTGATACCGACGGGGTTAGAATCACCGTGGAAAAGGCCGACTTTGTGCTATCCACTTGGCTGGTCGCTGTGATGGTTACAACCTGGTTTGGTATGTCGAAAGAGGCTGGCGCTGTGTAGAGTCCCGCCGAGTTGATCGTGCCCGCTTGGTAGATTGGAGGGCTGACTGTCCACGTCACCGCCGTGTTGGTGGCATTGGTTACGCTAGCGGAGAATTGCTGCGTCTGGCTGCCATTGGATAGCGTAACGCTTTCCGGAGTCACACTGTTCACTGCCACAGGAGGCATCAAAAGGACCGGTGCCGAAGCCGACTTGGTCGTGTCCGCCTGACTAGTAGCCGTGATAATCACCGTTTGCTGGCTGGTTATAGTTGCCGGGGCCGTATACAACCCCGACGCGCTGACAGATCCGGCTCCCGTCGCAGGACTTATCGTCCACTTTACAGCGGAGTTTGTGCTCCCAGTAACCACATCTGTAAACTGCTGAGTTCCGCTCGCGTACACGGTGGCTGAAGCCGGAGAAACCGTCACTGACACTGGAATGGTATACGCCGCCGATGCTACGTTACTGGTTGTCATTCCTGTTTCGTAGGCGATCGCCTGAAGAGTCTCCGAAGCAGCCACTGGAACCGAGCAGGGGTTGGGGTTGGCACAGGTTATCCCATTCGTCAAACTCGGCTTCGTTCCGTCCGTTGTGTAAATGATCGATGCGCCGGGGGTTGAGCTCGAAATCGTTACGGTCTGTGGCGTTGCGTAGGTTCCCGCGGCAGGAGAAAAAATAGGCGGCACGGCTTGCGAACTGAGCGACAGAGTTTCCACTAACGCAAACGTCGCGGGAATAGTCACGGTATTGCCTGCAAAGATAGCGCTATGATTATCGCTCTCGAAGGAGGTTCCGGTGGACGCGTTATAAAAGGCAATCGTATCGATCGTTGCACCCGTGATCACGAAACTGACGTATGCAAAGGGTTCTGCGGAGTCATTAGCGCCGGAAGCGATATTCGGATTGCCGAAGTAGGCGCTGGTCTCGTATGCGGTGCCATTATTAGCGGTTATCGTTCCGGTTCCGTTGTTCAGGAGCGACAGCAGGCTCGCCGTGCTGAAGGTTCCGTAGAGCGTGCTGCCGGAGTACAAGGCAACCCGGTTGTTGGTGTCGCCCGCTGACCACCAAAAGCCAAAATAGGACACAGGTTTCGTTAGCGTTAAATAAACTGGAGCGGTACTGCTGCTATCGCTGCCTACAGCGAAGTAGTTGGTCGGCGTGGTGTGAGTACTATCGGTTGCTCCGCCGTACTCAAGATAAGGCGCAGTGGGGGGCTCAATCGCGAAAGTTTGACTCGAACTGCCATAAGTGCCTATTCCGGCAGTCGAAACATAGGCAGATGTGTGTTTCCCGGTGGCCAGCGCATCAAAGGTCTCCGTTAATGCGCCGGGGACGGAGGTTGATTCTCCTCCGGCTCCGGGCGCAGAGAGATAGACCATCAGAGTTCCTGGGGCTGTCGTAATAGTGTAAGTCGCGGAGGCAGGCGTGCTGTTGGAGTAGCCCGTGACCACCGCGATCGCCTCCAGCGTCTCAGTCGAATTGACCGTGATCGCCGTGCCGGCGGTGTACTTGGTCGAGGAGGTCGTCGGGGTTGAGCCGGTGGCGCCGAGAGTATAGTAGATCGTCGCCGCGGAGTTAGCGTCGCTGATGGTCACAGTCTGCGAACTGCCATAGGTCCCCGTTGCAAGTGAGAAAGTGGGCGTGGGAGCCACGAAGGTGTAGGTCGCGGAGGCAGGCGTGCTGTTGGAGTAGCCCGTGACCACCGCGATCGCCTCCAGCGTCTCAGTCGAATTGAC
>Ga0302140_10001231_pt1 | contig 33464 bp, 20 predicted proteins | sample I_Bog_E1_1_FD_202095 | JGI IMG/M metagenome (GOLD analysis project Ga0302140, IMG submission 202095) | Peat permafrost microbial communities from Stordalen Mire near Abisko, Sweden - I_Bog_E1_1 | ecosystem: Environmental > Terrestrial > Soil > Wetlands > Peat | place: Sweden: Abisko, Stordalen... | reverse complement strand
CATCGTCCCTCTGCCGTCGTTCAACATGTCCATCGCATTTAAACTTACTAAGGTGAACTAAGCTCAAATTTTCAGCTCGGAGTTCGAAGAACAGAGGAACCGAGAACCATGCTAAGCGTGTTTCATAAACACCGTCTGAGGGTGATCCAGAGGCAAGCGAGATAGAAGAAGGCTCTGTAGGTGGAGAGGAGGTTCTCATGGCGAACAAGGAGTCTGCGGAACTGACCGAGCCAGGCGTTGGTACGTTCGATGATCCAGCGTCGTTTGTAACGCCTGAGTTTTCTGCCGTCCTCGTAGCGCCGGAGCTTGCTGTTCTTGCGGTACGGAACGATGAGGTCGATCCCGCGCTTGGCCAGCCGTTCGCGCAGCGGGTCGGAGTCGTAGGCCCGATCGGCGATCACACGTTTCGGCCTCTGCCTCGGTCGGCCTTTGGGACGAGGGACTTTGACTTCTGCGAGCGTGGCTTCCGCAAGCGTAACTTCTCCCGGAGAGGCACTTTCGAGCCGAACTCCCAACGGAAGACCGCCACCGTCGACCAGTACCATCCACTTCGTCCCCTTGCCACGCTTGGTTTTACCGACTGCGGAGCCCCCTTTTTGGCCGGGGCGAAGCTGCCATCGAGGAACGTCTCCTCCCACTTCAACAGGCCTTCGCCGTCGAGCGCGCCCAGCAGGGTCCGCCAGGCGTCGAGCCAGACATCCTGTTCTTCCCACTGCTTCAAGCGCCGCCAGCAGGTCGCCGGAGAAGGGTACTTGTCGGGCAAAAACCTCCACGCCGCACCCGTCTGCAGCACCCACAGGATGCCCTCCATACAGGCCCGATTGGATGCCCACGGACGCCCTCGCTTGTCCTTGCGACGCTTCGGCTCAGGCAACAGCGGCTCGATCAGCTCCCACTGCCTCTCACTCAATAACTCAAACCGCTTCTTGCTCATGCAAGAAGTTCAGCAAACCGCCCGTCTCACGCAGAAGTCCCCAGCTTGAGACCGAATCTATTTATGAAACACGCTCTAAGGATTTTCGCCATCAGGTCCCTCAGAAAGATGCACTTTTTGGAGTCGGGCGCGATCGCCAACGGAGAATTGAGACCCGCGCAATTGAAATGTGAAATTCTACGCCACCGCATCTGGCAGATGTTCGAATCGAATATTCGTGCATTCGATGAGAAAGCGGCATTGCCGTCGCAATTCCAGCTTTCCGCGGTTGGATTGCTTTTGAGTTACACGTCTCGGGGATCTGAAATGGTGGAAGATGCAATATTGCCGGAATTACTTTAATTGATAGGAGCTGATTTTATGTGCCGCAAAACGTTCAGAGCAATGGTGACAGCAATAGTCTGTAGCGGGGTATTCATGGCGAGTACTCCGGTATTGCGTGCCGACGTAAAGCTGCCCAACTTACTTTCAGACGGTATGGTGCTTCAACAAGGTATGAACGTGGATATTTGGGGCACTGCCGAACCGGGTGAATCGGTTAGCGTCAGCTTCCAAGGTCAGAAAGTGAGCGGAGTCGCCGGGGTGGGAGGCGAGTGGAAGGTGAAACTGGATCCGTTGCATGCGGGCGGGCCGTTCACGATGACCATCGCCGGCAAGAACACGATTACATTGCACGACGTCTTGGTGGGCGAAGTCTGGGTGTGCTCTGGCCAATCTAACATGGAAATGGCACTTGTCGCCTTCGCCCCTTGGAGTAAAGGTGTAACCAATTATGAGGATGAAATAGCGCACTCCAACAACCCCAACCTGCGGATGTTCGCGGTTGAAAAAACAGCGGCGACCAAACCCCAGAACGATGTGAATGGTTCCTGGGTCGCGGCGGGACCGCAGACCGTAAGCAGTTGGTCTGCTGCGGCGTATTTCTTTGGGCGCGATTTGCAAAGGACGCTGAATGTCCCCATCGGTCTCATTAATAGCTCATGGGGCGGTACTCCAGCCGAATCATGGACAAGCCGTGCTACGCTCGAATCGGATCCTGAATTCCAATCAATACTGGACTCCAGCACGAAGCTGATCTCGACTTACCCCAAGCTTTACGACGACTTCTCGCAGCAATTGGCGCGGTGGCGTCAGGATTCCGACAAGGCCGAAAGCGAAGGAGCTCCAGTTCCAACCGCGCCAACTATCCCCGACGACCCGCGGCGCAGTCCCTGGAGGGCCTCCGGTCCGTTCAATGCAATGATCATGCCCCTTACGCGCTACTCCATCCGTGGAGCAATCTGGTACCAGGGAGAATCCAACTCCGATCGTCCCGCCCAATACCGGAAGCTGTTTCCCGCCATGATCAGGGATTGGCGGCGTGCCTGGGGAGAGGGCGACTTTCCGTTCCTGTTCGTCCAACTTGCCAACTGGGGAATCTACGCTCCCGGAATGAACTGGCCGGAATTACGCGAGGCCCAACTCAAAACTCTCTCTTTGCCGAATACCGGGATGGCAGTGACCATCGACATTGGTGACGGAAGCGACATTCATCCCAGAGATAAGCAAGACGTAGGCTACCGTTTGTCGCTTGCGGCACAAGCTAAAGCTTACGGGCAGGATGTAATGTATTCAGGGCCAATCTATGAGTCCATGGCGGTCGAGGATGACAAAATTCGTTTGCATTTCAAGTACGTTTACTCCGGACTTGTGGCACAGACTTTATACACTCCTGGACTCCTCGGATTTGAAATAGCCGGTGACGATCATAAATTCGTGCCCGGACAAGCCCAGATCGATGGAGCTACCGTGGTGGTGCGAAGCGATAGTGTGCTGCATCCTGTCGCAGTGCGTTATGCCTGGGCTGCCAATCCTTGGTGCAATTTATTCAACCGCGCCGGCTTGCCAGCTTCCCCGTTTCGAACCGACGATTGGGAAGATACGACAACAACCAAATGAGTATCTAAGCACATGCTTTTTGGAGCAGCTAAAGCGAGTTATGGCTGTTCACGCTTTCAGGACGGGTGTGGAAAGAGGGTGCCTCTCTCGAATAAAGACTTGTACGCACCGGAGCAAATGTGGTCAACGCTGGTTGGCCTACCGCGGCTTGGATTGCTACCACCCGTCTGATCTTTCAGAGGCCAACCGCATTGCCCTCAATCAATGCATCTGGACGTCAGGCGCTTTCGACGCCGTGATTGACTTTGATAAGGCTATGAGTGATCCCTTACATCCGGATCATCTTGGCCCAAAGGTTGATTCAGGCGACCATCTACATACAACCCGGATGGGTACAAGTGCAAGCGGATGGAGATTAGTCCCGCTCGATCTGTTTCAGTAACTAAACTCATGTGTCGGTCTAGAACCTAAGGATATCCTTGTTGCTCGCTGTTGCTCTCATCGAGTGAATCATCAGCAAGCCACTCTCAAAATGAAACAGTTTCAGCTACCTTGGTAGCTCATAATCCTTGAACACTTGGTCGTCGGACTACTGAATTGGAGCTTAACGTATGCGCCTTACATTTTCGTTCTCCTTCCCAGTCGTGCTTGGCGTGGCGTCGTTCGCTGCCGCCTTTGCGCAAACTCCGAATTCTTCACCGGCGTATCTAAATCCGAAGCTCTCGCCCGAGTCACGCGCCCACGACCTGGTTTCACGTCTCACGCTCGAAGAAAAGGTCAGTCAAATGGGAAGCGCAGCCGCGGCGATTCCGCGACTGAATGTGCCCGCGTACAACTATTGGAATGAAGCGCTGCACGGCGTAGCACGCGCTGGATATGCCACGATGTTTCCGCAGGCCATTGGTATGGCTGCCACGTGGGACGCACCGCTTCTTCATCAAGTCGGTGACGTGATCTCCACTGAAGCGCGAGCGAAGAACAACGAAGCGTTACGCCATGGCGTTCACGACATCTATACCGGCCTGACCTTCTGGTCCCCGAACATCAATATCTTCCGAGATCCTCGCTGGGGCCGCGGTCAGGAAACATATGGGGAAGACCCATATCTCACTGCGACCCTGGGTGTGAACTTCATCGAAGGTCTGCAAGGCGCGAATCCAACCTATTACAAGGTCATCGGCACGCCGAAGCATTTTGCCGTCCACTCGGGGCCAGAGAGCACTCGGCACCAGGCAAACATAAACCCCTCAGCCCACGATCTTTGGGATACCTATCTGCCGCAGTTTCGCGCCGCGATTGTCGACGCGAAGGCAGACTCCATCATGTGCGCATATAACGCTTTGAACGGCCAGCCTGCCTGCGGAAGCAAGTTTCTGCTGGGCAATGTACTTCGAAACGACTGGAAGTTCAAAGGTTTCGTAACCTCCGACTGCGGCGCGATCGACGACTTCTTCAAGCCAGACACGCATGGGACCGAGCCTGACGCCGAACACGCTGATCGGGATGCGATTCTCGCAGGAACCGACACCAACTGTGGCGCCACATACTGGCGCCTGGACAATGCGGTGAAGCTGGGACTCCTTCGGGAGTCCGATATCGACCAAAGCCTTGAACGTCTCTTCGAAGCACGCATTCGTCTGGGTCAATTTGATCCGGCAGCGCAGGTCCCTTACACGAAGATCCCTTTCAGCGCCGTTCATTCCCCCGAGAATGCTGCTGTCGCCCGCCGCACGGCCGAAGAGTCGATGGTTCTGTTAAAGAATGACGGCCTGCTTCCTCTGGCAACTGGGCGTTACAAGAAGATCGCCGTCATCGGACCGAACGCCTCGATGCTCGCGTCGCTTGAGGGCAACTACAACGGCACGCCTCATGACCCAGTTTTGCCGGTGGACGCTCTCCGTGCCGCATTGCGCGGGACCGATGTCGTCTATGCTCAGGGAGCGCCGTTTGTTGATGGGTTCTCGCTCCCCGTTTCGCGCTCGATGCTGCATCCCGCCATGCGTTCTACCGAGGAGGGGTTGAAGGCGGAATACTTCAGCCAGCCATCGTTCGAGGGCACGCCGGTCAAGTCCGTCATCGACCCACAGATCAACTTCGACTGGGCTGGGGTTAACCCTCTCTCCAATGATTCTGTGCGGGGCTTCGCCGTGCGATGGAGCGGCGCTTTGAGCGTGCCACAGCCTGGCACGTACGAGTTCACTCTTAGTGGCGGTCCTTGCCATGGCTGCGCCACACAACAGAGCTACAGGGTTCTGATCGACGGTAAAGAAGTCGCGTCCACCGCGCCCGTGCCGACAGTGGATGGCGCCGTCCCGACGCGTATCAACAGCACACTTGGTCTTCCCGAAGAGATCAATCAACAAGGTCCGATTCACTTCACGGCTCACTTCGAAGCGGACCAGTCCCATCGGATCGAAATCGAATTCATTCGTAAGAGAGCCGATCAGGGTTCCGGCTTAACGCTTGAGTGGACACCACCTAATGGCTCTCTGCTCGCCCCAGCCATCGAGGTTGCCAAAACCAGCGATCTGGTTATTGCGATGCTCGGCCTCTCTCCGAACCTCGAAGGCGAAGAAATGCCTGTCAAATTCAAGGGTTTCGCCGGGGGCGACCGGACCGACATCGATCTCCCAGAATCACAGGAGAACCTGCTTGTCGGACTCGCAGCTACAGGCAAGCCGCTAGTCGTCGTGCTTCTCAACGGTTCTGCCATTGCAGTGAACCTCGCCGAGGAGAAAGCCAATGCCATCCTGGAGGCCTGGTATCCGGGAGAGTTCGGAGGTGAGGCCGTCGCAGATACACTGTTGGGGACGAACAACCCATCAGGGCGCCTACCGATCACTTTCTACAAAAGAACTAGCGACCTTCCCTCGTTTGATGACTACTCGATGAAGAACCGGACATATCGCTACTTTGCCGGAGCACCGCTTTACGGGTTTGGATACGGGCTCAGTTACACCGAGTTCAATTATGGCCATCTGCGGCTCTCCACAAGAAAACTTGACGCTGGAAACCATCTGGAGGCGACGGTCGAGATTACAAACTCAGGCAAGCTGGCCGGCGACGAAGTGGCTGAAGCCTACTTGATTCCTCCGGCAAGCGGAAACGACGGGCTATCACCGAAACTTCAACTCGTCAGTTACCAGCGCGTTCATCTCCAGCCTGCGGAATCAAGGACCGTAACATTCGATATCGAGCCGCGTTGGATTTCTGAGGTGGATTCAGAGGGCAACCGCAGTGTACAGGCCGGCAGCTACAAATTGGCGATAGGCGGCGCGCAGCCGAACAATCCCAAAGCAACGAGATCTACCGTAACCGAGAGCTTCGAAATCGTTGGTCATCAGGATTTACCCCAATAGCCACTTTTTGAAACTGAGGTCGTTAGTTCCCCTTGCCATACACACGACGTGATTCACAACTAGTACGTCGCGAGCTCCCCGATTGATAATCCTGGAGTCAGAATTTCAGGCATTCCTGCGGCGGTTACGGGCAGATTGCGCCAGCGCTTATACCGCAGGCTTCGTACGCAAGAAGTGGAAACTGAGCTGTGGTGCCCTCCCTTGTATAGTCCTTCAGGTTCAGGATGCGCGGTCGCGCCAGGCCAGATTTGTCGGATGTCGGAACCGCGTAGTAGCCGTCGGCTGACGCCAAAATCGGTATCTCAAACAAATCGACATCGTCATTATCCCGTATCGCAACGGTGTCAATGATCCAATGATCCGCAAAGCAACCGCGTCGACCGTCGACACGAGAGACGCGGGTTCGACCCTTCGTGTTCCCACTCGGTGTCAGGACAGTTGACAGCGGCCTCGGGGTCGGGATCAACAGTCTCAGTGTCCATCATCCAAAGCACGACCACTCTGGGCTCCTGAGCACACCGGGAGAAGCGCTGCTTTTATCTGCGATTGGCCGTCCATTCGAAGTCGAGTTCACGTGCTCGCGGCACAAGCCCGCCGTCTTCACCCCAGCCTCATGCTGCTTCAATATCCCAATCACCTGCTCTTCACTGAACCGGCTCTTCTTCATCGCTTCGCTCCCTCGCTTAGATTACGAGAGAACTCCAGTTCCAACTGGTAGAGGTTTCCGGGGGCAGGTCACCAGGACGCCACTGGGATATTCAAGGATAGCTATCTCCTCGATTTCTTGGATCTGCCAGACTGCCGCAGCGAGTCTGATCTACAAAACGGGCTGATGCCGGCGGTTTCAGAATAAAGGAGAGCACTATCCGCCAAAGGCTTGAGCTAATGAAGCATTTTCGGTTATACGCTCGCAACCTCGATTGCAATACTTGCAGTGACAAGTGTAATTCCCCCTCTTGATGTCGCCACCAGTGCATATTTCATCCACAATGGTTTTCGCTTCTGGAATCTATAGCCAATAAGTTGGCGGTTATCTTGTATAATTGGTGTTAAAAGGTAATATATTGGCTGTCTATCTCAGAACCGCGCAAGAGGTGCAGACAGGAATTGCAGGGCGGTTCAAGGCCCGGCGTCTTGCCATGAACCTGACGCAGAGAGAACTGGCGGCGCGCTCGGGCGTGACCTGGAGTTCGCTGAAGCGATTTGAGCGCGAAGGGCTGATCGCTCTGGGTTCGCTTCTGAATCTAGCCTTGGCGTTGGATTGCCTTGACGATTTCGACAAGCTGGCCGGGGGAAGCCAGCCAATCCCAGCCGCCCAATCGCTCGACGCCCTGCTGGCCACGCCGGCGTTGCGGCGCAGAGCGACGGGCGGGAAAGGGCGCAGACATGGCATATAGCCCGATAGAGTTGCTGACCGTCTATCTGGACGCACGAAACCTACGCCGCAAGGTCGGACGCCTCGCGTTCAAGGATAGGCAGGTCCTTTTCGAGTATGACGCCTCATTCATCACTTCAGGCATCGAGTTGTCGCCGATCAAACTTCCCCTCAGGCCTGGCGTTTCCGTTGCCGACACCACGATCTTCGACGGCCTGTTCGGCGTATTCAATGACAGCCTGCCGGACGGATGGGGCCGCCTTCTGCTCGACCGCACGGTGGAAAAATATGGTATCCACCGAGGCCAACTGAGTCCGCTCGACCGGCTTGCCTATGTGGGACGGCACGGCATGGGCGCTCTCAGTTACGAGCCGGAGCTGGGTCTCGAAAACACCGATGATGTTCCGCTGGCGCTCGACAGAATTGCCGAGGAATCAGCCGCCGTGCTGGCTGGAGAAAACGAAGAGGTATTCGAAGAGTTGCTGCGGCTCAATGGCTCTTCTTCCGGTGCCCGGCCTAAAATCGTGGCGCAAGTGAGCACCGACAAGAAAAGAATCATTCACGGCCAGCAGGAATTGCAATCCGGCTTCGCGCACTGGATGATCAAGTTTCCGTCTTCCCAGGACGCCCGGGACATGGGGGCTATCGAATACGCCTATAGCCTGATGGCAAAGGATGCAGGTGTGGAGATGCCTGAAACCCATCTTTTCTGCACGAAAAGGAACAAATATTTCGGCACGAAACGCTTCGATCGGGACGACGATGCCCGCATCCATATGCATAGCCTTGGCGGTCTGATCCATGCCGATCATCGCAGTCCCAGCCTCGACTACGATACGGTTCTGCGCGTGACCCTGGCACTCACCAGGAATATCAAGGATGCCGAAAAGGCGTATGCGCTGGCCTGCTTCAACGTCCTTGCTCATAACCGCGACGATCACGTGAAGAACTTTTCGTTCCTTCTCAACGCGAGAAACGAGTGGATTTTCGCGCCCGCCTACGACCTGGTCTTTTCCTATGGCCCGGGCGGCGAGCAAAGCATGCTCGTCATGGGCGAGGGAAGGAATCCCGGAACAGCCCAACTTCAAACATTGGGCAAACAGCATGGGATAAAAAACGCGCCGGAGATTCTGGAGCAGGTAAAAAGGGTCGTGGCCAATTGGCCCCACTATGCAGAGCTGGCAGACGTATCGCGAAAATCAACCAAAGACGTCGCAGGCAAGATCAAGATGGAGTGATCTTTTACATTTCTTTTGTCTAGTCGGCCGACCGATCGTGAATAGAAGACATATCGACCGACGCAGATGCATATAGTTGGTAAAAACTTCCAAGGAGAAAATAAAGTGGTCCGAACGCCTAGCACTCACCCGCTCCCCTGCAGTCTCAATGACGGGTGGCAGCAGATTCTCTCCGAAGTCAGGGTTCCTGGGGAGACTTGTGGGTACTAACACGGTTGCGTGCCTTGAAGGCTAGAATGAAGACAGTCTTGACTTCAGTTTAGGAACCGCGATTTGATACCCGATTGTGTCTCGGAGACATCGCGCGAGCTTCGAGTTCTGATCCTTCGTCAGCTTCAATACATGGCAATGCGACCTTGTTCGCATAAGACGTTGGTAATACTTGCACTTGGTTCCCGTGCGATCCGACTAAACGAAGCCTTGTTCATTCTCGATCACTCGGGACTTCATGACGAAGCCGCGGCACTTCTGCGGATTCTGATCGAAGTTGTAGTCAACGGCGCCTACCTCATGGTGACCGGAGAGAAGGAGTTTAATGCGTTCGTGGCGCATCCCATTGTGTCAATGGGGAAGCATCACCTTGCTTATATCAAACTCTCTAATCACCAGAACTCATTCACGGAGGGGTTCAATCAAGTGGTCGCGACAAGTGCAGCCGAAGCAGCACTTCGATCAGGGCGGACGCCAAAGGACTCGTCATGGACGAGTGAAAGCGTCTTCAAACGCGCTGCCGTTGCCGACGCAGTGTTCAAGCACAGCCTTTTTTGCGATCTCGCGACAACATCATATGTCGATGGTCATGACTTCATCCACGGAAATTATCCGGCTCTTGTGAGTATTATCGCGGATCTCCAGGGCGAAACGCTTTCAACAAAAGAGGTTCCAACGGGCCAAGACGCGATGCTGCATGGGGCGACATCGTCGCTACTGGGATATGCGTTGTCGCTTGATCAGCATTTCCAAATGGATTTCCATGCAGAACTCCAGCGAATTATTTTGAGCTTCGCTAGTGGTGAAGCGCTATGACTCGCGTAGCAGCGGACAGGCTAAGGCGAGAAATAATGGCCTGCGCTAAGTCTTCTGCTGGATATTCGCTCCGATCAATTCTCGTGTGAGACGGTGAACAAGATCACCGAGCGCAATAATATGCTCGTCTTCTTCTTTTGTTCCCCAAGGAGAAACGAGGTTCCCGTGCATGACCTTATTACGCACGGTCTTCCATGCGATTTGGTGTTGCGATTCCAACACTCCACGTTTTCCTAGTTCGGTCATGAACTTTCCAACGCTCTTATCGCCCAGGTAGGCAATGCTGCTGAACATTCGTGCCTTCAGCTCATCGCTACCTTGCCATGATTGAATTGTGTCCTTCAGGTTCTGAATCTCAGACTCAGTAAAGTCTGAAGTCCGGTCATCTGGTGTCATGAGGGCCCTGGCAAGCCCTTCGGCAACGCTTGCCAGGGTCATACATAGAACCCACCTTGAGCCCTGAGACGCCTGAACGATTTCCTCATAGAACCGGGTGATGCGGTTGGTTTCAAAATTTGGCAGACCTTGTTCGTTCTTGCCTTTTGCAATCAGTGTCAGTAACGCGGCATACAGATCCCAAAACCTTGTGGGCGTCGGTACAATCTCTGACCTAATAAGTGAAGCGATAGAGGCGTTTTGGAATGCCCGTGGGGAGGGGCGGACCCATACGTGGGCGGAGCCATCGCCGAAGTTGCGAGCGACCAAGCGCGGGAAAATGAGTTGGCCAAGAAGAACACGGAGTGGTTCGCTCAACCAATTCTCCAGATTGGGGTGGGGCAGATCGTTGGACGTATTCGCAATCACCCATAAAGCATCCTCCTCGGGTTCTAGGAAGAATTCAATTTGGGAACCAAGCAATTTGAGCGTATGCTTGCCCATCTTCCAGGATCGCTGAATCTCTTCGGCGCCGATTGAGTGTACCGTGAGCATTTGCGACTCCATCGGCAGCTGAAATCCCGGCTGAAATACCAATTCGACTCCGGATTCGGTGGAGACCCAGGGAGCGGTAACGTGCGCGGCTAAAGATGTAATCCAGCCAGACAGAAGTGCTCCGGCTGCTGATCGATTCTCCAATCGCGGGACAGTCCAGCCGCAAGCCCATTCCGTTCCTTCATAGTCGGTGGCGAAGAGCCTGAATTGATCGACGATCTCATAGGGATTTGCGTAGGCGAGGATGATCTTCTCGATTGCTCGTTCGCCATGCGGCGGTTGGGCAAATACTTTGAACTCGGCAGTTGTGGAACTCTTGATACCGATCTGACCGGGACCAACAAATACCGGAGGTTCATGATCTCGACACGTGAGGATGCGCATCTCAGAACACTCAATAGTGCTTGGGATCGCGGAAAAGCGGGACTTCCAGTGATCGAGGGTCTTCATCTAGTCCCTTGGAGGTATGTTTGGCTTGTGCCGACGAGAACTACGACTCGCCGGCAGATTTTCGAAAAGACAGTGGGTTTATTCGAGCGACGGGTTTGGGAGAACGGCTCAGCCTACAATGAGCGTCCTGCCTTCAGGCTCCTTCCACTTGTTATTCTTGAGCGTAGAGATCATCATGCGCGTCGCAAAAACCATTGATTTGAGACGGTCTGAAAGGTAGTCATTCGAGAAGCACGGAGGTTCAATCTCTTGTAGGGAGATATTGAGATCGACGTTTGGATTGGCGCTTATCGTCATTCCAGTCTTCCATCCTGAGAGCACAAATGTCGCCAGCGATTCCCCGGTAAGGTTTCCTGTTTCGCAAACCCGCATTTCGTGCAAGCTTACGCCGGGAGGGAGGCGTAACAGGGGTTTAAGAGCCACAACCGCGGTGCATAGACCATGAAGCTTGCGATGCCTATCCAACCGAGCAAGATCATTCAGGTGGCGCAAGGCTCGATTGAAGTTTCCGATACGCAACGCGGGTTCGATATCCGGCTCTTCGAATGGCTGCATCAGTTCTATAAAGCGTTGTCGTCCCAGGTTAAGTGCAGCGATCTTCCGTGTCTGTTTCTTCCAATCTTCTTTCTTTTCGCAAATTGGAAATTCGAGACTCGATACGCGAGGGGGAGGATCCGCGCCGGAGTCCTGTACAGCGCACGCGTAGATCGCACCGTCCAGAGCGGCACGCAACTGGTACAGAAATTCGCCGAGTTCCATCTCGATGTTCAGCGGTAGAACCGACGCCACTTCCCTGAGCCAGAGTCTACCTTCACCTGTATTGTCCACTTGCACTTCGGTTTCGATAAACTCCCCGAGATCGGTTTCGTTCCAGATGGCGGAGATATTGTTCGAATGGGCGACAGCGCGATCGATTCGGGCAAAACACTTCGAGAATAGATCCATAGGTTCCATACTCCTAGCTCTTGAAGCCGTCGAAGGCTTCACGGACGATGGCCTCGATGGAGGCTACTTCATCGTCGGTCAGCTTCTCAAATTCACCTTCGCGCCGCTTGCGGCCTAGCTTTCCTTCGTTCAGGCGGATGAACCTGACAAGATTTTCCGCCATTCTGTCCGGCATCTCGACCGTGTTCATGATGCGGCGCAGCGCCTCGTCATTGCGGCGCAGGAAGTCGATCTCCTGCGGCAGGTCTTTATCGATGGCGCGCGCAACGCAGGCGTAGAGGAACTCTGCCGCCTCGGTGCAGTCGAAATATCGGTACAAGTCAGCCGTATCGTTCAGAACCGCGACGTTTCTCTCAGGCGTCGGCCGCCATTCGATGAAGTTCATCAGGGGGCTCGAATGCGCGCGTAAAGTGTCACGATAGGTATCAATCTGGTCAAGCATGACGGGGGAGACCGGAAACACCATGCCGGGCGGCGTGAATTTTCTCTCCGCAAGAACATGATGAATCAGGCAGCGGTGGAGACGCCCGTTGCCGTCCTGAAATGGATGGATATAGACGAAGCCGAACGCCGTCGCCGCCGCCTGGAGCACGGAGTCGAGCTCTCCTTCGCGCATGCGCTGGTTCGCGGCAATCATCCCCTGCATCAGGGGCTGCAGATCCTGCGGGCGCGCACCTATGAATTCCGGTAGTGGATCGCCCTCGTGGTCCCGCTCGCCCACGAAAACGCCATCCGGCCGCAGGCCGGCCCGCGTGAAGCGCGTGTCCTCGACCAGCACGGTATGCAAGCGCAGGATCTCGTCAAGCGTCAGTGGGTTCTTTCCGGCCTGTAGCACTGCGCGGCCCCACCGCTCCAGCCGGCTGCGCGGCGGCTTTTCGCCTTCGATCTCGAAGCTTGCGCGGCTGTCTGCCAATAGAAGGAAACTGGCCGCGCGCGCGACCACGTTCGCACCGGTCCTTCCGATGACCTCGTTCGCCTTGGTTCCAAGCGCGCGCGCGCCGAAATCTACGAGCGCCTGCGTCTTGCGAATGATTGGGCAGAAGTCCGGCGTGCCGAGTAGGTTATCGCGTACCTTGTGACGACGGGAGAGCCGCGGTGTCGCTGTGAAATAAAGGCGGCCGTCCAGCAGATCAGTGAAACTCGCCTCCGCAGCATCGGGAATGTCGAGCGTCCGACCCGTGAGGAACTCATAGAGAAACCAGGCGCGCCGGTTGGGTGCACCGGTCGGGGCGCTGCGTACGAATGCGGTGACGGTATCCTGCGGGACGGCTTCGAAGAGCCGTTTCAGGACGAGCAGGTCGAGATCTTCGTGGCGTAGCGCGAATCCTAACTGGTCGGCGAACGAGTCGCCTGGCCAGTACCGTTTATCAAAGACGTTCCAGCCCCTATCCTCCCTGCGGCTATCCTTGACGTGTTGCCCGGATACGGCGCTCGGACGGCGGACAGGTGCCGGAACGCCGAATGTATGGACGAGGGCCGCCCAACCCGCGAGCCTGGTATCTGCCGGCAGCGTTTTCTCCTGGAAGGTTCCGGCAATATTGCTGGGCCGATTCTCGGTGGTCAAGGTCGAAATCCAATCTTTTTGGTCGAAAACTCCCAATAAACTAAGCTATCGGTCGAAAATCAATATATACCCCTTCAGGTCGAAAACCAATCTTTTTGGTCGAGAAAGGCACCGATCCAGCAGCCAAGGTCGAAACTGGCCACTCCTTCTTTCATTTCTCAAGCGGCAGACATTTATGCTTATACTTCAGTAAACATATGATAACAAAGTAATTGAGTGACAAGAAACCCGGGGTCTCCTGCTGCCGGACGGTTTGTAGGTGCTGGTCGAGCAGGACGGATAAACTGAAGGGTGGTGAAGGGCTTCTATCCGTATGTTTGCGACGCAACCACCCGTCAACGAACTCGCGATTTTGGATGCGGCTATCTCCGGTTTCGACCGGGTGGACCTTCTATCGGCAGTTGCCGGCCTTCAGCTCCTGCCAGATAACGCAGAGCGTATCGTGCGCCTCGAAGCTCTCGCACATCGAATCGCCTGCCTGCAATCCAACCGTTCTCGTCGAATTGCGCCTCACTCGCTCCGCGAACTGTGCAACTCGCCTGCCCTGGCTGCGATTGCCCATGCCGAAGACCCATTCGAGAGCGTTTTTTGTGAAGAGGTGTCCTTTCATGGCGGTTCCTACAGGGTTCTCCCCGGAATCAATGAGCACGCTACCTTCATCCTGAAGCGAATTCTGGAACCGTTATATTTCCACCGTGACGACTTCCCAGACGGGGACTACGTGAGGATCGCGACCCGCCTCATTCACGGAACACTGGGCCTGAGCGAAAGAATTTGCGCTACGGCAGGCATCACGCGCAATCCCCCGCTCGAATCACGTTTCCAAGAGCCCATCGAAGTCCCGGACGGTACGGCGCTTGCCCGTCTGAAGAATGCGGTACGTTTCAGCCGAGCGGGATTCAATCTGCTTTTGGAGAGCCTGCACCTGCCGATCGACTCATTGCAGCCTTTGATCGCGACCGCGCAGGATCTGCAGTTGGACACGGGCTTGCAAATCTCCGGCTTGCTGTGCCGCAAGCCGATTATCGCGATAGGCGCCGACGTGGTGGTGGCTTCTCCGACCGAGCTGTTACCTGCGCTCCGCAACGCGCTCATAGCACTCGCTCAAGACCGAGGTGTAGCGGACGAACTAGCCAGTCGGTTCGGAAGCGCGACCTGGCAAGCAGTAGCAGAACACTTGCGTTACGTGAACTGCGATGCCATTCCTTTGCCCTTACCGGAGTGGAACGATCGTCCGAGCGTGGTCCATGACGGCTTCTTCGAATTGGACACGGACAAAATCATCTATTGCGTTGCAGTGACCGACTCGCTGTCCGGCTATGACCGGCTCAACCCTTTCTCTTTCTGGGAAACACCTGGGTTGAACGAAGCCATCAGTGCTCGGCTGAATGTCGTTGCGAAGCATCTCTATGCGGAACAGCCGCAGGTCAATGAAATCTTTCTCATTCTGCTCACACAGTCTGTGGGCCGATTCGTGGCGATCGGAATTGGGGGTCCGGACCTAACGACGTTCCTGCTGCCCGCCGCTGATCTCTGCACGCTGTGCCTGTTGGAAGGTGGCAAAGACCTTGTGTTTTGGAAGTTCGCGATCGTTCGCGCTGTGACGCGGGAGCAGGCATACATCGCTCCGACAGGAACGATCGATGAGTACGAGTTTTACCGAAAGAATCGCTATACGTTCTACGCGAACGATGACTATCGGCCCAACGCGATCTGGTTTGTTCCCGGGGGCGCGGGAGTTCTTCGGCGCGAAGTGCTCCGAGAGCGAGATTGGCACGGCGTGCGTTCCTTTGAGGCCAATCGGCTTGTCGAGGTCACATGCTTGATGTCCCCAGATGTGCCTGTGTATTCGCCTGCGGAAGGCATTGGATTGGAACTCGCCCTGCTGGTCGATGGCCTACCTATGCCAGTGTGGGTAACTGGGCCTGAGACCCCGATTCCACCTGACCAGCGGCGCGCTTACACCGAATTTGTCGATGCGATCGCTTACTGGCTATGGCAGTTTGCGAGTGCCATCGCACCGATCCTGCAGGAGATCCGCAGGGAACATGCAGTGTTACGCGTGATCGTGGAACTGAACTGGGCGGGCGATGACCTGGACAACGACGGCGCACCGGAGGAGGTCGCACGGCCTTTAGTCGTCGCGGAGCCGGACCGTGACCGGGGCGTGATTGTGATTCGATTTGAAAAGGCCATTGAAGACGCCCTTGCTACGGCGGACAATGCTGGCGAACGTCTCTTCATGCGAGAGATTCTGCTGGCAATTCGCAGGATGACGAATCGTGACGTAGCGCGAGCCCTACGCGATCATGCGCTGGCGAACACGATCGATATGTTTGCTCCTTTGGGCCTGAAGAAGAAGGTCTTTTTCCTGAGCACAGGTAATCTCCCGCAACTCGACGGTCGCGGACTGCCGCACCCGCGTCCCGTGCAGGAGGTAGATAAGAATATGCTCCTCGATCCCATTGGGGATCACTTTCGTCATGATCAGCAGTTCGTGGTCGGACCGATTGATCCGGCAAGAGTTCCCGCCGTAATCAACGAGATCGTGTCGTTTTGCTATCAGCAGTTCACGGCGATGGTCGCATCGCTTTCGCCAGAAGGCCTCCTGGAGGCCATCGTTCTTCGACACGAGTCGAACGTAAGCAGTGCGTTCCGGGCCAAGCTGCTGATGGCAACACGCGTGGCGTGCTTCGGGCAATCTCCGGAGTTCCTGAAGGAAGTGTCGGATGGACTTGCAGAACAGTCGGAAGCCGCGGTGGCCGGGCGTTTCCTGATTGAGTATGTGGCGGCTTGCCCCCCAACAGGTCTGCGTCCGATGAGCCTGAGCATCTATGATGCGCTCCTCGCCCGGGCGGCGATCATCACGAACTACGGAATGCTCAGCGACATCGTGCACTTTCAAATTGCCCGCGTCGACGTCGACATGCTGGGCGCCGGCCGACTCGGATTTCGACCGGACCAGTATCGTGCGGCTATGCGAGACCAACGGATGCGCTTCGCTGCATCTCAGGCAACGCAGGCCGCAGACCGATTCCGCCGGCAGTGGCAGGAGGCTGCCCCGGCGAATGACGAATGGCGGCAAGAGGTTGAGGCGGCAACACAAGCCGAATTCGGCTTTCCACTTTCAAAGCTAGTCGAGCTGCTTTCTTTCGCCATCGAGCTGGGACTCCACCATCCGCCGATTGTTCGCATGAAATATGAGGACGCGATCACCGCATTCGCAGCCCGCGATGGATGGGATCGGCAACAGGTCGAAGCTGCATTGGAGATGTTCTTGTACCGTCCGCGTGCTGATTTCCTGCGGCCGGGAAACGGTTATCGACCCGAGGACGTTTATCCATGGCGGTACGGGCGGCGGTTGTCCTATCTACGACGACCGTTTCTCGTGGAACAGAAGAAGGAGACCTGGCTTGTCTGGGGGCACCGCCACATGAAGGAAGCGCACCATTATCTATTGCAAACCTGTTTTGGAGGACGGATGCAAGCGACCAGCGATGTCATGAAGGCGTTGGTCAGCCGTTACGCGAATCGGGAAGGAGAAGCGTTCAACGACGAAGTAGCTGATCGTCTCGCGGAGAGACCGGCGCTTGCGGTGTATCGGCGGATTAAGAAGATTGGCACAGGTAAGGCAGCGATCCAGCCTCCGGGCGATATAGATGTCTTAGTGATCGATGTGGCGCGAGCCACGATCTACGTTCTCGAATGCAAGAATCTGGCGCACGCGCGGACACCGTTCGAACTGGCAGCAGAGTTACGCGCCCTGACTGAATCGACGCCTCACAACCGTTCAATGATCGAGAAGCACCAGCGCCGCGTCACCTGGCTCAAGGCACATCTCGATGACGTGATTGCATGGGCGATGCTCGATCCAGCCAAGCACTGGGACGTGCATTCGGCGGTTGTCGTGGACGATCATGCAATGAGCCCGAAGCTGCAAGACGTCGGAGAACCAGTGTTCTCGCTCGACGACTTGCGAGAGGATCAGCCGGACTTCGGGTTGGAAGCGCTCTGTACGACGACCTATGCGCCTTATCCCGCCGATGAGAGTGACGAGGAGTGATGTTTATCCAGTGGTGAGGCCGAAACATTACTGTTTAGGAACCAATTGCGTCCAGCCTGTGAGATATAACTTCTTCGCTTGTTCGAGCGTCATCGTTTTGTTCACACACACTCGTCGATAGAGCAGGAGTTCCACCTTATCTTTCGTGAACGAACCAAACTTGCCCGCGTGTGGCTCAAACCAGATATTCCTTTCGGTGTCTGATCCCCCCATCCAGTGGGGCAGCCAGTGATCAAACTCGCCGGTAGACTTGTCGGTGCCTGCTGGCAAGCCGTATGCGGCGAGGATCGCTTTCTTTTCGGTCTCGGTCACACGGCGAGAGCGATCGACATTCGATATGCACGCAAGAGAGGCGTCCATCTCACCCGGAGTCAGTGCCGGGTCAGGGACCGTACAGAAACCAGAGGACCTATCGATGTCGGCCTTACGACAGTGCTGTTCAGCCGACGCCACATGGGTAGTTAACATTAAAGCCAGGACAATTCCCACGATTAATCGCATTTAGGGGAAGTGTAGCCCAAGAGCCGCTCGTTCACGAGGCGCGCTCAGGTTTAGGAGGGTCTTAGTTCGAGGCCATTGGGCCAGAAATGACGGGCGGCTTGGGGGTATTGTCGGATTTGCGTTCGATGGTCATGTCCTCGAAAAGCATGTCGGGCACAATGTAGGAGACTAGGTCTGCGTCAGTGAAAAGTCCGACGCCTTGCACGTGCTCGGAGAAGAGGGTGCGGTCCTTCGAAACGGCGAGGATGTCTTTGAAGGAGGCGGGGGAGACCTCGGTGACCTTCGCGTTACGCAGGTCCTCCTCGTGGCCGTCTGGGTAGATGCGATCGGCCTCGATGGCCACGGCGCCCGAGAGTCGGCGCACGATGATACCGTAGTCGAGGCCACGCGTTTTGATAAGATCGATCAACTGCTTGCGCAGATCTTCGCGGGTCGATGAAGCGGATGCCGTAACGAAGAGATTGCCGGGCTGCACGCCGAGTTCGCGCATGTTGCCGGAGCTTTGGTGAATGCCGCGCACTGGTGTTCGCGAGATGAGCAACGTCTTCAAGATGCCATCCTTGATCAGTATGGTCTCCTGCGAGGGAACTCCTTCTTCATCGAACTTATAGCTGCCGAAGAGAGGCTGGGCGTCCAACTGCGTGAGTCGCGGGTTGTCAATGACGGTGAGGAAATCGGGCAGCACCCGGCTGCCGATCTTGTTCAGCAGGTTGCTGCTTGAGCCAGTGACGCCCTCGTTGCCGGAGAGCAATGCCATCAGCGAGCCGGTGGTGGACGTCGAGTGATGCGTCAGCAGGTTTACAGCAAAGTAGCGTGCAAAAAGTTCGTCGGCAGCCGAGCCTTCAACCAAAACGGGGCCGTTGTAACGCTTGGACGACTTGCCGTTCATACGGGCGATGAGGCGCTCGGAGACCTCTCGGGTACTGGCCACAAGCGTGGCTTCGCTGGGTAGCGCGCTAAGGGAACGGGCGTGAGCGGAGTACGTGTCGATGAAGTTATCGCCGGTTTTGTCCTGTAGAGAGGCCGAGACATGGAAGTAGATTTCGGGAACCTGACGAAAGTATGCAGTGCCTTCGCTATTGAGGAAGTGCTCGATGTTGTTGTCGACTTCGAACTCGGCAGTGGCGGTCTCGACCGACGGGAGCTTGCGGAAGACGGCGGAGGTGTCGCGCACCAAACGCTCAGCATCGGCCAGCTTTGCGTCAATAGGCGGCAGCGCCTCCGACTCTTGCTGCGGAGTCTCATGGCTGAAGTTGGCAACGGTCTCTGTGCGGTTACGATTCTGATCCGCAGCCTTTTTGGCGGACAGATCTTCGACAGCCTTCTTGTAGGCCGCGTCGGTGGCCAGCCAGAGCTTGCGGCGCAACTCATCGTAATTGTTGTCGAGAGGAAGGACGTTGCCACCGCTACCCAGCGAGCCGAGCAGCTCGATCATGCCGCCGATACCGCCGTTATAGTTGCTATTGTCCAGGTCGTATCCGCCGACGCGCACTGTAACGCTAAGGTAGCGATTGTGCGACTCGCCACTGCTGGTAAGCGCGCCGAGACTGGCATGAGCTTCCATAATATTGCGATCGACGATCTTATACGAGATGAAGTACGGACGCTCCTGTCCTTCGATGTGCAGCTCCTTCATTGAACGCTGCATCTCGTCCTGCATGGCCCGAGCGACCAAGTCATTTTGAGGTTGCTGTGCGGGCGCATGACTTACTGCGAAGGTAAAGAGCGAGAGCGCGACCGCCAGAGATGGAGTCTTCATTTCGCACCTCCTTGTTCAACTGCGATTTTTGTCGAGACAAAGGGCGCTGGCAGAAGCGGTGGGCGTTGTTGCGACTTAGCCTTCTTCTGCACCTCAATCTGAGAGATGAGAATACCGGGGCCGCTGGCCGAGACCGGGATCTCGCCGGACTCTGCGCCGCAGATGCCGTTAAATACTTCTTTTTCGTCATCGGCGGCGAGGATCTTGCTGAAGACTGTGAGCGGCGTCCCGACTAGATCGACGCCGCGCACCAGCTCCTCACGACCGTCAGGATAAACGCGATAGACCATGATGGGCAGCACATTGAAGGCGTTGGGAATGGTGCGTCCGGTTAGGGTGAACCCACCCTGAATGTCGTCGAAAAAGAGACCGAAGGGCTTATCCTGCTTCTTTATCTGCGCGATGAGTAGCAGCTTAAGTTGCTCGCGCGAGACAGGCTTCGAGTTCACGATGACGAGGTTTGATTGGCGCGCCACGGGCTGTAGTCCAGCCTGTGCTCGACCGTGACCGTTGGAGTTAGCGAAGTCCTGGATAGGCGAGCGGCCCATGAGAAAGTTCTGCAGAATGCCGTCTTTGACCGCGACGACGGGGCGAGCGCGAACTCCCTCGTCGTCGAAGGTGTAGGAGCCGATCAGGTCAATGCCCGCATAGCGCTTGAGAGTGGGATCGAAGTCGACTGAGAGGAAGCTGGGTAATACAGACTGGCCGACCATTTTCTTGAAAGTCTGGCCCTCGGCCTCGTTCTTCTGGCGGTGACCCTCGATTCGATGGCCGAAGACCTCGTGGAAGAATACGGCGGTGGCGCGGCCCGAAAGGATCGCAGGACCGGTGTAGGGATCGACGATGGGCGCGGCGCGCAAGGCCTTCAGGTCGGCGATCATCTTGTCGACCGCCTTCAGAACCGTGACGTCGTTGGGTAGGTCCTGCGGCGTGAGCGCGGCGAAGGACTCGTAACGTGGCAGTTCCATTCCGTCGTCAGCCTTCGATGTGGCTTCAATGATGAGGCGATAGTAGGTGGTCGAGGTCTGAATCTCCGAACCGTCGCTTGATACAAACCAGCGAGTCTCCTGGTCGGCCTGAAAGGTCGCCGTGGCGTTGAAGACGTCTGCGTAACGATGGAAGGGCGCGGTGTAGCGACGCGTCTTCTCCTCCCACAGCTTGCGATCAACCTGCATAGTGGGGACGGCTTCTATGGTCTGCTCTGGCCTCTCGTGGGAGAAATCGTCGGATTTGTCCTCCTGTTCGACGGTGACCTCATTGTTGGTGGTCACGGCGGCGAACTGCGTGGTCGCAGCCTTGTATCGCTTGTCAGTCTCAAGCCACAGCGCAGAGCGGAGGGACATCGGATCGTCATCTACCGGAACGGGTACCATCGAGATGTTGGCCAGCCCCATGAGCAAACCACGCGCGCCCCGAACCTGATGGGTGTTGTCGAGCTTGTAATCGCCGACCCGGACCTCAACGTGTGCCACCCGATGATGGTCTGCGGTGCTTTGTAACAGCGCGCCAAACGAAGACGAAACGGTGGCAGTCTTCGAATCTGCAATCTCATAGCTAATGAAATAGGATGCAGGAGTCTGTTTTTTCAATTCTGAGAAATCACGATCGATCTCAGTCCTCGCGGCGCTAAGCATCGGAGAGGCGGGGGCGCCGATCGGGGATTGAGCGAAGGAATGGCCCGCTAAGGAACACACAACGATGTACAGGCAACCAACTGAGCGGCTCAGTTTGAAGATGTTCAAGGAAACCTCGATTCGGAAGCTACAAGGGAAGACTTTACCTTGGTTCTTGGAGTCTGAAGACGTTGGCGCGAGCTACTCATCTTTGCATGTGCCGGTTGCGAACAATGCCTTGACACCGCAGGGCGCTTCCACCATCTTCGGCCCAGAGTGTGCAACTCCCTCTACCAGCCACATTCTCTGTGCCCAGTCTGCTGGGTGGCGGGCTCTGAGATAGGCGAAGTAGGACTGTCCCCGTGCTAAACGTGTCGGCCCCTCCGCTTCACCTGCACATGAAACATCCAGATCCTTTTGCTGCGGATCGGTGTCTTCGTCGCCCATTAGATAAATAACGTCGGCCTTTGCATAGTCCGCTTCCATCTCAGGCCAGCCGTGTGCCCTGGTCAATTTCACGTACTCGGGAGCACCGCGCGTCCCATACTTCCATCTATCCCATCCACTGCATCCGAAGCCGTGCGATCCAGGTCGCTCGTCACTGAAGTACAGATACGAAGACGGGTTCGCAATAACATATCGCAGATGGATCCCCTTCGCCGCAATCTCCGATGCCGCTTTCCCCACAACGGCGTAACGTTGAACTGCCTGTCCGCCGCCCGAATGGCCCGCCAACACAATGTCCTTGAGGTTCGGAAACATCGCCTGATCGGCCAACCGCGATAAGAGGGCATCCAGGATTTCGTATGCGCTGATCCCCGCCGGACCCACAGCAGGGCCGCCCGCCTCCCACGCTCCGGTTCGCCAGCGCACCACGTCTGAGGGCAGGCTATGCGCCTTCACATCATCTTCATTTAGGAACTGTGGTGCTATCAGGATGCTGGCCGCTGCGCCTCTTCCAGCCTCGCGTGCTGCTCGCTGCAGTCCGCGATAGTACCCATCCACATCGCGGCCTTTGCCATGAAGCAGGATCACCGCTCGGGTGACGCCTGGCTGCGGTTTCGACCAGTCCAGCGAAATATCGAGTGGAACCACTGACACGCCCGACGGCGTCCGCACCTCAATCCTCTGGCTCGCGATGATCTGAACCGGCTCCTCGCCCACAAAATGGCGCGCACTGCATACCAACAGCCCAACCACCAACACTACGCGCCTAAGCGAGGTCATTCTCACACGACAATCCTTGCCGTCCCCAATCCAATGATCCCAGATGCTCAGCTCAGCAGTATTTGGGATTCCTAAGATTGGATAGATGGCTACCGACGCCATGCTACGACTGCAGGGCGTTGGTGGCGCGTGAGCTACATCACATATGATCCATGCCGCAACAGCCCCGACCTGTTGTCGATTGCTGCTTTCCGCTTCCCAACCGAGACCTCATGAAATAGCGGGTTTTGGAGTCTTTCGTCGTACTTGTTTCATTGGAATGCCGCCTGCGCAGTGGGCAAGCCCTCCTGGACGTAGAGTGCGGCTTCTAGAGTAGTTATTCTGTTCCAAGAAAGGCCGATTGGGTCGTGGCGTTGAGTATCCTTTTGGTGGCACCGCCTGTGGCTCTTGACTGACGGCCGATAGTTCCGCCATATCTTCGTGCAGATCTTCATCGCAGGAACTGCGCCCTGGACATGAGTTCGCTGTAAGGCAAGAGATCGTGTAGGGCACGTTCCGACCTCTACCATACGGGCTATAGGTTGTGAGTCGGGCGTTTTGTAGCGCCGCCTTCAAAATGGGATCTAGCCTGAACAAGTCCACGGAATTCTCCTCTCCAAGAGACTGACAGAAGCCGGCTTCAAAAAGCTAGACATATGTCCTCTTTTCTTTCGACCTCCTACTAGGGGCGCTCACACGCACTCTCAGAATGCCCCAACAAACTCCCTCACTCGCCACCAGACGAATGCGACCACAGCCTTACTGTCCCCGGTGCGGCTATCTGGTACGTCAGGCCTTCGCGCGCGCACTCCATCTTATTGCCAAAGGTATCCGCCGGCACTACAGCCTCCCATGGCTGCTGCGTCGGCGGCACCATTTCAGGAGCACATCCAAACATGAACATCGAATCCTACATCAAAACTGGCGACGAGATCGGCGTCATGTTTCGCTCCATGGCATTGATCGGTTTTTGCGGAACGGTATTAGAAGTCCGCGAAGGCGAGCCTGGCGCACGTGCAATTGTCATCGAACGTGCCGATGATTCCGCTGTTGGGGATCGTGTCGCCACGGTGCATGAAGACAAGGCGGTATTCAGCGTCTGCAGGGGTGATTCCTGGGTGGACGTTCCCTGTCTCTTGTCGCTGGCAGAGGCGGAGGCGGAGGCGAAGGCTGGCCGCGCGGTGGTCAATGAGCAGAAGCGTATCCAGAAGAAGGTTCCGCTCTTTGCGGATCAAGTCCCAGTCAATAGGCGTTCAGCCGCCAAATGGGTTGAGGGAGCGCGGTGCGCCGGCGAAGAGACCCTTGCAGTGCGGCACAACGCCGCCCATCGTGCAACCATGCTCCGGACGATGGTGTCGCAACAGGTCACGCCAAGCGAGTACGAAACGCTCGTCGCATCCCGTCAGCGCTACCCAGGGAGTGGGACGTACGGTGTGATCTTCTGGCAGAAGCAGCTCGACCACATCGCGCGAAGGCACGCCGGACATCTTTGTTCCTAAAGTGACTCTGGCGACCCACTTTCATTTCCGTGGCTCAAGGGGGATGCCGAATTGACCTGGCGAACGGCGCCGGGCGGCCCGAAGAAGGTCCGGGTACTCTTTATAGGCTCAGAATCAATCATGACCCGCCTAGTTGGAGAACCCTTCACCGATTACGACCCCGCGCTGATTCCGAAGCGCAACAATTGGCTCAAACCGCACGAATTCGAAGAGGCCGGGGAGGTGAGAACTCCACCGGCCGTCGAGGCCGCATGTCACCCACCGATGTCAGAATTGGGGCATCACCATGCAGAACGATGACAAACAGACGCTTCCCCAGCTCTTTATCGGGGTATTCCCGTGCGGGATCTCCTATTCGGACCGGCACCACGAAGAGCATGGAGATTTCAAGTCTCTGGCCTTCCTGCCTTATAGCTCGCTCGTCTTAGAGTTTCGCAAAGACTGTCCTGCCGAGTTGCGGAGCGAGATCATCGCGAGGGCGGCGGCTGTTCAGGCACGCAAGGGCGAACAGTACCAAATCTCAGGTTGCGGCCAGAACGTTTTGCTCGGTGGTGAAAAACGGGCATGAGAGAACGAATTGCGTCGCCTACTTCTGGCGATTAACGCCACATGAGAATGGCGAGTGCTCTTTGACTAAACACTCGCCATCTTCGATGGTTTGTTGGCAATAATGACTCTGACAGGCCTACGTGGTCGAAGGGGACGGAACCGACGTTTGGGGCGCAGTGGCCTTCTTGGCAGCTCTCTTTTTGGCAGCTCTTTTCTTGGGTGCACTCTTCTTTGAAGCCTTTTGGGCGGTCGTCTTCGGGAGCGCGGCAGCTACGACGGACGCCTGCGTGGGTTTCGCGGCTTTCTTAGCTGCTCTCCTGACCTTCGCCCAGCGCATCTTCATCGCCGCGGCAATTCTAGCGCGCCCTGCTGCCGAGATCTTGCGGCGAGGCTGAACCTTCGCCTTGGATGGTAGCGCTACGGGGATCGTCTTGGGCGAGCCACTCCCAATCGGGCGACCAGGCCTTCTTTTCGCTGCGACCGAGTCGGTCCCGGATAAGATTGCCTTCGCTTGCTGGAGACGCGAAATCTCTGCGTCGATCTCCCCAATAATGTCGATCATAGCCATCTCGTTAACCTCGGCATAAGAATATCCCAAATTGGGACACAAAACCCAACCCTACAGACCCGGGAGGCTTGGCTGGCACGTTGTCGAGATGAACGACGCCAAACCAGCTACGAGCTTCCCAGCTCCGACGACCCATGGGTGGTGGATCGAGAAACAGCAAGATTTGCGACGCCGTGGGGCAGCTCAACTCCCGCCCTCTGGCCCGTTTGGGTCCTTCTTCGTCCGATTAGCGACCGGCTAGAATCCTCTCGCACTCTAACTTTGCCCCAAATGGGCAAATGTATATCGAGTGTACAGCTTTTCTTTCGTTCGATAGTGGCACTGGTATATTGTTAGGTAGGCGTGCGGTTGTCTGATCGCACGTTAGAGGAGCTTTTATACATGCGACCGACCCTTGCCACTCCCTTTGCGCGATTGAGAGCGTTAACTGTAACTCTTGGGCTGTTCTTCTCGGTGGCCGCGGTGCAGGCATTCGCCGCAACACCAACCACAACAACGCTTACTGCATCCAGCAATAACGTGACTGCCGGCGCGGTGGTGACACTGACCGCAACGGTTACGAATCCAGCACCGGTTGCGCACGGCACAGTTGTCTTCTGTAATGCTTTGGCGTCTGAGTGTACCCCGGGCCGCGGCATTTACGGATCGTCCCAATTGACCAGCGGTGGGTCCGCGGCTCTCCGGTTGCGCTTTGGGACTGGAGTAGTGAACGTTCAAGCGCGGTTTCTTCCAACTAACGCAAACGCGGCCAGCACTTCTTTGACCAACTCGATCAGTGTGGGCGCCGGCCCCTCGTATACGAGCTCCACGTCCTTAGCGAAGAGCGGAGCCACAGGTAATTACACCTTATCTGGAACGGTGACTGGCTTTGGCTCAGGATCTTTACAGGGTTCGGTGTCTTTCATCGACACGACGAGCAGCAACTTGCAGATAGGTACGGCCGTACTTGGTACCCCTCTCCAGTCGTTGGCCGCACCAGTTTCATACGGAGTAGGTAATAGTCCTAATGCTGCGGTTGTCGCGGACCTTAACGGAGATGGCATACAAGATATTGTCGAAGCGAACTATGCCAACAACAGCTTATCGGTGCTTCTTGGCAAGGCCGACGGAACGTTCCAGCCCCAGGTTACCTACGCGACAGGAGTCGGGCCATACGGCGTCGCAATTGGGGACTTTAACGGAGATGGCATCCCGGATGTTGTAACGCCCAACGGCGACGGCACCATCTCGGTGCTGCTTGGGAATGGGGATGGGACGTTTCAAGCGCAAGGAAGCTATGCAACCCCAGGGGGGCCAGTTGCCGTGTCGGTGGCGGACTTCAATGGTGACGGCATACAAGATTTGGCTATCGCATGTAACGCATCAGGCACGATCTCCGTCCTTCTCGGGAATGGTGACGGAACCTTTCAGAACCCGGTGACGTATGTCATCGGGCGCAACCCATCAGCAATTGCCTCCGGTGACTTCAACGGTGACGGTGTACGGGATCTAGTGGCCACGAATGCTTCCGACGGCACCATCTCCGTTCTCCTGGGCAACGGAGACGGGACTTTCCGCCCTCAGGGCACGTATACGGCTGGCAGTTGGCCCTATGCCGTTGCGACGGGAGATTTCGACGGAAATGGCACTTTGGATCTGGCCGTCACTAACTACAGCAGCAACAACGTCTCGGTTTTTCTAGGAAACGGTGACGGGACTTTCCAGCCGCAGGCAAAGTACACGACAAGTGGCCCACTGTCGGTGGCCGTGGGAGACTTTAACGCTGATAGCACTCCGGACCTCGTAGTCGGCAATTACAGCACCAACAGTGTCACGGTACTCCTTGGCAATGGAAACGGAACTTTTCAAGCGGGAGTTTCACACGCGACGGGCTCGGGTCCTGGGTCGGTTGCCATTGGGGATTTCAATGGAGACGGACTTCCGGATTTCGTAACTGCGAACAATATGACCACCACAATCTCCATTCTGCTTGGAGACGAGAGTGAGACTTATAGGGTCAGCGGCTTTTCTGTTTTAGGGAGCGGCACGCATAACGTGGAGGCGGTTTATCCAGGCGACGGGAGTCGAACATCAAGTTCGTCCCCGACAGTTGCGCTGACGGCCTCGCTCGGGAGCCAGACGATCAGTTTTGCCACAGTATTGCCGACGTACTACGGTGTGGGGTACGTTACCCTCTCCGCCACCGGGGGTGCTTCAGGGAACTCGGTCGTGTTCAGTGTCGTCTCCGGACCCGCATACATTGCCAATGGCAATTGGCTAGAAATCACTGGAGTGGGCACGGTGGTGCTTGCTGCTGATCAGGCTGGAAACAGTAGCTACGCGGCAGCACCAGAGGTCACTCAAAACGTTGTTGTAGGTAAGGAATCGCAGACAATTACCTTCTACTCGCTCGCGAGCGTGACATACGGAGTTGGGCCGATTACCCTCTCAGCAACTGCAAGCTCCACGCTGCCTGTGAGCTACACCGTCCTCTCGGGACCTGGCACGGTTTCCGGCAACACCCTGACGGTCACCGGGGCGGGGACTATTGTTATTGCCGCGGATCAGGCCGGGGATCCCTCCGTTCTCGCAGCTCCGGAGGTCACGCAAAACCTTGTAGTGTTGCAGGCTAATCAAACGGTTACGGTAGGGACATACCCAACATCTGTAACGTATGGTGTGGCTCCTATTTCCTTGTCTGCGTCGTCCACCTCGGGACTCGCTGTAACCTTCACTTTGCTTTCGGGCCCTGGCAACCTTGCCGCGAATACGCTGACCGTCACCGGCACCGGGACGATATGGCTGGAGGCCACTCAAGCCGGGAACTCCAACTACCAGCTTGGAGCTGCGAATCCATTTTCTATAAGCGTCCTTAAAGCCACTCCGATATTATTGATCGCTTCCTCTGGAACGCCATCGTCGTATGGCTCTTCGGTCACGTTTACAGCCACCACTTCAAACGGCCCTACAGGCTTGGTCATTTTCAACGATGGTGGTTCCGGCGTAGCCGAGGGAATGGTGTCCGGGAACACGGCAGTCGGCTCCGTGTCGTCCTTGAGTGTCGGTTCCCACACCATCACGGCCAGCTACCACGGAGACAACAACTACAACTCAGTAACTTCGAACCCCATGACTCAAGTGGTCAGTGCTCAGCCGCAGTCGATCATCTTCGCGGCGTTGCAGTCCACGGTGACAGCCGGCGCTTGGCCTGTTGCCCTGTCGGCGACGGCGACTTCCTACCTTCCTGTCACCTTCAGGGTGCTGTCTGGCCCGGGAACCGTTGTCGGAGATACCCTCACAGTCACCGGCCTGGGAACTGTAGTGGTGGCCGCTGATCAGAGTGGCAACGCGCAATATGCCGCCGCTGCAGAGGTGACGCAAACTATCACAGGTGTGTCCGGTGTCACGCTGGCCGGAATGGTAGGAATTGTTCCCGGCTCGATCAATACAATTGCTGGGACTGTCAATTGGAGTGACAACGACCTTACTAATGGTAGCTACGTGGTTAGTTCGGCCTACCTCAATCCCATAGCCGGATTAGCTGCTGCCTCTAATAGGGATTACTACCTGAGTACCAATGATGGCGAGATATTCAGCGTATCGGCTTCCACAGGCGCAATGACCAATGTTGCTGGCTGTAACGGCGACTCAGGTCCTTGCAATTGGCTGGCACCTGGTGAATCCGGCCCAGCTCTACAGAATGGTTACTCCTATGCGAAAGGCATCGTAGTCGACGCTAATCAGAACGTCGATTTCACGGATGGCGGCGAGAATGTTTATCAACTAAACACGCATACGGGGGTCCTGACCAACCTCGGCCCTAATATGGATGACCCGACTGGGGCCATAGCCGTCGACTCGGCGGGAAATATCTATGCTGGGGATGACGTGAACATCGTTTGGAAGTGGACCGCGCAAACACAGACATGGAGCATCTTTGCAGGCACTGAATGGACGGATGGAAATTCAGGCGATGGTGGGCAAGCCACAGATGCTCAGTTAGGGTTGCCGGCGAGTCTCGCAATTGATAACGCGGGGAATTTGTACATCAGCGACACCGAATACAACGTGATTCGTAAAGTCGACACGGCCACGGGGATCATTACAACGATTGCGGGAACCACCGTGGCTGGTTATTCAGGTGACGGCGGGCAGGCAACCGCGGCTCAAATTGGTCAGGTTTGGGGCTTAGCAACAGACCCGGCCGGAATCCTCTACCTTGCTGATTCAACTTACAACGTTGTACGCCAGATTGTCCCGTCGACAGGCGTTATTACCACGATTGCAGGAAATGGAGCACCTGCATATTCGGGCGACGGCGGTTCTGCCACCTCGACAAGCCTCAACTCACCGACGCTATTGACGGTTGATACCTATGGGAATCTTTATGTTGTTGATCAAACCAACTCAGTGATTCGAGAAATCGGGCCTTCGGGGGTTCTTAGCTTTGGCTCTGTCTCGGTCGCGAGCGACTCTTCCCCATCGCCTGTCACGCTCGAGAACCGCGGAGTCTCGGCAGTCCAGTTCAGCGCCAATCCGAGCTTCACCGGCGACTTCAGCGCCGCGGCCGGGAACACTTGCGGCACGGCCAACTCCACGCTGGCGGTTGGTGCCACTTGCACGATTCCAGTTGTCTTCACTCCCACCGCACCAGGGGCTCGCACGGGCATCTTGACTCTTACCGACAACGGGATGTCCACAAGCCAAGAGGTTAGTCTGAGCGGGACGGGAGTGGCCGTGACTCCGTCAATATCTGTCTCTTGCTCCCCAAATCCAATCACCTACGGACCCCAGACGACGACATGCACAACAACTGTGGGTGGTGGCGCGACGGGTTCACTCGTGTGGACGATCAATGGCGGAGCTTGGACCACGACCACCTTAAGTGGGGGCTCGTCTTCGGCTGGACTCGGCGCCGGAACTGTAGCGGGATCGCAGACCATCGGTGTCACATATTCAGGCGACAGCAGCCACAACCCGGCAACCGCCTCCACGACGCTGACGATCAACAAGGCAACGCCAAGCCTTACGGTCACCTGTAGTCTCGGTACGATCACCTACTCTAACGTAGCGACGTCTGCCTGCACCGCAAGCATCAGCAGCGGGGCAACAGGAACGCTCACATGGACGATCAATGGCGGGGCGTGGACATCCACGGCCCTCAACGGCACGGCGTGGTTTGGAGCGGGAAACGCTCCCGGCACGTACACACTAGCAGCAGCCTATGGTGGCGATGCCAACTACAACGCAACAAGCGCATCGACCTCTGTGACGGTTCAGAAGGCGACACCCACTCTGACTTGGGCGAATCCATCACCGATCACCTACGGCGCGGCACTATCGGTTGCACAGCTCAACGCCTCGTCGGGCGGAGTTGCAGGTTCGTTTGTCTACGCTCCCGCGCTCGGAACGGTGTTGGGCGCCGGGTCACAAACCTTATCCGTGACCTTTGCCCCCACCGACTTGACCGACTACAGCACCAAAACCGCTGCGATCACCCTGGTGGTCAACAAAGACGCACCCACAATCACGCTGACAACACTGACTAATCCAGCTACCTATGGTGCTCCCGTTACCTTCACCGCTCAGATGCCGTCGTCGGCTACCGGCTCAATGACGTTCCTTGACGGTACGACCGTACTCGGCACCGGCAATATCGTCGGTGGAGTTGCCACCTACACAATCAACACCCTCTCAGCCGGGTCGCACAGTATTACGGCCAGCTTCGCTGGCGACAGCAACTACTCGTCAGCCGTTTCGCCCGTAGTAACGCAAGTCATAACCAGGACTGCCGCGACAATCTCTCTGACATCGAGCCTAAATCCGTCGACGTACGGCGACGCCGTGACATTCACCGTGACGGCTACGGGTGTAGCTGGTTTGGGCACACCCACCGGAACGGTTGCGGTATCTGACGGAGGGACGCTGCTAGCCACAGTTACACTCGATGCATCCGGGACGGCGACAAAGGCTATCCAAACGCTGATCGTTGGCTCCCACTCACTGACAGCAGTTTATGGGGGAGACACAAATTACAAATGAGAGGCCTAATTACCCCTGCTTGCTGACGCATGGGCGCGCTTCATTGACTCGAACATGTGCGTGGCGGACTCCTTCTTCGCCGCGACCCACCGCTGAGCGCCGGGCAGCTTCAGGCCGAGCAGGCGATCCTGACCGTGACAACCTACAAATTCTGGGAGCGGACAACGGAATCACGGACATGGCAGCGGTCCGGAACATACGTGAGCGGACGATCGAGGACCTGAAAGCCAAGTTTTCCGCGGCAAACGAAGAACCCAGAACAAACCCGTAGTGAAGTCCCAAAAACAAGCGCGGCTCCCCATGTGTAAGCCGGAGCGGAGTTCCCTTCGAGGAGAAGAGCTTGCCTTACTGTTCGTCGGCCGGCTCAATGATGGTGACTTTTGAGCATCGGCTGCAGAGATATGAGTTTTCCCATCGCGCAATGCGGAGCGGATATTTCAACTTGTTCCACCGGATGGCATCAAAGACCATGAATACCCCAAAGAGAAACACGACACTGGCGACTTCCGAGATCTCTGATCGGAGCTGGTACATCGCCGCAGCCGCAAGGGTGCCAACTCCGAGAAGCAAAATGCAGACGCGCCAAAATACGAGCCGTGGCTTCGGTGGCGAGCACTTTTGAGCCACAATGCTCTGTCTAAATGTTTGCGACCAGCCTGTCTTGAGTATCAATCCGCGCTTCGAGCGGGCCATAGTTGAGCCGTTACCGTAGACCGTAGCAAAAGACTTGAGATAGGCCCGGGAACCGCAGTACGCGCAGCAAAATGGATCTCTGGCTCGTGACTGCGGCCCTCGCCTCTGCATGTACGGTGTCAGTGCAACATTCGCCGCCCTCACAGTCGCGACTGAAGACGGAGATTGAGGCCTTGGGTCTTTTGTTATACGGAGGTCCATTGACACGATTATACCGCGTCAACAGTGGCACTGGTATACCTTACTTAGATCGCCGCGCAACTCGCCTAGTCGTCGTACGCTGGCTGGGTGTTGAACGCCCACGTCGCCGACGCCGTTTGCTTTGCGGCTTTTCGCGCAAGCCCTGGAGTTCGGCTTCTACCTTGATCAAAGCGCGGATCATCGCACTCTTGTTTGTGGAGGCCAAAACGGTCTCACATAGATATTCCAACAACGCATCGATATCAGTTGTGAAGTTGAACCGCTTCATCACGAGAGATTCCGAACTGGGCGGGTCCTCCAACAATACATCTGACTCGCTGAGAATTTTGAATCGAGCATCGTCGGCCAAATACTGCTCGATCAGTTGACTGACGAGCTCGAGGTACTTGACGCGCATCGTCTTGACCAGCGATGCAAGAAGGCCGACCGTCTCAACATCCAGATTGAAACTCGTCGCGATGTACTCGGTCTCTTTCTCTGCCGCTCCATCTTCAATCTTCGTTCTCGCGACGCGAGGCACGAATGGCACGACGGCAGTCGCCGCCATCTCCGCGGCGGCGACAATCTTTTTCGGCGCCTCTTGGAGCGTAGACATTAAGCCGCCTACCCGCGAATGATCGACGTAGTAGCGAATGATGAGGCGGCACACCTCGGAGATGCTGCCCGTGCCGCAGATCCGAAAGGCAAGCGCGGACGCGAGCGCAAGCGTCTCGTCATTTTGGTGAACACGGATTTTGTTGATTTTGTTGCTGTCCGTCCAGCTTGAACTGCGATCGAGGAAGTAGGACCGAATCGCTTCCTCAAGCAAGTCGTTTGCGGACACTTCTTCAATCATCCGCCGCGTCAACTTACGGTAATTCAGACGAGATTGATACTTCAACGATTTCAGGCCGTCACGAAGATCGTCGTTGACATAGATATAGAGGGCTTGTTCCGAAGTTTTCGTACTAGTCGTAGATGTCATGGGGGCATCGCATCCCGGGGCTATAGGTAATTATCAACTGTGGCCCTATGCATTCGCATTTATCTTAGCATGTCGCGCTACAGAGGCCAGCCCTATTCTAGCACGAATAGTACCGCTGGTATATTGGG
>Ga0302140_10001230_pt1 | contig 33502 bp, 29 predicted proteins | sample I_Bog_E1_1_FD_202095 | JGI IMG/M metagenome (GOLD analysis project Ga0302140, IMG submission 202095) | Peat permafrost microbial communities from Stordalen Mire near Abisko, Sweden - I_Bog_E1_1 | ecosystem: Environmental > Terrestrial > Soil > Wetlands > Peat | place: Sweden: Abisko, Stordalen... | reverse complement strand
GTTGGTCAGGGCCTGGATAGGCAGGGTGAGAATGTTGGGCTTGTGCGCCGTGGTGATTTTGGCCGTGGTGGAAAGGCCGGGGCGCAGTTCCGGGTCTGGCTTATCAAGGGTGACTACGACTTTGAAGTCTTTGGCTTCTTCGGTGCCGGTAGTGCTTTGCGAGGTGGCGATGCCGGTGGAGCGCAGAATGGCCTGATCGCCGACCAGGGTGACGTGGCCTTTGAAGATCCGCCCAGGCAGGGCGTCGACGCTGACGTCGGCGGGCTGGCCGTTTTGTATGTTGACGATGTCGGTCTCGTCGACTTTGACTTCCGCGGTGATGACGCTCATATCGGCCAGCGTCATGAGGGTGGAGCCTTCGGCGTTCTGGATGCCGACGACGACGGTTTCGCCTTCGCGGACGGGCAGGTTGGTGACGATACCGTCGAAGGGAGCGACGGAGACCGTCTTGTCCAGCGCGTCTTCGTTGAAGCGCAGTGTTGCCTGGTTGTTGGTGACCTTGGCTTTCGCTGATTCGGTTTGCGCGCGAGCTTGAATGAGCGCGGCGTTGGATTGATCGAGTGTGGCCACGGCCAGGTCATAGGCGGCCTTTTTAGCGTCGAAGTCCTGCTTAGCCATGATGCCGCCCTTGTAGAGGGCCTGGGCGCGCTCCCAGTCGAGACGTTTCTGCTCGAGGTCGGCCTTGGAGTGCTCGACGGTGGCCTTGGCTGTGGCTTCGGCCGCGATGTAGGAGGCTACGTCAGTCTTCGAGGAAGAGATCATAGCCTGTTGGGCATCGACATTGGCACCGGCCTGAACGTCTTCCACGCGGGCGAGCACCTGCCCCTTAGTGACGTGGTCGCCCTCCTTGACCAGGAGGTGGGTAATGCGACCGAAGGAAGTGGCGCCTACGTTGACGTAAGTTTTCGGTTTGATCTGCCCGGTGCCGCTGACGATGGTGGAAAGGTCCTGGCGAACCACTTTGCCGGTGAGCACCTTGGTATAGCCGGACTGCGCCTTGTAGATCATGGCGAAAACTCCGCCGCCGGCCAGCAGAACCACGAGAGCGATGATGAGGACTTTTTTCATATCAGAAGGTTGGTAAGGAAGTCTCCGTTGTCAGTGTACGCAAAGGACGGCTGACGGGTTCCCGGGAAAAGCAGGGATTAGGGATTAGGGATCAGGGCATAGAAAAGCGAATTGGAGTGTTTGGGTGACGTTTCCTTGAGCGAATTGTCCAACTATCACCTCAATTCTTGCCCAGCCCTGTTCGCCACCGTAGAATAGGGGTTTGCAGGAGTAGGAAAATCGTATGAAGCAGAGTGTTCGCAATCTTTCTCGCGTGACGACAGGCATTTCCTTGCCGTCGGCGGCCTTGGCAATTGGATTTGGCTGGATGGCTTTGGGTATGGCGAGCGTGCCGGCGTTGGCTGGCACGGCCTTTGGCCTGCAGGAGCCGGCCCAGCCGCAGACAGCTGGCACCCCGGCGGCAACTACCCCGGCCGCAACGACGCCACCGGCAACGGACGCGAAGGCTGATACGGATAAGGGCAAGCGCAAAAGGCTGGACAAGCCGGATGAGACGGACCCTTTGAAGCGTCCACTCAGCGATAAACAGCGCTTCAGCCGCCAGAAAGAATTGCATGCCGAGCTCGGCGACACCTATAAGAACTGGCTGAACCAGGATGTGGTCTATATCATTTCGGACGAAGAGAAGAAGGCCTTTAAGAATCTGAGCAACGATGAGGAGCGGGACGCCTTCATCGAGCAGTTCTGGCTGCGCCGCAATCCGGACCCGGATTCCTCCGACAACGAATACCGTGAGGAACATTACCGCCGCATCGCTTATGCCAACGAGCATTTTGCAGCCGGCAAGCCGGGGTGGAAGACGGATCGCGGTCATATATACATTGCTTTCGGCAAGCCGGACTCGATTGAGTCGCATCCTTCGGGCGGCACATATGAGCGGCCGATTGACGAGGGCGGCGGTGAAACTTCGACTTTCCCGTTTGAAACCTGGCATTACCGGTATCTGGAAGGCATTGGCGACAATATCGATCTGGAATTCGTGGATACCTGCCAGTGCGGCGATTATCACTTTACGATCGACCGCTCGGAAAAGGATGCGCTGTTGCATGTGCCCGGAGCCGGCGAAACTATGTCGGAGCAGATGGGGCAGTCCAAGAAGGCCGACCGTTTCAAGGGAGGCCTGGAGTCGCTTGGTGCGGGACCGAACGGCGCCAGCAACCAGTCCAAGCAGTTCGACCGGATTGAGCTTGCGGCCAAGATTTTCGCGCCGCCGCCGATCAAGTACAAGGATCTGGAGAGCTTCATTTCGAATCACAAGCTGCTCACCGGGCCGGTCTTCCCCTTCGATGTGCGCACGGATTTTGTCCGCGTGACCGAGGATACGGTGCTGGTGCCAATCACGCTGCAGATCAAGAACCGCGACGTAACCTTCACCACCAAGGAGGGAGTGTCGAAGGGTGTTGTCGACATTCTGGGCAAGGTTTCTACTATCACCGACAAGGTGGTTCAGACCTTTGAAGACCCGGTGGAGATTACCGAGCCGGCGGAACTGCTGCAGGGAGCGTTAGACAAGCAGTCGGTTTACTGGAAGGCGCTGCCGCTGCGTCCGGGCCGCTACCGGCTTGATATTGCCATCAAGGATGTAAACAACCCGGATCACGTTGGCATTTACGCGCAGAGCATCAATGTGCCCAAGTTTGACGATGAGACGCTTGCGACTTCTTCGCTGATTCTGGCTGATTCGATGTACGCGGTGCCGAGCCAGACGATCGGGACGGGCAGCTTCATCCTGGGCAATATGTATGTTCGTCCGCGGGTGGGTCCGAATGCGGCGACCCCTGTGAAGTTTACCCGCAACCAGAAGCTGAATTTCTGGATGCAGGTCTACAATCTGGGCATTGACGACAAGACCAAGAGCAATTCGGCAACGGTTACGTATGAGATTCGCGACGCGGCCACGGACAAGCTGCTGCTCGAGACGCATGAAGATTCGAAGGATATGAGCGCGCACAGCGATCAGCTGACGATGGATCGCAGCGTGGCGCTTGCTGGCTTGCAGCCGGGTAAGTACAAGGTGACGATCCGGGTCAATGACGCAATTTCAAAACAAGAGATTGCGCAATCGGCCCCTTTTGTCGTGGAATAGGAAGTACCCCCAAAGAAACGGTACCGCCGGGCTACGGACCTGGTTGGCCGCAGGCAATTCAAGTTTCAGGAGAAGGCCAATACAGGAAAATGCCGGCATGGAAACATGCCTGATTGCGATTCGGTTGCCCCAAAAACTGTGAAGCGTATTGTTCAACAATTCGTCGAATCGCAACTGGCCGTTTCGCCATGGGTAGTCGTGTCCGCAGCGCTGATTCTTCTGATTTCGCTGGGTTCGGCGCCGATTGCCGCAGGAGTGGCTTTCAGTTCGGGATCGGTGGCCGGCGTGGTGCGGGATGTTTCCGGCGTCCCGCAGATCGGGATCGCAGTCGAGCTGTTACGGTCTGATTCGTCGCTGGCGGCCCGGGTACTTACCGATCGCAAGGGCGCCTACAGCATCTCTTCCATCCTTCCTGGTCAGTATTCGATCAAGGCCGTGGGCGGAGACTTTATTCCAACCCTCAAGCAGAATCTCCGGATTCGTGCGAACACGGTTGTCGATCTGACGTTGAGCAGCCTTTACGACCTGATGCAATTTATGCCGCAACCGCAAAGGTTGCGTGAACGCGCCAGGGACGACTGGGCGTGGACGCTGCGTTCGGCGCAGAACCGTCCGCTGCTGCGCTGGCAGGAAGACGGGTCGCCGATCCTGGTTTGGGACGGTTCCGCGGAGACTGCAAATACCGCTGAGTCCCGCCGATTGGCGGCAAAGCGCCGAACTCGTGTGCAGGCTACGGAGGGCCAGAGGCAGTTTGGATCTGGAAGCAATCAGGTTTCGATGGCCATGCTGCGGGATGCTCCGGTTCGGCGCCGTTTGGCGATGAGCGCGGAGTTTGCCCCGGATGCTTCCGGCGTAATAGACGCGATGGTCGGCATGCGGCAGCAGATGGCGGACTCCGGTATGGGATCCAGTTCGGTGCAGACGCTTTTTGCGGTGATGGCGGACCCGGAGGCAGGCGCGGGCGACCGGCAAGGATTGCAGGAGGCGTCGATGCGCACCTGGGAGTCGCTGCAACTGCTGAATGCGCTGGATGCCGAGGCTGGATCGGATCAGGTGCTGGCGCGGGTGGGAGATGGCCGGAGCGTGCTCGCGGCTCTGCCGTTTGCCAGCTTGGCCATGCACCGGGGCGAAAGCACGCTGGAGTATCGAGTGGCGACAGTGCGATCGGCGGAACCGGATGCCAGTGAGGCGATGCCCGGAGCCTGGCTGCCTGTTTTGAGCGAACGCAATGGCGAACTGGTTCTGGAGCATGGGCTGCACCAGGAGCTGGGTTGGTCCACGTTCGCCGGTCCGGCGGAAATGCGATTGGTGATCTACGGTGACACGCTGGAAAATCCAACGATCGAAGCCTCGGGCCACCTGAGCGCCGCAGAAAACTCGGGCGGCTGGATGCTGGTGGATGGAGCCAGCGGATTGGTGCGTGCGGCTGGACCCAGCTACTCAGCGAAAGGTGTGCTGGCGTCGGTGGAGAGCCGGTTGCCAGGCAACAACCGGGTGAAGCTGAGTTACGCCAGCGGCGACGCGCTGGTGATGCAGGCTGCACCGAATCCTGAGACTGTGGCTTCGATCCTTTTTGGTACCCATGCACGTCGTGCGCAGATGTACTCGCTGGCGCTTTCGGGGACGGTGGAGGGGTTGGAGACGCAATGGCGGGCGAGCTACCGCTGGCAGCCGGAGTCGACAGTGACCGAGGTTGCACCCTATGCGTTGAATGCCGCCGAGCCTTATCTTAACGTGAATATCCGGCAGCCGATCCATCTATCGGGCCAGGGAACCTCCGGGTTGGAAGCGCAGTTGGATTTGCGCAATCTGCTTGCGGAAGGCTATCAGCCGTTTATCACCAGCGATGGAACGCATTTGTACTTTGCTCAGGCGCAGCGCTGCTTCCGCGGCGGATTGGCGTTCACCTTTTAGCCTGGAGAGTGTTAGCGCATTCTTTATCCGAAGTTGATAGCGTTCTTCCAGAGTTCAGGCCAGGGCAGGCGCGGCGGTCCGCAGAGAAATATGTCGGGATGCTCCTCGGACTCTTCGTTGGGAACTCCCTGGGAGTTGCCATTGTGACCGGCGAGCCGGCAGTTGGTGAAAATCTCCTCCGCATGCTTCTCAGACATTCCCAGAGCGATGAAGGTCGTTGGCGCCGGGGAGGGATAGCCGCGCAGCCAGGCGGAGTTGGTGGCCCCGATGGGTACCGGCAGGCGGTAGGCTGGACCCAGGATTTCGATGGCGCCTTGTTCACCGTAATTCTGTGTCACTATGCCTAAGCTTGCTTGCTGTTCCGGTGGCAACTTGTCGCGGATGCCGGCGACGGTCCTGACCAATTCTTCCCAGCCGAATTCTTCGCGAAGGTCGCCATTGCGCGCGAGAGCGAATTGGCGCAGCGGGCCATCCGGCGCCAGGGGAAGGATTATGGCACAGGCGTAGATTCCGACCGCTAAGAGGCCGGTGAAGAAGATGTTCTGGATGGCCAAGCGCCAGGGCCGCGCAATGGTTGCGAGCCACTGCTCTCCCACGGTCGCTCCCGAAGCCAGCAGCATGGGGTAGGCTGCTGCAAGATAGTAGCCGCGGCCTTTGGCCAGGAAGAAAAGGGCCAGCGGAATCAGGTACATCCACGCGATGAGACGGTAGCGCCTGCTGCGCATTAGCCAGATCAGGCCTGCGATCGCCAACGGAGCAGCAAAAACGTTGATGCAAATGCGTATCTGGTCCACCAGGAATCCATCTGCGCGGCCTTGTCGCACGTCGCGAGCGTGGATGTGTTGCAGGAACTGGTAGGAAATGAATTCGTGCCGCATTTGCCACAGGAAGTTGGGCAGAAACAGGAGCAAGGCGACGGAGAAGCCTGCCCAGAACCATTTGGAGAGGAAATAGCGCCGGGCGCCGGTGAGCGCCATGCCGCCGAGGATTCCGGCGATGTAGAAGACGATCGAATACTTGGTGAGGAGCCCGAGGCCAAGCGCCACGCCCACGCCCAGCCACCAGCGCGCATCGTCGGATTTGAGAACGCGTATAACGCAGTAGGCGGCGAGTATCCACCAGAGGTAGTCAAAGGACGAATATTGAAACTCGGTGCCTTCAAAGAGCGGCAGGGGGGAAAGCGCGACGGCGAGCGCTGCCGCGCCCTGGGCGAGCCGGCGACCACCCAATTCACTGGCCATGAGGCCGGAAACCAGGATTGCTAAGGACTGGGCCAGCACGGAGAACAGGCGTAGCCAGACGAGGGACACTCCGAAGAATGCGAGTCCGATATGTTCCAGAAAGGGAGTGAGCGGAGGATATGCGACAAAACCCCAGTCGAGGTGACGCGCGTCGGAAAGGAACTGGAACTCGTCGCGGTGAAAGCCATAGCGGCCGTTGGTAATTAAGTGCAGTAGCGCAACGCTGCCCGCGATGATGAGCAGAATCCAGGTTTCGGTGCGATGCGGGACGGTCTCCGGCTGTCGCGCGGTTGCATTGGGCATGCGGTTCCTCTCCAATTTGGCCCTTTACCCGATCTGGTACGTTGGGGCTTTGGTTTCCGTTCCGTCCTTTCCACACGGTGCAGAGTTGTTTGGCATGGCTGCAGAACTGGGCTTGACCGAAATCGCCGTTTTGTAGCTCCGGGGCGAGAAGTTCTCGGTGATCTGGCGGCCGGCTGCCGACACGACGCATACCCCGACGATGCGGTCAGAGGTTGGCCGGTAAGCGGGAATATGGTAGAATCCTTCTTGGATCGATGCTTCGGCGACGCTTTAAAGCGGCTCTCCTGGAGTTCGATTTCCGACTATTCTGAACGGACCTGTAGCTCAACTGGCAGAGCATTCGACTCTTAATCGACAGGTTGTGGGTTCGATTCCCACCGGGTCCACCAATTCAACTCCCAAATCGAATGGCTCTAGGATCATTCAATATCCCTTGTGTTTGAGTGTTTTGAGCAGCGTGAATTCTGGCTGTTGTCCGATTGCGGCGGTTTTTTCGTTGCGGACCGTGGTGCGCCAGTCGCTTCTTTGAGATCTGTGGCGGGGGTGTGGCAGCACCCCATTGCATAGTCAGCTCGATTCATGCAGTCCGTCTTCTTTACGCCCGCAAACCTTCTGCGACGCGATCAGTGCCCGGAAATCGGAGCAATGGAGTCGAGTCGTAAGTCTTCGGGGATATGTAAGGGAGGCTCTTGGCTATCGCTTCAGAAGTGGCTATAGGGGATAACCTGAGATATTGGCTTAGGCTAAGGATGTTAGTCTCGGTCACCATGGATAGCTTTTTGAGCAAAGCAACGCGGGAACGGGTGTTGCTCGGGGCGTCTGGGCTGATCATTGCGCCGGGTAGCTGCGACGCTCAAAATTGCTCAGTAATTTTGAGCGCCTGCGCAGAGGATCGATCCAACTTGACACCTCGATTTCGTTGCGTCCAGTTTGATTGAATTTGCTGTCGGCCGATAGTCCTGGACTTGCGGGAGATTAGGGCATTCTCTGGTGTTGTGAATTAGGACGCGGTGCGAGACGCAAACTTTCACAAGAAGGAAGACGTACCAATGCCGAACCCTGAGATAGTCCTGAGAGAGCGGGGACCGCAGTGCACAAGGTCTGTTCTCAATAGTTCGAGTGCGAAGTGTATGCGCGCAAATGCCGGAAGCTTCGTGAAAGAAGCAGGTCGGGAGAGATGCTGATGGATTCTGAAACCAGATACCGGCGACTGTTTGAAGCCGCGCAAGACGGTATCCTGATCCTCGATATCAACACGGGAAGAATCACTGATGTCAACCCATTCCTTGCGACGCTGTTGAAGTATTCTCACGATGAGATGCTCGGCAAGACAATCTGGGATATAGGTCTTATCAAGGATATAGAAGAGTCCAAAGCTGAATTTAGGAAACTCAAGGCGGATCAGTTTGTTCGCTATGATAACTTGCCCTTGATGAGTAGAGATGGGGAGTCCATCAGTGTCGATGTGGTGAGCAACGTCTATCGGGTCGAGGGGCGAAAGGTCATCCAATGCAACATTCGCGATATTCGACATCGCAAAGACACCGATGAATGGGAAGCACGAAATCGCCAAGCCCAGAAAATGGAGGCTGTTGGCCAGCTTGCAGGAGGGCTTGCGCACGACTTTAACAATCTTCTGGGGGTCATTCTGGGATATTGCGAGGTGCTTCAGGACCAGCCGCTGCCCGAACCAACTCGCAGGATGATTTCAGAGATCCACAATGCAGGTATGTCCGGCAAGAACCTCACCCAGCGTTTGCTCGCATTCAGCCGTCGGCAGGCGCTCCAGCCAGTTGTTCTGAATTTGAATGAGATTGTGCATCGCATGGAGAAGATGTTGGGCCGATTGATTGGTGACGACATTGAACTCGTGAGCGTTCTCGCCGAGGACGCTGGAATGATCAAAGCCGATCCAGTTCAAGTGGAACAGGTGCTGATGAATCTAGCGATCAATGCCCGAGATGCCATGCCAAAGGGAGGGAAGATCGTGATTTCGACATCCAACGCAAAGATCGATGCAGTCTATGCCCTACAACACCCTTCCTTTGTGCCCGGAGAATTTGTGATGCTGAGTGTGACTGATACTGGGACTGGGATGGATATTGAGACCCAGTCCCGTATCTTTGAGCCGTTCTTCAGTACGAAGCCTGCCGGACAAGGCACTGGACTAGGCTTATCCACTGTCTACGGCATTGTGAAACAGAGTGGGGGAGCGATTGCCGTTTATAGTGAACCGGGCGAGGGATCGACTTTTCGAACCTATTTTCCTCGATGCGAGGAATCACCGGTCGCCTTCCAGCCAGCCAAAGCGACGCCTGTATGCGGGGGAAATGAGACAATTCTGCTTGTAGATGATGCCGACCCACTTCGCGAACTTACTCAGCGCCTTCTCGAAGACTGCGGCTACACGGTGCTGAACTCAGGCGACCCGGCTGAGGCGCTCTGCATAGCAGCGGAGCACCCCGGACCGATACCGCTGTTGATCACGGATATGATGATGCCTGGTTTTAGCGGTTCTGTTCTTGCTGAAAGACTTGCAAAATTCAGACCAGAAACCAAGGTTCTGTATGCATCCGGGTACATCGATCATTCCTTGGCCCAGAGTGGGGTGCTTGGTGAAGACTACGCCTTTCTTGAGAAGCCTTTCTCGCGGGATGACTTGTTGCGGAACGTGAGAAAACTTCTCGATGCTTCATTGCAACCCTCGCAAACTTCTTGACCTATCCCGGAAGTCATTCCTGAGTCCCGTGATTTCGCCGAATTTGACTCACCTTGATCTGAACTCTTCGTCGCAAGAAGATTTCCGGTGCCGTTTCCCCTTGTCAGGGTCTTTTGAGCCTCATGGGGTCTCCTCAAGTCCCTGGGGCTAACGGAAACGTTCGCGGATAAGGCCAACTTCCGTGTCGTCACTGGAAAAGCGCATAAGGTTTGCCGATACTAAGCGAGCGAACGTACTGTCGATCGCGAGCCGCGGACCTGCCTTCCTAGTCTCCCGTCGCCGACAGAGAATACCGTTCAAACGGGAAGGAATGGGCAATGTTTTCGATCCTCGGGATTCTTGTTGTCTTCGGTTGCGTTATTGCGGGCTATCTCATGGAAAAGGGTAATATGGCGGTCCTTCTCCAGCCGGCCGAACTGATTATTATTTTGGGCGCGGCGATCGGTACGGTGTTGACTGCCAATCCGATGCATATTCTGAAGAAGATCGCCGCCGGCCTTATGGGTGTCATCAAAGGGTCACCCTTTCCCAAGCAACGCTATATCGACACGCTCAAGATGATGTTCGATCTTCTTGCCAAGTCACGCAAGGAGGGTGCGATCGCTATCGAAGGCGACGTTGAAGACCCAGGAAAGAGTCCAATATTTTCGAAATATCCAGCCTTCCTCAAGGATCATCACGCGAGCGATTTTGTATGCGATACGATGCGCATGGCCATTACCGGCGGCGTAAGCGCATTTGATGTGGACCAAATGATGGAACTAGATATGGACGTTCACCACCTTTCGGCAACCCAGCCCAGCCAGGCGCTGAACAGTATGGCGGATGCGTTGCCTGGACTGGGAATCGTCGCAGCCGTTCTTGGCGTGGTGGTAACGATGGGCTCCCTCGGAGGGCCACCGGAAGAAATCGGGCACAAAGTGGCTGCCGCACTGGTGGGAACCTTCCTCGGAATCCTGTTGTGTTACGGAATGGTCGGTCCGCTGGCTTCCAATATGTCCAAGAATGTGGATGAAGAACACAGCTACTACCATGTATTACGAGTCGTCATGCTTGCCTTCATCAAGGGCACCGCTCCAATTATGGCTGTCGAAATGGGCCGCCGCGCAATCCCCGGTCACGCACGCCCTTCCTTCGCCGAAGTGGAGAAGGCATGCAGAGAGAGAGCAGGAGAGCCGGCGGCAGTAGCCGCATAATCTCAGGAATCTATGGCAGCCGACGAGCAAATCATCATCATTAAGAAGAAGGGCGGCCACGCCGCCCACCACGGCGGGGCTTGGAAAGTCGCCTACGCGGACTTTGTCACTGCCATGATGGCGTTGTTTATTGTGCTTTGGCTGATGAACAGCAGCAAACCGGTGCAGGAGGCGGTGGGCGGATATTTTCGCGATCCGAACGGCACAGCGCAAAAGAAGGGCACGCAGTTGGGAGGGGCTGGCGATGCGGGCGCCGTCAAGAAGGAAGACATGTCGAAGTTGAAGGAAGACCTGATGGCTGCCATGTCGAAAATGGCGAACTTCGACAAACTCAAGAATCGGATCGAGATGTCGATCACTCCCGAGGGACTGCGAATCGAGTTAATGGAAGATCCGAATGGCACTTTCTTCGAGAACGGAAGAGCGGAACCAACACCAACCCTTGAGAGTCTATTGAAGATTCTGTCCAATGTTGCAGGCAAGCTACCGAACCCGATTTCAATTGAGGGACATACGGATTCCAAGCCGTATTCCGATTCCAAAGTCTATGGCAATTGGGAGCTTTCGACAGATCGCGCCAACACTGCACGGCGGGTAATGGAGACGAACGGTATACGCCCTGACCAAGTAGTGCAAGTGCGCGGATACGCCGATCACAACCTTCGCAAGCCTCTTCTTCCTCTGGATTCCTCGAATCGGAGAGTCACCGTGATCATCCAGTATGTAAACAAGCCAAATCCCGGTCCGACGTTTGTTAGCAACGGGGCGCTTCCGATCATCAAGCCTTCTAATACGAGTCCCACAAAGGAAGGTGCTGCACCGGCACCGGCGGCAAAGTAGTCCAAAACTGGGTGTCCGAGCTTGTGTTCGATGGATGACATTGCCGATCTGCAACGTTTGTTATCGAAGCGAGAATATGGAGTTGCAGGCAAGCTTAAGGCTATTTACATGGGTAATGCGCAGTTTATTGGGGATTCACGGGAATTGACTCAGACAGACCCAAGCTGGCTTTTTCGTGGATAAGTATGAAGTTTTTTGTCGTTGCCGCGTAATAGTGGCTAATAAGATATGCTTATCGCCCAAGACGCTTTGCTAGTAACAATAACACTTTCTAAGGGAGACGAACGACCAGTAGATCGGCGTTTTGGTTTGCGATTGAAGCAATAAACGATGCCGTGACTTCCCGTTCCCAATCTGACTGGAAGAGGAACACAAGGCCAGCCTGGCCGTTCTCGATGTAGGCGACCTGGGCTTCGAGCTGGAGCGCGCCCATCGGATGGCGAAGAGCGAGCAATCCGGCGCTCCCGATGAACACGGGGCCGTCGAGCACGGCGCGAATTCCTGTATTGCTGACATTGCTGCACAACCCACCGAGGGTCTTCTCTCCCGATCTGAAATCAACGTTGAAGCCCGCTTCAACGCGGCAAGGTCGGTACTCGTACTTACGGACGCCGTTTTTGTCGCTCATCCTAGCGGATTCCTCCGGGCACTGATAGTGTGATTAAAATACTTCACATTTATCGGCTGAAACTCTCCAGATTTCAATGTTATTTCCTGCTTGCGTCGCAGTGAGCCAATGTCCCCGAACAAGTTTGGATGATTCCTCGGAATAAGGGTATTCGGCCGATAGTAGCATTGACATAAACTGCGACACCAAAGTCGCGACTAATAAATCAAGAAGCGCGTGTCGTAGATGCGAGGGACAGTTCTTGCCGTTGGAGTCTTCTTCTAATTAGGGCGGCACGCGCAGAGATAGATATTGCGCGACAAGATCATGGTGTATGATCGGTAGGTTACTTAGTAGGTGCATTTCATTGGATTCTAAGTTCGAATCAACGAGTGTTCCACCAATCTACGTGAGATCTCAACTCTCGCCAGAGATACCTATGGCAACCATTCCTCACCAAGATCAATCGAATCCGTCAACGGCGCCGAGGATTCTGATCGTTGAAGATGACCGCTCACTTGGAAAGTTTCTTGGCCGTGAACTCACGCATAAGCGCTTTTCAGTGCAGTTAAGTAACGACGGCGAGTCGGCGTGTGAAGAACTTAGGCGGGCGATTCCGGATCTGGTGATTCTTGATCTCAACCTGCCGGGTATGGACGGAATGGCCCTGCTGAAGCAGGTTCGACTGAGCCAGCCTCGACTTCCGATTCTCGTGTTGACTGCCAGGAACCGCACGGAGGACCTCGTATTGGCGCTCGAGCACGGCGCCGACGATTATCTGATCAAACCTTTTTCGCTTCTGGAATTATTGGCGAGATTGCGGGGTCTGCTGCGACGCAATTCCGCACCCGAATTGAAGTCTTCTTCGACAGTTGGCGATTTAGCCATCAATCGCGAGGAGCACTGGGTCATGCGCGGAAAACGCAGGATAGACCTGACACCGCGCGAGTTTGCGATTCTTGAGTATTTGATGAACAACGCAGGTAAGGCTATATCGCGTGAGACACTTATGCGAGAAGTGTGGAACATCCCATATGATCCCACTACCAATATAGTGGACGTATATATGAAGTACCTGCGGGACAAAGTCGACCTCGACGGAGAGGTGAAGTTGATTCGCACTGTCCGTGGCGTTGGGTATGTTTTAGGCAATGATTGAGAAGACCAAAGTCGGAGGATCATCAGTATCGGAATCCGAATCGGAAGTGTTTTGCTCGAATTTGTCTTTTGGTCTGCATGCTGTAGCGCAGCCACTTACGATCGTGCGTGCAAGTCTCTTCAAAAGCTACACAGATCGGATGTCTAGAGACGAACTCCAGGAACTTGCGGGGACAATGTCTCTCGAAGTGGAGCGAATTTGTGCACTCTTTAGCTGCCTCCAACAGCTTGTACACATCGAAAGCATCAAGCCGTCTCTCTCCGCGATGCCGATTTTACCTTTGCTGGTCTGTGCGGCGGATGGTGTGGATCTGTTGTACAAGGACAGCGGAATGCTACTAAGCTTAGTGTTGCCAGAAAGTTGCGAGTCAGTACTGGTGGACAGGCAGAGAACCATCGAGGCACTGTCGAGTGTGTTGCTTGTCGCTCATACTCTCTCCCGCGCGAAGGACACAGTTGAGTTGATTGCTTCTTCTTCTTCTTCTACGACGACGATTCGAGTCACTGTGCAAAATGTCAATTCGCGGGTCAATGCGTTGCATGCACAAGCGAGTCTTAGTTTGGCTCTCGCAGGGGCCAATATTCGCAGCCAGGGGGCGATCCTTTCCTGGAGTTTGCAGCCATTTCGAGTGGAAATGGAGCTCCAGAGGACACGTTCGCAGTCTCACGAAGCCATGTGATGAAGAGTTCGTTCGAGTTTTTGAAAATGGATTGAGGCCGCTGCAAGTCCGGAATGTACTCTTATGAACGAATCTACTGTCATGAAGTTTCGCGCTGACGAGAACCGAGTGATCGATCTCTTGCTCGTGAGTCCAAACAGCAGGCTTCGCTCCGTCTTGCGTGAAAAGCTTCGACCGCCACGCTGGAATCTAGTCGAAGCCGCGAGCGGCTCCGAGGCATTTGAGTGTCTCCGGGAAAGCGCCAGCGAGATTCTCCTGCTTGATCCTCTGCTGCCGGACCTTGAGTCGAGCGAATTCAGTGTCATGGTTCGTGACCAGTTTCCTAATGTCCAGATTCTCACTGTCAATTCCCATACCGGACAACTTGTCCTAGGGACCACATCTCCGACGCCACTTTCGATTCAATTGACGGAGATGCTTTACAGCGGTGGAAATCAGCGGTCCAATGCGATTCCACCCGGTCCAGCGCACCGCATGCGCTCGGAGAATGACGGGCGATTCGGCATTCGTGGGATGGTCGGAGATTCAGATCCGATGCAGCGAGTGTATGAACTGGTTCACATGGTAGCCAAGCGGGATACTACTGTTCTGGTGACCGGTGAAAGCGGCACAGGCAAGGACTTGATTGCGCAAGCGATACATCTCATCAGCGCGCGTCAGAAGCAGCCATTGGTTGTGATCAATTGCGCAGCCATTCCCGAATCGCTGCTTGAGGCCGAACTCTTCGGCTATGTGAAAGGTTCATTCACCGGCGCGGTGCAGTCGCGGATAGGTCGCATTCATGCGGCGCATGGGGGAACGCTGTTCCTGGACGAGATTGGCGATATGCCCCTTTCTCTGCAGAGTAAAATACTTCGCTTCCTCGAACAAGGTGAAGTGCAGAGGCTTGGCGGCAATGACAATCTCAAAGTGGATGTTCGCGTGGTGGCCGCCACCAATGCAGATCTTCAGGGACTCATCAAGCAGCGGTTGTTTCGAGAGGATCTGTATTATCGTCTTGCGATTTTTCCGATCAAACTCCCCCCCCTTCGCGACCGGCTCGGGGACGTCGAAAAGCTTGCTGAAGTATTTCTGACGAAGTTTTGCCCGGGTGCAACCCTGACCCCAGCAGCGCTCGACGCGCTGCTGCACCACGACTGGCCTGGGAATGTACGCGAACTTCGGAATGTGCTGGAGCGATCCAGCATCGTTGTCGGCGGTGAGCGGGAAATTCTAGGCAGGCATATCCTTCTGTAGGAATGGCGAGCCTTTGCTGGGTCTCCTTCTGACTTGGGGAATCGCTTCCTTGGGCCTCATGCCATCCACCGTCGTCCTGCCTCAATCGAAGTTGGCCACCATCGTGCATATCAGATAGGCAGATGCTGCCTACTTCTCATTTCGAGCCAATAAACGCTGCTTTAGTCGCTTACCAGGGCGATGATGAAGATCATCGCCCTGCGGAATGGCAAATTGATGAGCATCGCAAGCCCCGGAAGCACTCGGCGAACCAACTTGAGACTCATGAGAGTAGCGCGGCTGTTCTGGCAAGTGAGTTTTCTGAATTCATTAGAGCGGCCGCACGACTTGAGATGTCGTACCGAGACCTGCAAGGGCAAGTCTCTGAACTTGGTCTGGAGTTGTCGGAGCGGAATTCGGCACTAAATAAGAGCCTGGCAGAAAACGAGCGCATGCGTTTGGCTCTGCAGCAGATTGTGGACTCGATGCCTTGTGGCGTGCTGGTTCTCGATCACTGTGGCGAGATTTCGATGCTGAATCCGGAGAGCGGGCGTCTTCTAGGACTCAATCCGGCTCAGTTTGGCGCGGAATCTCACGCGACGCTGCAGCAGATCGCAGCGGTCAGTGGCGTCAATCTCGAATCTGCCTACCAGAATGCATCCAGGAGCGAAGCGGAACATGAGTTTTGTGTTCGTGACTTCTCTGGAAAGCGCTGGATCGAGGTTCGTAATCGACTGCTGTATCTTCAGTCAGGCCGTGAGAAGCCCGATCAAACGATACTGATCTTGCGCGACGTAACAGCACAAAAGAGATCTGAACAGGAGCGTGACGCCGGCCGCAGGGCGATGGCGCTGGCGGAAATCACGACAATCCTGGCCCATGAAATTAGAAACCCATTAGCGAGCCTTGAACTCTTCGCCGAGTTGATCGAGCAGGATGGAGACCGACGGGGGGAATGGATTTCCCATTTGCGTGCGGGCATTCGTTCACTCTCTGGGACCGTGAACAACGTTCTGAGCTTCCATGGAGTAGGCGCTTTAAACCTCGCGCCTGTTCAACTGTCTGCCCTGATTGCAGATGCACTTGAGTTTGTACAACCGATTGCGAGGCAGGCCTCGATATCACTGGAGTTTTTGGCCGATGACAACCCAACCATGGTGATGGGCAATCAGGGAGCGCTTGGACAAGTTGTTCTGAATCTAATTTCAAACGCCATTCGGCATACGCCTGCGGGCGGGAGCATCCTTGTCGGACTGCGACCAGAACAACGGGTCGTCATGGGCGAAGACCAAAGCAACGATAGAGACTTTGTCGTTGTTGAATTCTCAGACACCGGCTGCGGAATACGGCAGGATCAGATTCAACACGTCTTCGAGCCTGGCTTCAGCGGCAGTGGGGACACATCCGGCTTAGGTCTCGCGGTCTGTGCACAAATCATGAAACAGCATGGCGGGAGAATCACCGTCACGAATCGCATTCCATCAGGCGCACTCATCGCGCTTCATTTCCCCGCACTCGAACTGGGACTGGCCAAAGCATGAGCAGCAACTCTCTCAAAAACGGGACCTCTTCGGTACTTGTAGTCGATGATGAGTCTGGGATGCGCACGGCATTGCAGGCAAACTTCTTGCGCTACGGATGGCGTGTTGAGACAGCCAGCGGAGTGCGGGAGGCTGCGCGGGCGCTTGAACTCAGCAGCTTCGATCTTGTAGTGAGCGACATTCGTATGCGGGATGGCGATGGCTTCGAGGTGATGTGTTCAGTCCGCAAGAACTCGCCAACGACCGCGGTGATACTGCTCACAGCTTTCGGAAGCGTTCCGGAAGCAGTCGAGTCGATGCGCAGCGGCGCCTTTGATTATCTAGCCAAGCCGATTTCATTTGAGCAACTGCAAGCCGCAGCGGCTAGGGTCATGGAACGGATGAATGAGAAATTGACTTCAGATCGCCTCTCGAATATATCCGCGGATTCCCCAGTGGCAATTTCGGGGATTATTGGTCGCTCTCCGGCGCTGCTGCAAGCCTTACAACGTGCACGCGCCGCAGCCAGTACGGATGCCGATGTCTTGATCGAAGCCGAAAGTGGAACCGGCAAGGAACTCCTTGCCAAGTTCATCCATGAAAACAGCGACCGAAGTCGCAAGCCTTTTGTTGCAGTCAACTGCGCCGCCGTACCGGAACACCTTCTTGAGAGCGAACTATTTGGTCATGCGAAGGGTGCATTCACCGGAGCTACCGCTGCCAAAGCAGGGAAGTTTGAACTAGCCGATGGCGGCACTCTACTGCTCGACGAGATTGGCGAGATGCCGTTGAACCTGCAGCCTAAGTTGCTGCGAATTTTGCAAGAACGCGAGTTCGAAAGACTTGGAGAAACTCGATCGATACATCTCAACATACGCGTGATTGCAACTACCAACGCATCCCTCGGTTCGATGGTGGAGCAGGGTCGCTTCCGCAGTGATTTGTACTATCGGCTAAATGTCATTCCACTTTCAATCCCGCCACTTCGCGAGCGCCTCGAGGACATTCCGGCGCTGGCGAAATATTTCACAGAGAGGTTTGCAGCGGAAACCAACAGTATTTTGCCACAAGTGGATCCGAGCTTTATCGAGAGGCTGTGCAGTTGCGACTGGCCCGGCAACATTCGTGAACTCTCCAATTTCATGCGGCGCGTCCTCTCGTTGCACCGAGGTAAGACGATTGATGCGGCATGCTTCTACAAAGAATTTCAGCCATTGAGCAGAACTCAAAGCGTACCGCCTTCAATGGCGGACCCCGGAACGGCAATTTCCGTCCTGGAGAAGATGCACGTGGAGAAGACACTCGCACTGGCACACGGTAACCGAACCCATGCCGCTGTCATGCTCGGGATCAGCCTGCGCACAATGCGAAACAAGATCAGAGAATACGGGCTACCCCCAAGGAGATATGCGTGATGCCGACCACACCGTTGATTTCAACGCTGGAGAGCTACTTACAGCTGACCACGAGCCGAGAACAGGCGATATCTGCCAACATGGCTAACATCGACACGCCCGGCTATCACACGCAGGACATTAACTTTGAAGGCGAGTTGAACCGTGCGATGAGCGGAACGCTGAGCTATTCATCTGAGGGTGGAGCGAGTCCGCATATGACCCCTGTCGTCCAGGAAGTCCCAGGACTGATGGAGCGACCGGACGGCAACAATGTGAGTCTTGACCGCGAAGGACTTCTCATGTCCGAGACACAGTTGCAATATCAGATTGGTATCCAGCTGATAAAGCATCAATTTCATCAGATTCTCAGCGCTATCAGCGGAGGAAGTTAATCATGAAACTCTTCGACTCATTAGCAATTAGCGGATCGGCACTCCTGGCCGAACGGCAGCGAGCAGAGATCATCGCGGCAAACATGGCGAATGCCGAGACGACCCATACCGAAGCGGGCGGTCCGTTCAAGCGTCGGGAAGTTGTCTTTCAATCACCCGGCGCATCCTCTTTCCGTCTCGCTCTAGCAAACACAGGCAATGCCGCTGGGCCAACTCCAGGTAGCGTTCAAATCTCGGATGTCGTCGATGATCCGACGCCTCCAATCATGCGCTATCAGCCAGGTCATCCAGACGCCAACAAGGATGGTTACGTTGCCTATCCGGCGATCAACCCCGTTACAGAAATGGTCGACCTGATGGGTTCAGTGCGGGCTTATCAGTTAAATGCATCTGCCGTGGCCGCGGCCAAACAGATGATCCAGCAAACCATCGAAATTCTGAAGAGCTAAGAGAAGAGTGCGAAAATGACCAGTCTAGTTCCCGGCCTCGGTTCCATTGGGACCATCAGTTCACTTCCTAAACTATCGCCCGTTGCTTCTCCTGATGCCGGAGGTGGTTTCAGCGGTGTTCTATCGAATGCGCTTCTACAAGTAAACCAGTTGAGTGGCGGGGCGGAACAAAAGATCGGCAGCCTCCTCAAGGGCGGCAGCGCGGACATGAGCACTGTAATGATCGCGGTCGAGAAAGCTGACGTCGCTTTTCAACTGATGATGCAGGTCCGTAACAAGATTGTAAGCGCGTACCAGGACATTGAGAAGATGCAGTTCTAGATAAGGTGCTTGCAAGCAAGCATATCCAGAAATCGAATGTTACCGCGCAAAGCCTTTTGTCTCGATGACAATCGGGAGCGTTGAGACCCTTGTGTCCTTGGCGGCACGCCATGGGGTATCAGGGAAAACTCGATTGCGCTGGCGGTTTAGAAAGTAAGTATCAGAAGTGCATTTCAAGGAAACGGACGCATCGAAGGACATATGGCGAGTAAGAATCCAATAGCGGTTACAAAGCAATCACCTGGCGCAAGCCAGATGATGGATCGCGGGAAGATCTTCTGGGCAGGTCTCCGTCCGAAGCAGCGGGTCTATTTTGGTGTCGGTTTAGCAGTTACCATCATGGTCGCCGCCCTTTTCGTGAAGTTGATTGCAACACCCAATTACAAGCCGCTCATGTCAGGATTGGAGACAGCCGATGCGCAGGCTATCACGGCTCAACTTGCGGCGAAAAAGATACCTTATCTTGTCAGTCCAGACGGAACGTCCGTCAGCGTTCCTTCGGATCAGGTGGATGCCGCGCGACTCGAAGTAGCTTCGCACGACTCACCGCATAGCGGACGGATTGGTTTCGAGATATTTGACAAGGTCTCATGGGGACAAACTGAATTCGATGAGAAGGTGAACTATCAGCGAGCACTTGAAGGGGAACTCGAGCGAACGATTCAGACCATTAGCAACGTCAAGACTGCTCGAGTTCATCTCGTAATGGCGACCGATTCGGTGTTCATGGATCGTGAGCGAGGAGCCAAGGCTTCGGTTACTCTCCGGCTTCGACGGGGAAGTTTGTCGAGAGAAGAGCTTTCGTCGATCTCTCGTCTTGTCGCTGGAGCAGTCGACGAACTCAAGCCTGCCGACGTCGTGATTGTCGACGCGGATTCCAATCAGTCACTGCTACAGAGCAATGGTTCAACCAACGGGAGTGAAGGGATAGAGCAGGAATTGACGCGGCGCTTGATCTCGACTCTCTCTCCAATCGTTGGAGTGGACCGCATCCATGCGAGTGTCAACGTAGAATATGAAACCGGCAGCAGCGAGGAGAGTCAGGAAAAGTACGACCCCGCTGTCAGCGCGACCCTGAACATGCAAAGCTCCGAGGAAACCGCAGGGGCAGGTTCAGGTGTTGGTGGTGTGCCCGGAACTTCGAGTAATGTGCCAGTTGCCAAAGTAAAACCCGTAACACCCCCGGTTGTTATCAAGGATTTGGGGCAGTCTTCAAAATCGGAAACTGCCACCTATGGTGTTAATAGGACAACGCGCCACGTAATTGAACCGGCGGGGGGGATTCGCCGAATCACAGTAGCGGTGTTGCTCGACGACGTCCTGGAGCGAAAGCAAGTCAACGGGAAATGGGTTGAACTTCATCATAAGAGGACGCCGGAGGATCTGAAACGAATCGGCGAACTGGCGCAGGCGGCCATCGGATTCAATAGCAGCCGTGGCGACATCATCAGCGTAGAGAACCTGACATTTGACCGGGAAGAGGCAGATGAATCACTACCGCTCACTCTCGAAGAAAAGGCTCGCAAGGGTCTAAGCGACTACTCTTCAGTGGTTCGCTATGGAGCGCTGTTGATCCTCTTTCTACTTCTGTATGTTCTGATGATTCGACCGATCCAAAGGAAAATTCTTGCGACGCCGGATAAGGGGTTGGCCGTGACGCGATCTTTGGAAAGCCCTGCGGCTGAACCTGTAGCGATACAGGAATCTCTAGTCTCTCTTGCCCAGCGATCCTCGGTGATGAAGAAGCAGCTTGCGGATTTTGTCCAAGCTGATCCTGAGAGCAGCACCACAGCGGTGCGCGCGTGGCTGCTGGAGGAGACACCATGACCGCAGTGGCTGAGATTTCTGGAATGAGCGGTCTCCGCAAAGCCGCGATTCTGCTAACGGTTTTGGGAGAAGAGGCTGCTGCGACTGTATTCCGCAATTTGAATGCGGAAGATGTACAACGCGTTGCCGACGAAGTAGCAGGCTTAGGGACGATTTCAACGGAGTTGTCTATCCAGATTTTTGAAGAGTACCAGCGGATGACTCAAGCTCAGGATTTCATTATCAAGGGCGGGTACGATCTCGCGCGGCGTCTACTCATCAAGGCTCTTGGAGAAACCGAGGCGGAGGGCATATTGCAACGCTTGGCCAAGGCGCGAGATCTCAGCCCTCTGGAGTCGCTACAGCGGACCGATCCCCAGAAGCTCGCACGATTCCTTGAGGGAGAGCATCCTCAGACCATTGCTCTGGTCCTCGGTCAACTCGGCGACCGGCAAGCGTCTGCCTTGCTCATGAACCTTCCGAATGACACCCGTGCTGAAGCGGTCAAGAGGTTAGCTAACCTGCGTCGTTTTTCACCAGAGATGGCGGAGAAAGTGTCACTTGTACTGAGTCAACGACTGAAGGCCGTTGGAGAGCAGGGCAAACGCGCTTATTCAGGTTTCCAGAGTGTCGCCGACATCATGAACTGTATCGATTCTACGGTGGCACAGGAGATCCTCGAGAACATTGAGAACGAAGAACCGACGCTGGCAATCAGCATCCGGGACTTGATGTTCACGTTTGAAGATCTTCTTCAAGTCGGTGAAGCGCAAATTCGCGAACTGGCAGGAGCGGTGGATAAGCGAACCTTGGCAATGGCTTTGAAGGGGACAAACGAAGAATTGAAAAATCACTTCTTCCGCACGATGTCGTCCAGAGCAATTGAAATGCTCAAGGAGGATATGGAATCACTCGGTCCCGTCAGGAGCAAAGACGTGATCAAATCACAGACTGAAATTGTCGCCGTCGCGCGTCAACTTGAGGCTGAGGGGAAAATCGTTCTGAAAGGCGAAGCGAATGATGAATACGTCGTTTAGGAACGGGAGCAGTGACACATTGTGTGTAAGCTCGCTGTCCTATCGGGATATCAGTGCTCCGAGCGTGGCTCATGTCCGGGAAAAACGGCCGGCGGAGTTAACCGTGCAACAGGAGTTACAACAGCAGGGGCTCTCGGCTTTCTCGGCGAAGGAGATCGAAGATCTACAGACACAAGCTCGTCTTGAGGCGCAGGTGGAAACCGAGGGTCGCCTGACCAAGGAATATCAAGCAAAGTTGGAAGCTGAGTGCGCCAAGATCGGAGAAGCTCTTGAACTCTTCCAGGTCGAGCGGAGAGACTATTATTCCCGTGTTGAATCGGATGTCGTTCATCTTGCCTTGGCCATCTCGGCGAAGATCCTGCATCGTGAGGCGCAGGTAGACCCGCTGTTGGTCACGGCATTGGTCCGGGTGGCAGTTGATAAGCTGCATGACGGGTCGAGCGTGTCGGTGAGAGTGCATCCCGAGAATGCTGAGAAGTGGCGCGGGAGGCTCTCAAATCCGCTGAATGGTTCGACCATCGCGATCGTCGAGGATGCTCATCTGGGCCCGCGGGATTGCATACTTGAGACGGATCTGGGTTCAGCAAACTTCAGCATTGAAGCGCAGTTGAAGGAGGTCGAGCAAGGATTCTTCGATCTGCTCGCGCAGAGGCCCCAGGTAAAATGAAGAGCTCAGGGCTTCTTGCTCCTTACTTTGACCGCCTGGAACGAGGATCTACCCTCCGTTGGCGCGGTCGCGTGTTGCAGGTGGTAGGCAATCTTATCGAATCGGAAGGGCCGTTCTGTTCTATTGGCGAATCATGCGAGATCACCAGCGCGAGTGGGAAGAAATATTCCGGCGAAGTAGTTGGCTTTCGTGGATCAACGATGCTGTCCATGGCGGTTGAAAATCCCCAGGGCATCCGTTTCGGAGATCCGATTGTTGCCTGGGGGACACGGCCATCGATTCGCGTTGGGATGGATCTACTGGGCCGGGTGATCGACGCCGTCGGCGTTCCGCTCGATTCAAAAGGCGAATACAGAGGAGAACGGACAGTGTGGGTTGACGGATCCGCGCCACTTCCGCTCGATCGCGTACCCATCCGCGAGGCGCTTGGATGCGGCATTCGAGCCCTTGACGCGTTTGTTACCTGTGGCCGCGGACAGCGAATTGGTATATTTGGAGGAAGCGGAGTCGGAAAGAGCACTCTCCTTGGGATGATGGCTCGCGGTACGAGTGCGGATATGACGGTACTTGCGCTTGTGGGCGAACGTGGACGTGAAGTGGGAGAGTTCCTTGAAGTAATCGGCGAAGAGGGACGAAAACGATGCGTTGTGGTCGTTTCCACATCCGATCAGTCTCCGCTCCTACGCTTGCGTTGTGCCTTGTCGGCAACTGCGATTGCAGAGTATTTCGCTAGTACGGGCAAGAATGTGCTTCTGGTAGTCGACTCCCTTACTCGTTTCGCAATGGCTCAACGCGAGATAGGTTTGTCTGCTGGAGAGCCTCCGACAGCGAAAGGTTACACGCCTTCTGTGCTGAACATGTTAGCCCGGCTCGTAGAGAGGGCCGGCTGTTTCAAGGCCGGGAGCATTACTGCCTTCTACACGGTTCTGATGGAAGGCGATGATCAGCAGGATCCGGTTGCAGACACGGTCCGATCCTTGCTCGACGGACATGTGATCCTCGACAGAAATCTTGCGATGAGGAACCACTATCCGCCCATCTCTGTGCTCGAGAGTCTTAGCCGATTGATGCCCAGTGTTACGAACGAAAGTCACATGCAGAAGGCTAAGGCACTTCGCCTCTTGATGGCTTCTTACGCTCGGTCTGAGGATCTGATTCGGATTGGCGCTTACCAGAAAGGCGCCGATCCAACGCTTGACCGGGCTGTCGAAATACTGCCCCGGTTGAATGCATTCCTGCACCAGCGCCCGGACGAGATATTTGCATTTCCCGCCGTAGTCCAATCCTTACAGGAGATTCCCAGCTAAAATGGCATTTCAATTCTCTCTCGCTGCCGTACTTCGAGTTCGCGGAATCCTTGAGGAACGCGAAGAACGCATGCTTCAAAGAATCCTATTCGAAATTTCACAAGCTCGAGAAAATCTGGCGCGAACCGATGCGGACATAGCGGGATCGGATGCGTTGCGTTGCGCAGATATCTTGAGGCCGTTGGTGGGACGCGAGATTCACATCTCTTACGGGGAAGTAAAGGAACTCAAGCAGAACAGGTTAGAACTCCTAGGGCAAATCGCCAAGATGGAGCAGTTGCGAGACAAACAGCTTATCCTCTATCAGAGCGCTCGACGAAATCGTGAGATGCTTACCGATATGCGCGATGAGAAACGTGACGCTTACGAGTCCGATCAGTCGCGAAGTGAGCAGAAAACCCTGGATGACAACTACATTGCTCGACGAAGCTTTAACTGAGCATGTTGTTTGTAAGTGTCTCTTTGGCTGTTTTCGAGTGGATCTGAATTCAATGAGAATGCGGGAGCGGGCAAGAGATCTGTGATCTGTTGGCCTTCAGTGATCCCAGCACTGAATATGTAAGCGAGTTTAAGTGCGCGTTGCTCCTCTGACACGGAGGGCGGCAGAGAATGCGATTCACTAATTTGTTCGGCTTTGGCGGTTCCAGTCTTGCTTTGTATCACGGGTCTGTTTATGCGGCTGAACATTCAGAGTCGTGTTGATGGTGATAGTCCCGATTGCCCTCGAGTAGGAATTGTTCAAATGCCTCAAAGATACGGGGATTCCACCAACCCCTTCCCACTTCAACTTTCATAGTCCGAATTGCTTCTGCGTGCGACATCGCTGCCTTGTACGGCCGAACGGAGGTCAGTGCGTCGAAGATGTCAACAACCTGGAGGACACATGCGGTAAGCGGGATCGCCGAACCGCGAAGTCCATCCGGGTAGCCGGAGCCGTCCTGTTTTTCATGATGATGACGTATGATGGGCAGAGCAAGGCGAAATGATTTGAGCGGCGCACAAATGCGCTCCCCCATATCAGGATGTTGGCGCATCAATGACCATTCCACGCTTGTCAACGGGCCGGGTTTGAGCAGCACTGCATCCGGTATATTAATTTTCCCGATGTCATGTACTACCCCGGCAAGTCTTAGCGCTGATACCTGCTCCGAATCAAGTCCGAGGTATTTACCCAATCGAGCCGAAACGGAGGAAATCCTCTCGCAGTGGCCGTGCGTGCTGGGATCTCTGCCTTCCACAATTCGTGCGAGTGTGAAAAGTACTGACTCAACGCTTTCCAATTCATCGGTCTTTTGCTTGATAAACAAGAGGGATCGCACGCGTGCAATCAACTCATCCGGATCAAACGGAATGGTCATGAGCGCGTCAGCCCCGGCATGAATTCCCTTGAGCCGACTTGCCGGGTCTGAGAGTGCTGTGACAAAGACGACGGGAGTCAAACAGCTAAGGGGATTGCGTTTGATCTCGCGGCAAACTTCAAAACCGCTCTCGATTTGCATGACGACGTCCAGGAGGACGAGATCGATTTGCGATTGTTCCATGGCGAGCAAAGCGGCATTTCCGTCAGAGGCAACTACGACCTTGAATCCATTGTTGACGAGAATGTCCTGAATCAGTTCACGATTGAGGGCCTGGTCATCTACTACTAAGATGGTGCCCGAGGCACTCTGGTCCGCCGGAATTCGCATGAACTAGCTTATCGGCATACATCCAAGTCTTCGATAGCAAAAGAGATACCTTAGAAGTTGTACGCTATCGCGATAGAGGCCCTGGCGTTGCGTAATTGCCGTTCGTGTTGTTCGAGATGTATTCATCGTGGAGTCATTTCGTGTCCGGGTACACAGGGCAGGTGTGTTTGCCGATAATAGAACTCTCATGAGAGAGAGCTTCACGCCGAGCACTTGCAGACTTGTCAATCCGTGCCTCAGACAATCCCTCACCCATCCGACTTGTGAGTCTCAGCCGGCAGTCGCGGTTCAGGCAGGATCGGTTCGGGGAAACGGCGTCTTTGTTGGACAGTTGCCTACTCCGGCCGATATGCCTATACAGCGCCGGTCGGGCGCTCCAGTTACTGCTCCATCGAAGCCAAAATCTCGTATTTTGCTTGTTGATGATGAGTACCAGCTCATAGCGTTGCTTGCGGGTATTCTGGACGCGGATTACGAGATCATGTTTGCAACTAACGGCGCCGCAGCCCTTGAGATTGCAGACCGCAAGGTACCGGATCTAATCGTGCTTGATGTGATGATGGCCGGTATGGACGGTTACGAAGTTTGTACTCGATTAAAGAACAACATCAGGACGAAGCAGATTCCTGTCATCTTTATCACTGGCCTTGGCGACCTTGGAGCAGAGACAAAGGGACTGAAGTTGGGCGCTGTCGACTACATCACTAAGCCTTTCAATCCCGGTCCCGTAATGGCGCGAGTGAAAACTCATATCAATCTCAAACTTGCACAGGACGAATTAATCCAGCTAGCTGCGACCGACGGACTGACAGGTTTAGCAAATCGGGCTTACTTTGACAAGCTATTGACGTACGAGCACGCCAGACATGCACGGTCTGGTACTGAGCTATCACTGATTCTGCTGGATATCGATCACTTCAAGGCCTTTAACGATACCTATGGCCACATCTCCGGCGACGGCTGCCTGCGAGATGTAGCGTGGGCGGTCTCACGTGTTGCAGGGCGGGCTACCGACATCGTCGCTCGCTTTGGAGGTGAGGAGTTTGTATTGCTCCTCCCGGAGACACCTTTAAGCGGTGCTTTAATTTTGGCTGAAATGGTTCGACAGTCCATTAGTGATCTTGCCATACCCCATCGACTGTCAAGTTCCAGGCATGTTACTGCCAGCCTGGGCGTTGCCAGCCGGAAGGTATTGCCGGGTAGTTCAGTCTTGGATATTGTTGCTGAAGCAGACTTGCAGCTTTATGCCGCAAAAGCTGGCGGCCGCAATCGAGTTTTTTCCCGCGCAATCGAAGGTGTTGGATCGAAGCAGTAGATGGCGCAACGCATCTCCCGGATGCGAAATAGCGTTAGCTCGTGCGCCGCAGTTTAAGCGAATCGTAAGGACTGCGGAGAACTGCGTCTTGCGGAATTCCATTATGCGCGGCAGTTCCAGCCTGTCGGTTCCAGCACCTGGCATTACTGAGCATGGACCTTCCTGCACTCTTATTGACAACGGCAACATCGGTAAGTGCTGTAACCCGGCAGACTTTGCCTAGCGATGATCCGGCATGAATTGCCCACTTGATCACTGGGATGGCCGAACGGATCGACTGGCTGTGATTACCTTGTTGATTCAGATGGAGATAGAGAGCTCAATCGGTGGTCCCTGCATGCATTTGGTTTGGCCAGCAAAGTGCCACTGTATGGGCGTGATCGTCAAGAACAATCTCGAAGTGCAGAGCCTGATGCCCAGGATGATGAGCGCGGAGCCGGAGCAGACTTTCAGTCAACTTCCGAAAGCATTCAACGAATCACTGCTGGCGGCTTCCAAGGGATTAGTGGCGTCCAGCAACGCAAGCAATGCATCTACGCAGATTGTGCGTAGACAGGGGCGCGGTGCTGAAGACACGGTTGAGCCGCGAAAACTTCCCGATAGCGACGCGGGTCCGTTGCCAGTTCGATCTCATCCGACGGTGCCTTCACAGAAAGCCCATTTGATTCAAACAATACCCGTGGTCATTCCAATCGCCAACTCGGCGCAATGGCGATTCGGGGGGGCTGTTGAATCCAAGATGGCGCTCCGTGAAGATTCGGCCGATATCGAAATCAGGGAGACCGGGGTTGCAACGCCGATAGTGCCTTCCGAGGCCGAATCGCCCTCTGCGCAGTCATGTTACCTCCGGGCAGGTTTGGGTCAGTCAAGTGGCTCCGGATCGGGCGCGGATCTCCTTCAGCATTCATCGGGCGCAGTCAATTCCAAGGTGCAAAACTTCAAGGCGCAAGTTGCGGACTCGTCTCGTGCTGGGAACTGCGCCTCCGACGCGCTGACGTCTTCAACTGTAAATGCAGGTCAGACCGTGGGTCCGGATACGGCACAAAAGTCTCTTCCTCCAACCGTCCTGAATGCGTCATCGAGCGGAACCTCTCTGGAAGCCTTCAATGCATTTCCAAGCGGGATCGCGGTTGGCAATGCCGGCGTTATCCATGGCCGGACTCGGGGTGAAACACTTAGCACGGATTCGCCCGTCTTTCAGAGAGCGATTCCAAGTGTTGTCCAGGACGCGGATTCCAAAGCATGCTTGAACAACGCTCTCAAAGCAGTTCTCGCCCCGGTCACGGAAGCTGTCCTGAGCCCGTCTGCAAAGGCAGATTCTGCCTCTGGGCCGAGTTCCATTTCGGTAGACCCAGCCGCTGCGCGGGAAGTTGCTAATGATCAAGATGGGTCGAGCAACGGGATCAGTGTTCCGTCTGGGGAATCCGACCAGTTCTCGACTTTGATCTCGCCGAGCGGCGGCATGCTCACGACGGATCACGACCTCACTTCGAGACTGAGTTCAACTCCCGGAGTGAAAACGCCCATTACAACATCCCTGAATAGTGCCGAGGGAGACAAGGGTCTTGCAAACAAAACTACGGGGTTAAAGCAACAGCCTCAGCCGACTACAGATCAATCCTCATCGCGGTCAGGTTCTCAAGGGGTTACGTCTTCGGGCGAACAAAATCAAGGGGCGAATCTCTCCCAGGACCAGGGTACGGCTGCGACTCAGGTGAGCCTCGCAAATCACGCAACCGCAGGCACTGCTCACGCGCAGAGTGTGGTTGCTGCCTCGCCGGTTCCGATGTCCCCAACGCACGAGGGCGCCACGGGTTCTGCAGCCAAAACGTTGGATAGCAGTGCTCCCGTATTGACCGCTCCACAGCTGGCACCGCCCATCATCAACACAGCGAAGCTCATCCAAAGCCTGGGGCAATCCGAGATGCGGGTCGGCATGCGGTCGAGTGAATTCGGCAATATCTCGATCAGTACTTCATCAACACGAGACCAGATTTCAGCGCAAATTTCGCTTGATCATGGCGAATTGGCCAAGACACTTGCCACGCATTTGCTTGAGATGCAGAGCAGATGGAGCTCTGATCAGGCAGTGGACTTGCGCATCGGTCTGAACGGACAGGGAATTGGGGCTTCCGGAGGGATGCTTAACAACACGGCTGGCGAATCGCGCGGCAACCGGGAGCAAACGGGTGGTTCCACTGCAGGGCACTCAGGCGGTGTTCTTGTCGAGCGGCAGTCTTCCTCTTCGGTCCAAGCGGTTTCAGCAGGAGAAGGCAGGCTGGATGCCCGTCTCGACATTCGAGTTTAGGAAATTTTTCAAGACGAAATTGAATTTCAGGAGGAATCTTCATGCACAAAGTCTCAGCAAACTACTCACTTCCAACGATCTTGAACACAGTCAAGCCGGCCGCAAGTAGCGGCGTCCTCAAACCCGGGGGCACCCGGACCAGCGCTGCGAGCACGAGTGGCACGACAAGTGCTACTTCCAGCACCAGTTCTGCCGGCGGTTTGGGAACGACCTTCCTGTCTCTCCTGGCACAGGAACTGCAGAATCAGGATCCCACGGCTCCCGTGGATCCCACGGCGATGGTCGGCCAGATGATCTCTCTGAACCAGTTGGAGCAACTGATTACCATCAATCAGAACCTCACTGGATCTCCATCCACGACGCCGACGCCGGGTGCGGCGCAAGGGAATGGCGCGGCGGCAAGTGATATTGCTGGCAGTTTGGCCAATGGGGGTATCGCGAACTCGCTTTCGCCTTCCACGGCGGGCGCAGCCCTCAACCAGCTACCCTTCGACCCAAATACGATGATGCCTCTCGGTTTCGGCAATACCGGGGCAGTGGCTTCCTCAATCAGTTCATCCATCAACGCGGCAAACATGGGCCTTTCCGGCACCAATAACAATACCTCTGGAGGCAAATAATGGGATCTTTCTCGACACCACTTTCCGGGCTCCTGGCTGCTCAAGATCAGCTTCAGTCTGTATCCAATAACCTGGCCAATATCGACACCGACGGTTACAAGGATCAGACATTAACCTTCAGTGATGTATATTCACAGACTGGCGTCAATAACGGCAGCGGCGATCCGCTACAAACGGGTGTTGGTGTTTCGGTTTCCTCCACGACTTCCAATTTCACAGAAGGAAATCTGAATCCGACAGGCACTGCGTCAAACATGGCAGTTTCCGGCAATGGATTCTTTGTGACTCAGAGCGCGAACGGTGCACCGGATTACACGCGTGCCGGAGATTTCACCACAAACAATCAAGGCCAACTAACCACGCCAAATGGGGAACTCTTATTGGGGTACCCCGCTCTCGGCGGAGTCGTAAACACTTCAGCTCCCCTTCAGCCGCTACAGGTTACCGGAGTGGTCAGTCCCGCGGGGGCCAGCACTTCGATTGCAATTACGGCCAATCTTAACTCCGCTACCGCGATTGGCGGATCAGGGGCCAGCAGTTCTCTCCCGATTTACGACTCACTCGGGACCCCACATACCTTAACAGTCAACTATACCAAAACCGCGGCAAATACATGGACCTATACCGTCACCATCCCGTCGGCTGACATAACCGGGGGAACGGGAACAACCACCACGGTCGGGTCGGGTACGCTGAATTTCGATGGTTCCGGTGTGTTGACTTCGACAACGGCTGTTACTCCAATCAACATCCCAACCCTCGCCGATGGTGCGACCTCGCCCACCGCGGTCTCCGGACCTTTCGGGACAACCGCCAATCCAACGATTACGCAAACAGCCCTGGCCAGCGCCACAAGTGCAACCAGCACGGATGGCTTTCCAAGCGGCACGCTCAAAAGCTACACAGTTCAGGCGGACGGCACCATCGAAGGAGTATTTACTGGCGGAAACTCGTTGGCATTGGGCCAGGTTGCGGTTGCTTCCTTCGCGAATGTCGAGGGACTTGCCAGCGCTGGCAACAATAACTACCAGCCAACTCCCGCTTCAGGCTCAGCCGTGATCGGAGTGGCAGGCACCGGCGGACGGGGAACGATTGTTGGGGGTTCCGTTGAGCAGTCAAACGTCGATATCGCTACTGAGTTTGCGAAATTGATCGTAGCGCAACAAGCCTACTCTTCGAACGCAAAGTCGGTCACCACGTTCAATCAGGTCTCCCAGGCAACACTCGCAATGCTCCAATAAGCAATCGTGCTTCTGATTTCTTAGCATTGGATTAAGAGCCAGCCGTTCAGCGTGATTGCTGGGCGGTCTGGCTCATTACTTCGAAACGCCTCTCATATCTTGCTCACTTGTGACCTGCGCAGCCAAGAGATTTCTATATCCGCCAGAAATGAGCTGCCCGGCCCATGCGGGGCTTATCACCTTATACAGGAATAGCTTAGCGCTCCTCCCCTTCGCGCCATTGGCGGACCGACCTGCCCTTTGACTAGAACGGCCTCTCGATTGCATTGACCCATATCGCAAGGCTGACCCGCGTGGTCTGCTATGTCCTTCCACAAGCTTGGCATTCAAGGAGCGAGGTTCTCGTGGATTGGGCGCAATATAGGGTCTTTCGCCGGAGAAGAAATCCATGAACACTGCAATCAACGCGGTAATACCAAGGATGGATGCGAATTCGGTCAAGGGTCCACAGTTAGTGGATAAGTCACCGGAGCGCGACCCGGCCGAATTCCTGCCATGGCTCCCATGTACACTCGCGCTGGATATCCCTGTGGCCAAATTTACAGTGGGCGATCTGTTGAAACTTGCGAATGGTTCGATCGTCGAGACCGCGTATCACCAAAGCAGCGACCTTCCGCTGCGGGTCAACGGACAGCTAGTTGGATGGACAGAATTCGAGGTCGTTGGCGAGCGCCTAGCCGTGCGACTCACAGACTTGTCATGAAAACCGCAAGCTTAAGCGCATCGCTTCTTACGCTCGCCACCAGAGGAATAGTGGCCTGCCTCGGACTCCGATCTTCGCCACGCCGCAAAACGACGCCTCCCCCCATATTTCTTCGGAGGGAAAACCAAATCTCCAACGCCACGATTAACGAAGCGCGAAAGATAAAGCCGGAGGTCGAGAAGAATATCACGATGAGTTTGCCACTGCCATTTCCGGTCGTTGCCGGAAAGCCTCCTTTGTTACGCTTTCAGAATGCCTCAGGCTTAGTGACACGAACACTGAACTGGATTCAAGCGCGACAGTTGGGACGACCCAACAAGAGGCGCCTCCACGTGGCCGAGACAGTCTCTCTCGGCGAAAAGCGATTTGTCGCGGTGATTCAACTTGACGGTTATCAATACCTCGTGGGTGGAGGAGCGGCGAACGTCGCACTCCTGGCAACGCTGAACAGCGCGGAATCGTTTCAGGAGATATTCAAGCAAACAATGACCATCCCTGAGAGCCAGATCGAGAATTCCGCAATAGTGCAGATGAGGGAAAAGGCGTGAAAAGGACCTTGATCGCGCAGGCGACGCTTCTCCTCTTGCTGTCCATCGCGGCAACTTCGGCCAAGGCCACAGTCTGGCAGAGAGCCAACAGCGCTGCGGAAGCACTCGCGATGGGAGTTTTGCAGGAGACAGCGATTCCGTTTCTCGATTCATCCAGCCAGCAGCGCGCAACGCCGTTCGCCGATGCACCCATGCAGCCGATTCCCTCGCCGACCCCCATTGCACCGATTCATTTAGGTCCAGCGCCGGCGGATCCCAACGAATTACGGATCAGTGGATTAGGAGGCGGCTCGACGCAATGGACCATCGTCATCCTGCTGACTTTCTTGACCCTGATTCCCTCCATCCTCATTTGCATGACCCCGTTTGCAAGGCTACTGATCGTGTTTCATTTCCTAAGGCAGGCACTCGGCCTGCAGACGACCCCGTCGAATCAGACGCTCATTGGACTATCGGTGATCATGACCTTCTTTCTCATGCAACCGGTGGGCCTGGCAATCTATCGCGACTCGGTCGTACCGCTCCAGGAGGGCAAGATCACGGCCATTGACGCCGTGGTTCGCGGAGGAATGCCAATGCGCCAGTTCATGTCGCACTACGTTCGCGAAAAGGATGTTGCACTGTTTCTTGAAATCGCCAAAGAGCCGCGTCCAGCGGATATTAACGATGTCTCTTTCCGCGTCTTGCTGCCGTCGTACATTCTTTCCGAACTCAAAGCGGGATTCCAGATTGGGGCCGTGTTGTTTCTGCCCTTCCTAGTGGTCGACATGGTCGTCGCGTCGATCACCACATCAGTCGGCATGATGCAGTTGCCGCCAGTTGTCATTTCCACTCCGCTGAAGCTGCTGCTGTTTCTGATGGTCGATGGCTGGCACCTTCTTATCGGCGCTTTGATGAGGAGTTTCAACTAATGGGCGTGGATGAAGTAGTTCTCTTAGGCCGATTGATGTTGCAGGAGGTTGTGATCCTGGTTGCGCCGATATTGTTAGCCGCAATCGTGGTGAGCCTGGTAGTCAATATCCTCCAGGTACTCACATCGCTTCAGGACCAGACGCTGTCCCATGTGCCCCGCTTGCTGGTTACCGGTGGAACCCTCTTCCTGTTGATGCCATGGATGTGGCGTCATCTCGCGCACTACACAATCAACCTTCTAACT